>WNGB01001199.1_pt1 | contig 48320 bp, 40 predicted proteins | sample 5400681 | NCBI WGS metagenome assembly WNGB01 (sample SAMN13153367, study PRJNA577476) | soil metagenome | isolation source: 115 cm soil or saprolite under grassland replicate 2 | place: USA:California | collected 2016-06-15
GCAGGTGGTGCGGGCGTTTCGCATAGACGAGGTCGTCCAGCCAGGGGACCTCCAGCTGAAGAACCTCGCGGTAGAGAAAGAGGAGCGCGCTGAGTGCCTGGTTCTGCGTCGATGCCGCGACCTTTCCATCGACGGCCAGCGACGTCAAGAAGCGCGTGATCTCTGCCGCCCGCATGTCGGCGGGATGGCGCTTGCCGTGGAAGAAGATGTAGCGGCGGATCCAGGCGACGTACGCCTTCTCGGTGCGACGGCTATAGTGCCGGGCGCGAATGGCATTGCGCACGCGATCGAGCAGCCGCGGCTTTGGCGCATCGGCAGGGCCGGTCTCGCGCACCGCGAGCGACGGGGTCTGCGCGTGGGGTGACAGCGCCGGATACGTGACGAACCTGACCAGCCGAGCGGTGCCCATGCCAAGCCCTTTCCGCTTCGCGCTGAACTATAACCGGTTCGCTCACGGGCGGCAATGCCGGGATAGCGCACCGAATCCGATACAGTCGGCCATCTGGGGCATCGCAGTCACTCCCATCCCAGGTCAGGCTCTGTCGAGCCCGCGCCCCACATTCGCTTGCGCCCGTCGAGCATCGCTTCGGGAATTCGAGCGCCTTAGCTGTTGGGTGCTTGCTAGCCTGACGCCAACCGCATCCTGGTCGAGCTGCTAACAGACTACGGACTGGCGATGAGCACGGAGGAAGTGTGTGCCGGGATCTAGCCGACGGGGATGGGTCGGCCGTCCACTGCCGTGGGGCCGGCGCCGGCCACGGTGGTCCGGTGCATGACGCGGCGATGGCGCTGCTCGTCCCAGGGACGGCCGCGATGCAGCACGCAGCGGTTGTCCCACATGACGAGGTCGTGCTGCCGCCAGACGTGGCGGTAGACGAATCGCGGCTGGGTGGCGAATTCCAGGAGCTCGCGCAGGAGCGCGCGGCCTTCCTCGACGGGCCTGCCGATGATGTACGACGCGTGCGAGCCCAGATAGAGCGATTTCCGACCCGTTGCCGGATGGGTGCGCACCACGGCCTGCTGCACGGGCGGCACCGCGGCCCGCTCGGCGTCGGTGAACTGGTCGTAGCCGATCAGCCCGCGCGAGTAGACGAAGCTGTGCTCGGCAACGAGGCTCTCGAGCCCGTGCTTCCGCTCGGGCGGCAGCGCGTCCCACGCGCCGCGGAGATCGGCATACTCCGTCTCGCCGCCCTCGGACGGGACCTCGTGGCCCGACAGCAGGGAGGCCATGGCCGGCACGCGCTTGAAGGAGCTGTCGCTGTGCCACAGGCGGTTGCCCGCGTTGTAGATGGCGCGCTCGTCGTCAGGATCGAAGACGCGGTCGCGCTCGTCCACGTTCGAGATGTCGGAGATCCGGGGATTCTGGATCCGGCGCGGGCGATCCTTGCGGATGCTGGTCTCGAGCGGGCCAAAGCGCTCGCTGAAGGCGATCTGCTGATCGTCGGTCAGGCGCTGCTCCGGGAAGACCACCACGGCGTACCGGTTGAAGGCCTCCTGCACCTGGACGAACTCTCCCTCGTCGAGCGGCTTCGAGAGATCGAGGCCGCTGACCCTCGCCACGAAGTTTCCCTGAACGGGTGTCACCAGGATTCCCATGTCAGGCCTCCCCTGTGCTGAAGACAGCCTTGAGGACCGGATGCGGGCCTACGGGCAGCGTGAGCCGGCGCGAGCTCGCGAGCTCTATGGCGATCGGCCCCTCATTCTGGACCGGGTCGATCTCGACGGCAAGCCGCAGGAACGAGCCCGGCCAGCCGAAGACCAGATCGCCGCGCGGCTCGTCCCGGAGCTGCCCCTGGAGCACCGTGCCCCACTGGGTCACGGCGCGCTCGCGCGACTGGCAGCGCATCCTGAGGCCGAGCAGGGTGACGGCTGCCGGCGCATCGGGGACGCTCGGCGGTGGCGCCATGGGCTGCGCTGCCTCGTCGACCGGCCCCGGCTCGGCAAACTGGACCACGATGCCGAGCGCCTGCTTCGGGTGAAGGAACGCCTCCTTCCAGCTGCGGTCGGAGTCGTCCCGGCCGACGATGCCGTAGCCGGCGGCCTCGGCCCGGGCACAGGCGTCCACGATGCTCGGCACCTTGAAGGTGACGTGATGGATGCCGGGCCCGCGCTCGGCGAGGAATCGGTGGAGAAAGCCAGAGGGCCCGAGCGGCTCGATGATCTCGATGCAGCCGCCGCCCTCGTAACGATACGTGGCCCAGGTGAAGACGCCCGACGGCCGTCCGGCGTCCGGCACGCCGCCGAGCTCGCCGGACAGGAAAGGCGCGGCATCGCTGATGCGGGGCAGACCGATCGCGACGTGATCGAAGAGGATGCGGTGGACCCGGCTCATCCTCCGCTCACCCGGCGAAGACCTCGCTGGCCGCCTCGAGGGCGCGCTCTATGCCCTGAGCGCTCACGTCGAGGTGGGTGACGGCGCGGACGGTCCGCGGCCCGAGAGCGCCCATGCGGATGCCTCGCGACAGGAGCTGCTCCACAGCGGCCGGCGCCGTCAGGGATCCCGTCAGGTCGAAAAACACGAGGTTGGTCTCGATCGCCGTCGGGTCGACGCTGATGCCGGGGAGCTTCGCGAGGCCTTCGGCCAGGCGCCTGGCATTGACATGGTCCTCGGCCAGTCGCTTGACGTGATGGCGGAGCGCGTAGATGCCGCCCGCCGCGATGATGCCGGCCTGGCGCATGGCCCCGCCCATCTGCTGCTTGCAGCGCCACGCTTCCGCGATGAACTCGCGCGAGCCCGCGATGGCCGCGCCAACCGGCGCGCCGAGGCCCTTGGTGAAGTCGATCCACGCCGAGTCGAAGGGCGCCGCCCACTGCTGGGCCGAAATCCCGGAGGCCACGACGGCGTTCATGAGCCGGGCGCCGTCCATATGGGTGCTGAGGCCCCGGCGGCGCGCGACGTCCGTGACCCCGCGGACCTTTTCGAGCGGCCAGATGGAGCCGCCCCCGAGATTCGACGTCTGCTCCACCCAGAGCAGGCGGCTCCGCGGCATGTGGCGATTGTCGGGACGTATGGCGGCCTCGACGGTCGCGGCGTCGAACTGACCGCGCGGGCCGTCGAGGCCCTGGACGTTGATGCCGGCCAGCGCCGCCGGCCCACCCGTCTCGAAGTGAATCGGATGCGCCGTCTTGTGCGCCAGCATCTCCTCGCCGTGGCGGCAGTGCACGCGCATGGCGATCTCGTTGCACATCGTGCCCGAAGGCAGGAAGAGGGCAGCCTCCTTGCCCAGGAGATCGGCCACCATCTCCTGGAGGAGATTGACTGTCGGATCCTCGTGCTTCTGCTCGTCGCCGACCTCCGCCTCGCACATGAAGCGGCGCATCTCGCCCGTGGGCTTGGTGACCGTGTCGCTGTAGAGGTCGACGTCGAGCGCCATGGGCCGCCCTTACTGCAGCGGCGAGAAGGCCGAGGGGATGATGATCTTGGTCGACTGCGTCAGCAGGCTGTCCGCTCCGCCTCCGGGCGGCCAGACTCCCTCGGCCACGGCCTTCTTGCGCGTCGCCATCCGCGCGTCGAGGCTCGGGTAGGGCCAGACGTGGATGAACTTGTTCGCGGTGCCGAACTCGACGTGGCCGACCAGCGTCAGCGGCGAGACCCCGAGGCGGCCCTGGAGCTTGGCCTCCCAGCGCTTCATGGTGTCGGGCAGCGTCCCCGCCCTCATCGTGTATGAGCGCATCTCGTAGAATGGCCCGTACTTGCCGGGCGTCGGCTCCGGAGCGAAGGGGAAGGGGATCACGATCTCCGAGCTCATCGTCGTGAGGAACTCCTGGATCTTGGGCGGCCAGTTGGGGTCCTTGGCCGCCTCGGCGCGGATGCGGCTCCGCTCCTGCAGATTCTGATAGCCCCAGATGTGGATGATCTCGTTGAGCGGGCCGATCTCCGCGTGGAAGAATCCGGTGAGCTCCGAGTACTTCTTCCGGTGCTCGTAGGCCTCGCCATAGCGCTTCTCGACTTCGGCGACGCTGCCGACCTTGAGGCCGTAGGTGCGGATCTCGTAGATCATGGGTGTCTCCTCTCTAGGGTGTGATGGCCGCGTCGCGGAAATAGCGCCGCGCGGCCGGGTGGATGAGCTCGGGCCGCGGCGCGGCGGCGGCCGTGTTGGCCGCGGTGGTCTCGCGGGCCTGCGGCAGGCGCGCGGCCAGGGCCGCTTCGCCGCGATGAAGCGCCCGGGTCAGGCGATACGCCGTGTCGTCGGCCAGGTCGGGCCGGGCCAGGATGAAGCTCCACGAGCCGACGGAGACGATGGGCTCGCCCTGGCCTGGATAGGCTCCGGCGGGGATGGTCAGCGTCTTCAGGAACGGATGCTTGGCCTGGATCCGCGCGCGCTCCTCAGGGCTCGGCGCGATGAAGCGCGCGCCCTGGGGTGTTCGCGCGACGGCGGTGAAGCCCGGCCAGCCGGTGCCGCCGCCCCACAGGGCAGCCACGCGACCGTCGCCGACCATGGCGGGCCCGTCGCCTGCCTGGTCGAGATAGATGGACTGGAAATCGCGCTCCATGTCGAGCCCGAGGCCGTCGAGCACGTAGCGCGCGAGCACCACGAGCCCGGAGCCGCGCGCGCCCCAGGCTATGGTCTTGCTCTTGAGATCGCCGATGCTCCGGTAGGGCTGATCGCCGCGCGTCACGAACATGCCGGGCGTCGTGTACATGGCGGCCAGGATGACGAGGCGCGCGGGCGGACGGCCTATCCCTGCCAGCGCCTCGTGGGCGACCTCGCCCTGGACGAGCGCCAGGTCGAGCTGGCCCGCCTCGAGGAGCGGGACATTCTCGGTCGAGCCCTTGGTGTTGCGCGTGCGCACCTCGAGCGAGGGATCGGCGGCATTGATGGTCTCGGCCACCGCCTGACCGTAGACCGGGAAGCCTCCCCCGGGTGTCGCCGTGCCGAGGGTCACGACGGTGCGCTGCTCGTCAGCTCGGGCGAGCCCGATGGCGAAGAGTACCGTCGCCGCGGCGCCGAGCCACCTCATGAGCGCACCGTCCGGCGCTCGAGATCGACCAGCCGCTCGGCCGTGGTCGCCAGCATGCGCCACGCCGACTCGGAGCGGCGGGCCACCCCCGCGTCGACATTGTAGGTGTCGAGCACGACGTACGGCGCGCCCATGGCCTCGAGCGCGCGGAGATCGCCGCGCACCTGCTCGAGGCTGCCCTGGCCCGCGACGCGCGTGTCCTCGGGTAGCGGGGCATCGGCCAGATGCAGCATGATGCGGGGGCAGAGCGGCGGGACGGGCCGTCCCTCCTTCCGCGCGACCTCGCGGAGCTTCGGCAGGCCCGTGTCGCGCAGCCAGTCCACGCGGGTCCTGATCGGGTGCCACGCGTCGCCGTGGAGGACGGCGCGCCGGAGCGCGGCGTCGCTCGAGCCGCCGACCCAGATCGGCGGGTGCGGGGCGTGGAGCGGCCGCGGCGCCGTGTGGACGTCGCGGAAGCGGACGAAGCGTCCTTCGTAGGAGGCGATGTCCTCTGTCCAGCAGGCCTTGATCGCGCCCAGGTAGTCGTTGGTGACGGCGCCCCGCTTCTCGAACGGCAGCCCGAGCGCCTCGAATTCCTGCTTCGCCCAGCCGACGCCCACCCCGAAGATGAAGCGCCCGCCGCAGAGCTGGTCCACGACGGCGGTCGCGCGCGCCGTCTCGAGCGGATGCCGGTAGGGGACGATGATGACCGTCGTGCCGAGCTCCAGGCGCCGCGTGACGCCCGCGAGCCAGCCGAGCATGGTCAGGGGCTCGTAGAAGGGCGCGGGATAGCGGCCGGCGACATCGGGCGTGATCGTCACGTGATCGGACGTCATGAGCAGGTGATAGCCGAGGTCCTCGACGAGCCCCGCCCAGGAGCGGAGCGTCTCGGGGCTGGCGCCCGGTCCGAAATTGATGAGGTTGACGCCGATCTTCATGCGGCGGCCAGCGCCAGCCCGGGGACGACGGTCAGGTTGGGCACGCGGCGGAGCACGTCGGGCGCGAGCTTGAGCTTGCAGGCGCGGCTGCCGCCTCCGAGGATGACATAGTCGAGCGCCATGACCCGGTCGTCCACGTAGATGGGCAGGTCGGGCGGCAGGGCCAGCAGCGTGACGCCGCCGATCAGCATGCCCGTGAGCGCCTGCGTCTCCGGGCCGGTGGCGAAGGACGCGCGCGAGACGTCCATGAGCCGGCGCACCGTGTGGTTGACGTCGAGGCGGGTCGTGGCGAGCACGAGGCAGGCGCAGTATCGCCTGGGCTCCTTCTTCGAGGCCACGACGATGGTGTTGCCGGAGTGGTCGAGCGGCACGCCGTACTTCTCGCAGAAGGCCGCGGTGTCCGCAAAGTCCGGGTCGATGCGCATCACGTCGTACGGCGCGCCCAGGGCCTCGAGGGCGGCCGTGACGTTCCGCTCGATGTCGGCGTCGTCACTCATGGAGGTCGGGGCGCGCTCAGGCCGGGCCGGGAGCGGGCTCGATCTCGACGAGGCAGGTATTGTACGTCGTGGCTCCGCAGGGGGCCGCGCGGTCGTCGGTCAGCACGTTGGCCGAGCCGCGCGTGTCGAGGCCGGAGGCATCCGGCGTGAACCAGGCGCCCTCCTTGATCGAGACCACGCCGCGCGCGATCCGGTCCGTGACCCGAGCCGGGATGATCGTCGCGCCGCGCTGGTTGAAGACGCGCACCGCCGTGCCGTCGGCGATGCCGCGGGCGCCGGCGTCCTCCGGGTGAATCCAGACGTCGTTCCTGTCGGCCCGCGACAGGATGTCCTGATTGTCGTGGGTCGAGTGCGTCCGCGCCCGCGACTTGGGCGAGATCAGCTCGAGCGGATAGCGCGGGTCGGCGTCGTGGGGCGGGATCCATGTCGGGATGGGCGGGATGCTGCCGAGCCCGTAGGGGTCGGGGTTGGCCGCGAGCGAGGTCGAGTAGAGCTCGATCTTCCCCGACGGCGTCGAGAAGGGATGCCGCATGGGATCGCGGACTTCCTTGGCGAAGGCCACGGGCTCGTCCGGCGCGGGCAGGCGCGCCAGGCCTCGCTCGCGGAAGGCGTCGAAGTCGTCGATGTACGTGCCCGCGCAGATCTCGCGCAGCCACTCGATGTCGTCCACGCGTTTGTAGCCGTCGAGCCCGAGCCGCCGGGCCAGGTCGGCGCAGATGTCCACGTCATGGCGGCACTCGTACATCGGGGCGATGGCCTGGCGCATGAAGATGGCGTAGTGGCCCGCGCCGCTCCACGGCGTGTGGATGTCGCTGCGCTCCCAGAACGTGGTCGCGGGCAGGACGATGTCGGCGTAGCGTGCCGTGGGCGTGAGGAAGTGGTCGTGGACGACCATGAACTCGAGGCGCTCGAGGCCCGCCCGGATCTTGTTGACGTTGGGCGCCTGGTTGACGAGGTCGCCGACGGCCGAGTAGACCATCTTGATGTCCGCGGGATAGCCGCCGGCCCGGCCCCGCGCCAGGACATCGGCCAGCAGCGGCGAGGCCACGCGAGCGTTCGCGGGATTGGGCGGCGCGCCCAGGCGCTTGATGCCGTGGTCGCGGGCGCCACCGCTGCAGCCGGAACTGCCGCCGGGCGTGCCGACGCTGCCCGTGATGGCGCAGAGCGCATAGGCGGCGCGGTGGAACTGCTCGCCGTAGGCCGTCCGGCCCGGCGCGTACCCGCAGTGGAGCGCGGCGGGCTTGCGCGTCGCGAAGTCCCGCGCGAGCCGCCGGATCGTCTCCGCCGGCACGCCCGTGATCGGCGCCGCCCACTCGGGCGTCTTGGCCACGCCGTCGCCCCAGCCCAGCAGATAGGAGCGATAGGACGAGCCCGGCGGCGCGCCCTCTGGCAGATGGGCCTCGTCGAAGCCCAGCGTCATCCGGTCGAGGAACGCCTGGTCCTGCAGCCCCTCGCTGACGATGACCTGCGCCATCGCGATGAGCATGGCGGCGTCCGTGCCAGGCCGTATGGGCACGTGCTCGTCGGCCATCTTCAGGCTCGTCCGCGTCGCGCGCGGGTCGACCGTGACCACCCGGACGCCCCGCTCGTGCGCCCAGTGCACGTACTGGGGGGAATTCGTCCCGAAGGTGCCGTCGGCCGGACTCCAGCCCCAGAGAATCATCAGCCGCGAGTTGACGTAGTCGGTCGGCTCGCGTCCCGAGAACTTGCAGTCGGCCGCGGGGCCATAGGTGTGCCGGAGCGCGAAGATCTCCGCCTCGTTGGAGAGGTTGGACCACAGCTCGGTGCAGCCCCCGAAGAGATGGAGGAGTCGCTGGACCGCGGCGCGGTTGTGGAGGACCGCGGTGCTGCCCGTGCGCGAGCAGTCGAGGATGGCGGCGGGGCCGTGCGCATCCCTGATGCGCCGCATCTGCGCGGCGACCTCGTCGAGCGCCTCGTCCCACGAGACGGGCTCGAAGGTGCCCGCCCCGCGCGGGCCGACGCGGCGGAGGGGACGGCGCAGGCGATCTGGATGATTGACCCGCTCGGCCGCGCCGAAGCCGCGCACACAGGCGGTGAGCGGCGGCATCTCGGGCGTCCACCGGCGCGGATCGGTGCTGATGCGCACGATGCGCCCGTCCCGCACGTGGGCATTGACCACGCAGCGCCCGCCGCAATTGTGGGCGCAGGTGCTGGTGACGACCTCCTCGCCTGGCGCGCCGGCGGCGCGCGGCGCCTCGTAGACGGTGCGTGGGGTCATCGGGGTCTCAGTTGAACACCACCACGCCGCGGGCGCACCTGGCCGCCACGCACGGCCGCGACGCCCTCATTGATCTGCTCGATCGAGTACGTGCGGCTCACGAGCCCGGCCTGCCCTGCTGCTCGACGTCCACGACCTGGAGCGGCGTGTTCGGCTCGTAGAGAGTCGCGACCTTCATGGGACGCACCCTCCTCTAGGACTTCCGGGCGCCGCGCATCGCGGCCCAGAGCTTCTGCGGGGTGAGCGGCAGGTCCACGTGCGAGACGCCGAGCGGGGCAAGCGCGTCCATCACGGCGTTGGCGATGGCGGGCGTCGAGCCGATGGTCGCGGCCTCGCCGATGCCCTTGACGCCCAGCGGGGTCCGTGGCGAGTGGGTGCGCGTGTGGTCATTGGCGAAGGACACGAGATCGGTGGTCCGGGGCAGGACATAGTCCATGAGGGTCGAGGACAGGAGCTGACCGTCCTCGTCGAGGGCCGCCTCTTCCCACAACGCCTGGCCGATCCCCTGCGCCAGGCCGCCATGCACCTGGCCCTGGACCAGGAGCGGGTTGATGAGGAAGCCCGCATCGTCCACCGACGTGTAGCGCAAGAGTGTCGGCCGGCCGGTGTCCGGGTCGACCTCGACCATGGCGACGTGCGCGCCGAAGGGGAAGAGCATGCCGCTGCCGGCCTTGATGTCTTCCTTGGAGGAAAGGCCGCCCTTGGCGGCGGCCGCGACCTGCTGCCAGGTGACGGCGCGATCGGGCACGCCCCGCACGGAGAACTTGCCGTCGGCCAGCACGAGGTCCTGGGCCGCGGCCTCGAGCAGCCTGGCCGCGATCTGCTGCGCCTTCTCGCGCACCTTGACGGCTTGGCCGAGGGCGTGCATGCCGCCCCGCGCCGCCGAGCGGCTGCCGAAGGTCCCGACGCCGTTCCTGACGAGCGCGGTGTCGCCGTGGACGACGTGGACCATGTCCATCGGGATCTGGAGCTCGTCGGCCACGAGCTGGGCGAAGGCCGTCTCGTGGCCCTGGCCGTGGGAGGCCGAGCCCGTGAGCACCGTGACGCGCCCGTCGTCGGCGACGACCAGGTCGGAGACCTCGTCCTCCTCGAAGCCACAGATCTCGACGTAGGAGGCCAGGCCGATGCCGACGAGCCGCCCCTGCGCGCGCGCGGCCGCCTGCTCCTGACGGAGCGCGGCGTAGCCGGCCTTGCCGAGCGCGTGGTCGAGGGCGCGCGCGTACTCGCCGCTGTCGTAGGAGTTGCCGAGCGCGGTGTCGTACGGGAACTTGTCTGGCGGGATGAAGTTGCGCTTGCGCACGTCGACCGGGTCCATCGCGAGGCGGGCGGCCAGCATGTCCATGGCGCGCTCGATGAAGTAGGCCGCCTCCGGCCGCCCCGCGCCGCGGTAGGGCACCGTGCCCATGGTGTTCGTGAATCCGCAGACCACCTCGGCGCGCACGGCCTGGACCGCATAGCAGCCCGTGATCATCTGGGCGCAGAGAACCGGCAGGAGGCAGCCGACATGATAGAGGCAGAAGCCGACATTGCCCGTGATCCTGACGTCCATGCCCAGGATGCGGCCGCTCGTGTCGGCCGCGAGCCGCATCCAGCAGCGCATGTCGCGCCCGTGCCCCGTGGCCTGCATGTCCTCGCGCCGCGTGGCGGACCAGCGCACCGGGCGGCCGAGCCGCTTCGCGAGCATGGGCACGAGCGTGTCTTCCTGGTAGACCGGCACCTTGGCGCCGAAGCCCCCGCCCACTCGTCCCGTCATCAGGTGGATCTGCTCGGGCTTGAGCTTCAGCCGCTCGGCGATCTGGTTCCGCATCGTGTGCGGGATCTGGGTGTCGCCCCACATGGTGAGCTTCTGCGCCTTGGCGTCCCAGACGGCGCTGCAGGCGCGCGGCTCCATGCAGAGCGGCAGCACGCGCTGGTTCATCATGTTCAGCTCGAGCACCACGTCCGCCTGCGTGAAGGCCGCGTCCACGCCCTCTTTCTCGATCTTCAGGGAGACGGCGAGGTTGGAGCCGGTCTCGGGGTAGAGGAGCGGCGCGCCCGGCTTGAGCGCGGCTTCCGCGTCCACGACGACGGGCAGCGGCTCGTAGTCCACCACCACGGCCTCGGCGCCATCCGTGGCCGCCTGGGGCGACTCGGCGGCGACCACCACGACGGGCTCGCCGACGTGACGCACGCGCCCCTCGGCCAGGAGCGTGTGGCCCTGCCGGTTCATCGAGGCGAACATCTCGGGCGGCAGCGGCGTGTGAATGACGCCGACCTCGGCGTTGACGTCGGCGCCCGTGAGGACCGCGACCACGCCCGGGATCTTCCTGGAGGCCGACGTATCGATCTTCACGACGGTGGCGTGCGCGTGCGGGCTCCGCGTGAACGCAAGCCAGAGCGCCCCCTCGAGCCGCACGTCGTTGACGTACGGGTCGCTTCCGGTGATGAGCCTTGGATCTTCGAGCCGCTTGATGGCGCGGCCCACGTTCTGGATGGGCATCGAGCCTGCCTCCCTGGGGGCGCTGTGCGAACGGTGCCGATGGTACCACGCGGCAACGATGCGTGACAGGCAGGAGCACGGGGTCTGTGCCCTGCGGGCCCCGAGTCCAAACGTCCAAACGGCCCGCTCATGATGTCGCAAGCCTGTAAGAACGACTCGCCACTTATTTCCGCTCGTCCAGCACGCGATCTCGACCTGCCCGATCTTTCGCGGGCTTTCAAGTCGCCGAGCGGTGGCACCTCCTATGCAACTTCGCGGCTCAAGCGGTCAACGTTTTGCCTGAGGAGGCTGATGATGAAGCGAGCGCTCGTCGCAGCAGTCTTGGTATTGGCCGTGGCTCTCATGACCGGTACCGCTGTCTGGGCCGCCGACATGCAGGGGACGGTCAAGACGATCCAGGTCAACGAGCGGGTCATGACGCTTTCGGATGGCACCCAGTTCTACTGGACCGACAGCATCACCATCTCCCAGGACATCAAAGAGGGAACGATGGTGAAGGCCACCTACGAGCCGAAGGACGGCCGGTTCGTTCTGACAAAGATCGAAGTGATCCAGTAAGCGCTGAAGCGAGGGGCGAGCCGGCGGAAGGTGCCGTCGCCGGCTCGTTGTCCGCTCGGCGGCTCGATCCTCGGCCGGCGGCCGCTCCGACGGCTCGAGCCATAGGAGGGTCCGTGATGAAGTGTCCGCACTGCAAGACCGAGATCCCGCGCAAGCCGGAGCCGCCACGACAGGATCAGGAGGCTTCCGACGTGAGCGACAGGAAGCCACTCACCGGTCCCTGCCCTCAATGCGGGCTGAACGTCATGTGGGACGAGTGATCTCGCCGATCCTGCGTCCCGGCCGGCGCCCGTCCTGGGCGGCGTGGTGGTCGGGTTCCGCTATGTCTCCGAGCTAGGCGTTCACGGGTTCCCGGGTGTGCTCGCTCGCGAGGAGCGGAGCCACGCGCTCGGCCGACACCGGCCTGGCGAAGAGGAAGCCCTGGCCCTGGTCGCAGCCGAGCACCTTCAGCTCGGTCAGCTGTCCCTCCGTCTCCACACCCTCGGCGGTCACGTCCATGTTCAGGCTCTTCGCCACCGTCACGACCGCGCGCACGATGGCGCTGTCACCGCTTTCGCGGGAGAGGCCCTTGACGAACGAACGGTCGATCTTCAGCGTGTCCACCGGGAAGCGCTTGAGGTAGCCAAGGGAGGAGTAGCCGGTTCCGAAGTCGTCGATCGCCAGGCGCACGCCCAGCTCCTTGAGCTCGCGCAGCTTGGCGAGGGTAGCCGGCGCGTCGTGCATGACCGTGCTCTCCGTGATCTCGAGCTTCAGGCAGGAGGGCGCGAGTCCGGTCTCCCGGAGCGCCTGCGTGATCTCCTCGACCAGCTGCGGATGCTGGAACTGCTTGGCCGAGAGGTTGACGCTCATCACGAGCGGCGGGCTCGACGGGTACTCGGTCTGCCAGGTCCGCGCCTGCTTGCACGCCTCGGCCAGCACCCACTGCCCGATCGGCACGATGAGCCCGGTCTCCTCGGTGAGCCCGATGAAATCGTCCGGCTGCAGGAGCCCGCGCTTGTCGTGCTGCCAGCGGATCAGCGCCTCGACCTCTGCGATCTTGCCGGTGTCGAGCCGCAGGATGGGCTGGTAGTGCAGGCGGAACTCGTGACGCGAGATGGCCGAGCGGAGGTCCATTTCGAGATCCATCCGATCGAGCGCCGGCGCGCCCATGCTGCCGTCGAAGACCTCGTGGCGTGCCTTGCCCTTGGCCTTCGCGTGGTACATGGCGAGGTCCGCGTCGCGCAGGATCTCCTCCGGACTCGCGAGCTTGGCCGAGGAGAGCGCGATGCCGATCGAGGCCGTCACGAAGACCTCCCGTCCCTCGAAGGGGTAGGGCTTGCCGAGACCTTCCTCGATGCGCACGGCGATCGTCTCGGCGGTCTCGGCGTCGGCCACGTCCTCGAGGAGGATCCCGAACTCGTCACCGCCCAGGCGGGCGACGGTGTCGCCGGGCCGCAGCGCCGTGCCGAGCCGGTAGCTGACCTCGACGAGCAGCTGGTCACCGACCGAATGGCCCAGCGTGTCGTTGACGACCTTGAACCGGTCGAGATCGAGGAAGAGCACGGCCAGGTGCTCGTGGCGCCGCTGCGCGCGCGTGAGGCCATGGGATAGCCGGTCCATGAACAATGCCCGGTTCGGCAGGTTGGTGAGCGGGTCCCGGAAGGCCTGCCTCGTCAGCTGCTCGAGCCGCTTCGGAAACTGGTTGATCTCCTCCGACTGCTGCCCGATGGTCGCGAGCATGCGGTTGAACGAGGCCATGAGCGTGCCGATCTCGTCGGACCGGGACACCGCGGTCTGGCTGCTCGGCTCGGCCGTCGCGACGAGACTGGCCGTGCGCGACACCGCACTGGCCAGGTCCCAGACGACGTAGCCGCCGCCGGCCATCAGGAGCCCGGTGAAGGCCACGAGGACCGGCAGCGCCAGGACTTCCTGGAGACCGCCGCCCGCCGGCACGCCTGCGCCCGGCACGAAGTAGCCGTGGAGCGTGTAGGTCAGGACCAGCAGTGGGATGACCGAGCAGAGGGCGAGAGCGAAGATGACCTTCTGCTTGACCTGTTGCCCCGCGAAGGCGACCTCGCGCTTGATCTCATCCATGGTGTCAGACTCCCCGTTCCCTTCGTGACAGGCACAGCGCGACCCGCCCAATGGTGAGCAAGCGCGGTGCCAGTCTGGGAGAGGCCCAAGCTATTGAAAAGGAAGTACCTACTTCTGAGTCAACGAGCCCAAGTGACGCTTCTCGGGGATAGGCTCTGTCAGCCTGACACCGGGTGTCACTTTTGCGCAACAGTCGCGGGGTGCTGGATCTCAGCGCTTGTACTTGGTCGGAGCCTTCCGCTGGAGGAAGAAGACCGGTCGCGGCATGCGTCCCACCGGCACCTCGATGAGCACCGGGCGGTCCATGCCGACGGACTCGCTCACGAGCTTCCCGACGTCGCCGGGCGACTTGGCCCGGATGCCATGAACCCCGTACGCTTCGGCCAGCTTCATGAAGTCGGGGTTGTGCAGGGCCGCGCCGAAACTTCCACCCCAGTCCTCGTCGAGGTCACGGGCGACGTTGCCGAAGGCGTTGTCGTTGAAGACGACGGCGACGACGTTGATCTTGTGCTGCACGGCCGTCGCCAGCTCCTGCGCGTTGAAGAGGAAGCCGCCGTCGCCGACGACCGCCACCACCGGCCGATCAGGCCGCGCCACCTTGGCCCCGAGGGCGACGGGGTACTCGTAGCCGAGGTTGCCCGAGTACGAGGACGAGAGATAGGTCCGCGGATGGTAGGTCGGCCAGAACGGCCGTGAGTAGTAGCCGATCTGGGTCATGCCGGCCACCAATATGGTCTCGTCCGGACAGCCGGCCCGCAGGCTCCTGAGGATCCCGGCCTGCGGCTCCTGCGTCATGAGCGAGGCGATCTCTCCGCGCAGCGCCTCGCGCTCGGCCTTGCGCGACGGGCGCTCCGGCCCCGCGGCGGAGAGCTTCTCGAGCAGGGCCTCGAGCGTGAGCCGCGCGTCGCCGACGAGCCCGACGGTCTGCTTGTGGTTGCGGCCTATCTCCTCCGGGTCCACGTCGATCTGGATGATCTGCTGGCCCGGCGCGAAGGAGACAAGGGCGAGGCGCGAACCGACAGCGAGCACCACGTCGGCGGCATGGATCGCCGCGCGGAGCGGCGAGTCGCGCCAGAACGCGGCGCCGAGCGAGAGGTCGGAGAGGTCGCTCACTGAGCCTTTGCCCTCGGGCGAAGACGCGACGCCGGCCTGAAGATACTCGGCCACGGCCCGCAGGGCTTCATGGGCGCCCGAGAGATTGGCGCCGCCGCCCGCGTAGATGATCGGGCTCCTCGCCGCGAGCAGCAGCTCGGCGGCCCGGGCCACCTCGCCTGCCGGCGCCGCCGCGCGCGACGCCTCCGTCGACGGCAGGAGCTCGACGTCGCCCTCCTCCTCCATGGTGTCGGGCGGCATCTCGAGCTCGACGGGGCGTGGCCTGCCCGTCCTGAGCTGGGTGAAGGCCTCTCGGACGGCCGCCGGGACATCGGCCACCTGGAGCACGCGGCGGCGCCACTTGGTGACGGGGACGATGCAGTCCTGCTGGTCGTTGACCTCGTGGAGGAGCCCGACGTTCTTCCCGATCTGCTCGCGCGGGATCTGGCCCGCCAGCATGAGCACGGGCGAGGAGGCCGAGTAGGCCGTGCTGAGCCCGGCTGCGGCATTGAGCAGGCCAGGGCCCGGGACCACCAGCGCCGTGCCGATGCCGCCCCCCGCGCGCGCGTAGCCGTCGGCCATATAGCTCGTCGCCTGCTCGTGGCGCGTGGTGATGAAGCGGATCCGCGGCTCGTCGCGGAGCGCGGCCATGACGCCGTAGAGCTGGACGCCCGGCAGCCCGAAGACCACGCGGACGCCTTCGCGATAGAGGGACTGCACGAGCGCCTCGCCGCCGGTCATCCGATGCATATCGATCGCTCCTGCTTCAAGGGTGGGGACGGTCACGGCGCCTCGACGGCGCCGCACCGGATCAGGGACTCGATCTGGCCCTGATCGTAGCCCAGAACCTCGGAGAGCACCACTCGGCTGTGCTCGCCCACGCGATAGGGCGCAGGCCCCATCGGATGGACGGGGCGGCCGTCCCAGAAAAATGGGCTCGCGGTCACGCGCACGCTGCCCCGCGAGGGATGCATGACGTCCGGAAAGGCCTGACGGTCGAGGAGATGAGGATGCGCAACGACTTCGCGCGGTGCCAGCACCGGGGCGCAGGGGATGCGCGCGGCGGTGAGAGCGTCCAGCGCCTCGTCCACGCTCCAAAAGCGCGTGAGCCACTGGCCGATCAGGTCGCGGAGCGCGGGCCAGTTCTCGCGCCGCGCCTCGAGCGACGCGAAGCGCGGGTCCTCCAGGAGCCCGGGCTGTCCCATCAACGTGGCCATCCGCGGCAAGAGCTCGGCCGACCCCGCGGTCTGGAGCGCCAGGAAGCGGCCGCCGATCTCGTACACGCCCATGCCGGGGCGCGGTGAGCCGATCTCCTTGCCGCCATTGAGCACGGCCGCGTAAGAGACATCGTCGGCCGTGATCAGCGCCTCGAGCATGGAGACATCGAGGCGCGCGCCCTGGCCGGTGCGCGCGCGGCGCCAGAGCGCCGCCACGATGGCGCCGAAGGCGTGCGTGCCCGCGAGCACGTCGGCCGCCTGGAGGCTCGAGGCGCGCGGGGCCGGGAGGTCGCCCTGGTCGAGGTGCATGATGCCCGAGGCGGCGTTGATGATGTGGGCGAAGGCCGGGCGCTCGCGCCACGGCCCCGTCTGCCCGAAGCCCGAGATCGAGCAGTGGATGAGATCGGGGCGGGCCGTGACGAGCGTCTCGTAGTCGCACCCGAGCCGCGACGCCACGCCAGGGGCGAAGTTCTCGACGGCGACATCGGCCGCGCGCGCCAGGTCCAGGAGGATCTCCCGCGCTTCGGGCCTTCCCAGGTCGAGCCCCAGACTCTCCTTGCCGACGTTGACGCGCGCGAAATAGGTGCTCTGGTCGTCGCGGCCGGGCTCGAGCTGGAGGTGGCCCTTGCGCATGTCGTCACCGCCGCGCGCGCGCTCGATCTTGATCACGCGCGCGCCGAGATCGGCCAGGAGCCGCGTGCAGTAGGGCCCGGCAAGCACGCGCGTGAGATCCAGCACCACGAGGCCCGCGAGCGGGGGATCAAGCACCGGGGGAGCATAGCACACGGGTCGTGTGCCAATTCGCCTCGCCAGATCTGCTCCGCCCCGCCTTCCGGCAGGGCCGCTCAGCTCGTGTTGACGGCGCGTGCGGGGCCCGCCTACACTGCTCTCCGCTGTCCAAGCGACCAGTGCCGCGACAGAAGCTGACCCGGGAGGCAGGCTCTATGATCGACATGCTGGACCTCGCCCCGCTGCCGTCCGAGATCGAGCGCCCGCGGGCGAGGCTCGCGCGCTTCCTCGACGAGGAGGTCCGGGCGGCCGAGCGCGAGGCGCGCGTCGGCGACGAGGCCGACGCCCCGCCCGAGCTCGCGCGCTGGGTTGCCACGCGGTCGGTCGAGCTCGGACTGTACCGCCTGCTCCAGCCGGCCGAGCTCGGCGGGGGTGGGCTCGGGCCGCTCGGCGGCGTCGCTCTGCACGAGGCGATAGGCGCGTCGGGCTGTGTCCTCGGCCACCTGGCCGTGGGCGGCGACGGCGGGCTCCTGCGTCATGCCGACGCCGGGCTGCGCCCGCGATTCCTCGAGCCCGTGCTTCGCGGGGAGATGACGGCGGCGCTTGCCTTCACGGATGCCCGTGAAGGGCCGCGGACGACGGCCGTCCGTCGCGGCGAGGCCTTTCTCGTCTCGGGCGTCAAGTCTTTCGTGAGCGGCGGGGCGCGCACCGATCTCCTGCTGACCGTGGCCACGGTGACGGACAATCCAGGGGGCGCCACAGGCACGGCAGTCTTCGTCATCCCGCGCGCGCGGTCGGGCGTGACGCTCCGGCGCGAGCTCCGCACGCTCGACGGCGCACTGCACGGCGAATTCGCGCTGGACGGGGTCGAGGTGCCGGCCGGCGACATGATCGGCAAGCTCGGCCAGGGCCTGCCGCGCGCGCTCGAGAACATCGCGGGGCTGCGTCTCCGCGCGGCCGCGCTCGCCTGCGGCGCGGCGCGCTTCGCGCTCGAGCACGCGCTGGCCGGAGCGCGCCGGCCGCACCGGAGCGGGGCGCCCCTGGGCGATCGCGAGCAGGTGCAGGCCATGCTCGGCGAGAGCGCCATCGATCTCTATACGGCGCGGGCGGCTCTCTACGCGGCGGCCGCCCGAGCCGAGGCGGGGCACGATGTCGAGACGGAGGCCGCCATCGCTAAGGTCGCGGCCACCGAAGCCATCGCGCGCGTCGTGGACCGGGCCATACAACTGTCGGGCGGCGCCGCCGTCGTCGAGGACCACCCGCTGGCGCGCCTCTACCGGCGCATTCGCCCCTGGCGCATTGCCGAGGGCACGACGGAAATCCTGCGGCTCACCGTCGCGCGCCGGCTGCTCGCGGCCGAGACCATGCCCGCCACGGCCCCATCTGGAGGACCGAGTGCCGATGCGCCGGAAGGAGAGTCCATGAGCACAATGCTGGAGGGAGGCTAGTCATGCGCGCGTCGTTCTACGAGGGAGCAGGGCGGTTCAGCACGGGCACGGCGCCCGAGCCGCGCCCCGGTCCGGGCGAGGCCCTTCTCAAGGTCAAGCGGGTCGGCATCTGCGGCACCGACCTGCACATCTTCCAGGGTCACCTCGACCACCGCGTGCCCAAGGGCGGCATCATCGGCCATGAGACCTTCGCGGAGGTCATGGAAGCCCCCGCCGGCAGCGGCTTCGCCGGCGGCGACCGCGTGGTCGTGGAGCCGCTGCGCTTCTGCAATGCCTGCCGCGCCTGCCGGATGGGCGCGACCTGGCTCTGCTACAAGCTCCAGGTGCTGGGCGTGGACGTCCCCGGCGGCATGCAGGAGTACTGGGCCGTGCCGACCGAGCGCCTGCTCAAGGTGCCGGATTCGCTTCCTGATGACCACGCGGCGATGATGGAGCCGCTCGCCATCGCCACGCACGATGTGGCCCGCGCGCAGGTGAAGACGGGTGACGCGGTGCTGGTCCTGGGCGGTGGGCCCATCGGCGCGCTGATCGCGCTGGTCTCGCGCCATCGAGGCGCCCGCGTGGTGGTCTCGGAGGTCAACCCCTTCCGGGTGGAGCTGCTGAAAGGCCTGGGCCTCGAGGTGGTCGGCCCCGGCCAGGATGTCATCCGCTTCGCCCACGAGTGGACGGCGGGCGAGGGCGTGGACGTCGCGTTCGAGGTCACGGGCAATGCCGCGGCGGTGCGCCTCATGACCGACGTCGTGCGCGTCTGGGGCACGGTCAGCGTGGTCGCGATCCATGCGGAGCCCATGCTCGTCAACCTCTACCCCATGTTCGCGCGCGAGCTCACCATGCACGGCAGCCGCCTCTACGCCCGCGCCGACTGGGAAGAGGCGATCCGCCTCGCGGCCTCCGGCGCCGTGCCGGTGGCGCCGCTCGTCAGCCGCAAGATTCCCCTCGAGGCTCTGCAGGAGGGCATGGAGCAGGCGCTCCGCGGCGGGCCGGTGATGAAAGTCCTGGTGGACCTCGCGCGCTGAGCCGGTCTGGCGAAGCACATCGGTCCCGCGCAGCGGTTGAGCGGCACCGTGGTCTGGAGTAGACTTCCGTCATGCCGAAGGCGCGCGTGAACGGGGTCCAGCTTTTCTACGAGGAGACGGGGCGGGGAACGCCGCTCGTCTTCGTCCACGAGTTCGCGGGGGACGCGCAGAGCTGGCACCTCCAGGTGCGGTTCTTCTCTCGCCGCTACCGCACGATCGCGTACAACGCGCGCGGCTACCCGCCCTCGGAGGTGCCGGACGACCCCAAGGCCTATTCGCAGGCCCAGGCCGCGGACGATATCCGCGGGCTCCTCGACGCGCTCGAGATCACCAAGGCCCATATCTGCGGGCTGAGCATGGGCGGCTATGCCACGCTCCACTTCGGCCTGCGCTACCCCGAGCGGGCGCTCTCGCTCGTGGTTGCCGGCGCGGGCTATGGCAGCGTTCCCGCCGACCAGGAGAAGTTCCGGCGCGACGTCGACGAGACGGCGCGCCGCTTCGAGCGGGAGGGGATGGTGGCGGTGGCCGAGTTCTACACGAAGGGGCCCACGCGCGTGCAGCTCATGGACAAGGATCCCAGGGGCTGGCAGGAATTCTACGACCAGTTCGTCGCTCAGTCGGCCAAGGGCCACGCGCTGACGATGCGGGGGGTGCAGATGACGCGGCCGTCCATCTACGAGCTCGAGGCCGGCATGGAGCGCCTGACCGTGCCGACCCTGATCGTCACCGGCGACGAGGACGAGCCCTGCCTCGAGCCCGCGATCTTCATGAAGCGCAAGATGCGCTCGGCCGGCCTCGTGGTCATCCCCAAGGCAGGGCATACCGTGAACCTCGAGGACCCGGATCTCTTCAACCGAGCCGTCCTCGACTTTCTCACGGCGGTGGACGCGGGGCGCTGGCCGCTTCGCAATCCGGCCTCCGTGAGCGCCTCCGCCATCCTTCCGCCTGAGCCCGCGAGAGACGGAGCGCCGTCACGATGAGCCTGCCGCTCGAGCCCTACACCGTGATCGACCTCACGCGCGCGCGCTCCGGGCCGACTTGCGTGCGACAGCTCGCCGACATGGGCGCCAAGGTCATACAGATCTGGGCGCGGGAGGATAGCGGGGGCGATTTTCCGCGGCGCGGCTTCGACTCCCTGAACCTCCATCGCAACAAGCGTTCGATCACGCTCGATCTCAAGTCGCCCCGGGGTATCGACATCCTCAAGCGCCTGGTCGCGCGGGCCGACGTCGTCGTCGAGAACTTCCGTCCAGACGTCAAGCATCGGCTGGGCATCGACTACGACACGCTGTCTCAGATCAACCCGCGGCTGATCTATGGCAGCATCTCGGGGTTCGGCCAGACTGGGCCGTACCGCGACCGGCCGGGCTATGACCAGATCGCCCAGGGCATGGGCGGGCTGATGTCCATCACGGGACTCCCGGGCCAGGGTCCGGTGCGCGTCGGCATCCCGGTGGCCGATCTCACGGCCGGGATATTCCTGGCCCAGGGCATCCTCGGGGCGCTCATCGAGCGCGAGCGCTCCGGCAAGGGGCAGTGGGTGCATACCTCGCTGCTCGAGGCCATGGTGACCATGCTCGACTTCCAGGCCGCGCGCTGGCTCATCGACGGCACCATTCCCCCGCAGGCGGGCAATGACCACCCGACGTCCATCCCGACGGGTGTCTTCAAGACGGCCGACGGCCACATCAATATCGCGGCGTCCGGCCAGCACATGTTCCGCCGGCTCTGCGAGACGCTGGGCACCGAGGCGCTCCTGGAGGACCCGCGCTTCAAGACGGCGCCCGACCGGTCGAAGAACCGGACGCTCCTTGCCGCGGAGCTCGACAAGGCCTTCGTCACCAAGACCAGCGCCGAGTGGGTGGAGCTGCTCAACGCCAAGGGCGTGCCCTCGGGTCCCATCTTCAACATCAAGGAGACCTTCGAGAACGAGCAGGTGCAGCACCTGGGGCTGGCGACGCCGGTCAAGCATCGCGAGCTCGGGGAGATGCGCATCCAGCGGCCGCCCGTGACACTGTCGCGGACGCCGAGCTCGGTGCGGACCGCGGCGCCGGATATCGGCGAGCACACCGACGAGATCCTGGGCGAGCTCGGCTTCTCGTCCGACGACATCGCCCAGTTCCGCAAGGACAGGGTGGTCTAGCGTGGCTCCTTCCTCCTCGCCGGCGGCGCTCGAGCCAGAGCAGGTCGCCGCGCTCCTTGAGAGCGCCGTCGCCACCATCCGCGCGGAGGTGGAAGCGCTGCCGAAAGCGGTGCACGTCTGGCATCCGGCTCCCGAGGAGTGGTCCATCAACGAGGTGATCGGCCACCTGATCGAATCCGAGCGCCGCGGTTTCGCGGGGCGGGTGAGGATTCTCCTCGCCTCCAAAGATCTCCAGCTCGAGGGCTGGGACCAGAACGAGGTGGCGAAGGGACGTCGGGACGATATGAAGGCAGCCGCCAAGCTCGTCGCAGAGCTCGAGCGCATGCGCGTCGAGAGCGCGTCGCTCGTGCGCGGACTCAAGGCGGCCGATCTCAAGCGCGGCGGCCAGCACCCGGAGGTCGGATGGCTCCGCGTGGCCGATCTCCTCCACGAGTGGGTGCACCACGACAGGAACCACATCAAGCAGATCCTGTCCAATGTGCAGGCTTGGGCCTGGCCTCACATGGGCAATGCCCAGAAATTCACGGGCGAGTGACCGCGGCAGACCCGACAGGAAGGGACACAGCGATGCACGAGCTCGACGCCGACGACGATTATTCCAGCAGCGGCGATCCCGAGGAGCGGTCCATCGGCCCCGCCGTCTTCAACGACACGGTGGGCGTCCTCGGTCCGGCCGAACCTGTGCGCCTGCGTGAGACCGCCACGGTGGCCGACGCCGCGCAGCGCATGCTCCAGGCGCGCCAGGCGGCGGTGCTCGTGGTGGACGCGGCCGGCAGGCTCACGGGCATCTTCACCGAGCGCGACCTGCTGACCCGCGTGGTCGGTCGCGAGCTGAACCCCAAGGGCACGGCGCTCTCGGCCGTGATGACGCCGAATCCCGAGGTGCTGTCGCTCCACGACCGGGTCGCCTATGCCGTGCACTGCATGAGCGTGGCGGGATATCGCACGGTGCCGCTGGTGGACGCGGACAGAAAGCCCATCGGCATCGTCACGGTGAGCGATGTGATCCGGTGGCTCGCCAATCTCTTCCCGGCCACCGTGCTCAACCTGCCCCCGGGCGGTGACACCCTCAAGCACCCCGACGAAGTCGACTCCGGCTAGCCCCCTCAGCAGGTCCAGGCCCTGTATCCCGAGGTCGAGCCTCAGGCTCACGCTCAGTACTTGAAGATCGAGAACTCGATCTCCTTTTCCGTCAGGAACTCAAGGAGCACCGGAATGCCCTCTTCGGTCTTCTTGATGGCGCGCTGGATGGCAGGCACGATGTCGCCGGGCTCGGCGACGCGCTCGCCGTGGCCGCCGAAGGCCCTGGCCATGTCGGCGTAGTTGCCCGAGATGTCGGTGCTCCGGTACTTCTCCGTGGCCGTCTTCATGATGGGCAGCTCGATGGCCATGGAGAAGTTGTTGAGCAGGATTGAGAGGATGGGTATGCGCTCGCGGACCGCCGTCTCGAAGTCCATGCCCGTGAACCCGATGGCGGCATCGCCCCAGACGTTGATGCAGAGCTTGTCGGGATGGGCGAGCTTGGCGCCCATCGCCAGGCCCAGGCCGTAGCCGAGCTGCGTGGTCTTGCCCCACCCGATGTAGGAGAGCGGCTCCGTGCATTCCCAGAAGGGCGAGATCTGATCCCGCGGGCTGCCGGCGTCATGCGTGATGATGGTCCGCGCCGGGTCCACTGTGTGCAGGAGATCCTGGATCACGCGGTAGGGTGACAGCGGCTTGGCGCTCGACGTCAGCTTGGGCATCCACTGCGCCGTCCACTCGGCCTTGATCCGCTTGATCTCGGCCGCGACGGCCTGCGCCCGGCCGCGGGGCTTGCCTTTCAGCCGGTCGCGCACCTCGAGGAGGAGCGCGTCCAGCGTGAGCGCGGCATCGCCGACTAGCGCGTGCTGGGCCCGCACGTCCTTGTTGATGTCGGCGGCATCCAGCGTCGCGTGGATGATGGCCGTGCCCTTGGGCATGGCCACGCCGTAGTTCGTCGTCGAGAAGCTACAGCCGATCCCGAAGATGACGTCCGCGTTCTTCAGGAACTCGTGGAGCTGCTTGGAGACCGAGCGTCCGCCTGAGCCGAGGGACAGCGGGTGGTTCTCGGGGAAGGCGCTCTTGCCTTGGAGGCTCGTCGTCACCGGCGCCTCGAGGAGCTCTGCGAGCTGGCGCAGCTGGCTCCACGCTTGGGCGTAGTGGACGCCCTGGCCGGCGTAGATCACCGGGCGCTCGGCCGCGCAGAGCGCCGCCGCCACCTCGGCCACCGCCTTCGGGTCCGGGCCCGAGCGCATGCGCGGCGCAGCCACGTAGTCGAGCGGCTCCGGGACCTCCTCGGGGAACACATCGGTCGGGATCTCGATCATGACGGGCCGTGGGCGGCCGTTCTTGACCTGGGTGAAGGCGCGGCGGAGGGCGTCGGGCACCGCGTCGGCCATGGTCACCTGTTCGATCCACTTGGTGACGTGCCGGTAATTGAGGAAGGAGTTGAAGTTCGGCGGGATGTTGGTGATGCGCCGCGGGTAGCCGCCGGGCAGGACGACGATGGGCACCGAATCGCCGTAGGCCTGCGCCACGCCGCCGAAGGCATTCTCGGAGCCCGGTCCGTGCTGCATGGTGAAGACGCCGATCTTCTGGCCGGAGGTGACACGGCTGACCGCGTCGGCCATGTGGAGACCCGTGCGCTCCTGCCGCACGATGATGGTGCGGATATCGGCCTGCGCGGCGGCCTCGATGATGGGGTTGACGGGGTAGCCGATCAGGAACTTGACGCCTTCGCGCTTCAGGATCTCCGCGACAGCCGCGACCGCCTTCATGGGGCTCTCCTTTAATAAGGGGGGTCCAGGTGACGACGCCGGCCATGCTACCATGTCGCCGCCCTCGACTCCCTCTCCCTTCCCGGGAGAGTGCCCGGGAGAGGGCGGTGGATCGGGACCTCAAGGGAGCCCACTGTAGTTCGAGCTGAGACGCTGCCGACGAGCCGTAGGCGAGGCGAGCGGCGAGGCGAGGGCTGATATGTCCGACAGCGAGATCATCTGGCGGCCGAGCTCCGAAGTCATCGAGCGGGCGCGCTTGACCAGGTTCATGCGCGCGCACGGGCTCGCCTCCCTCGAGGCGCTCCAGCGCCGGAGCGTGGACGACCCCACCTGGTACTGGGATGCCGTCGCGAAAGACCTCGGCTTCCGCTGGATGAAGCCCTACGCGGACGTGCTCGACACCTCGCGCGGCATCGCGTGGCCGCGCTGGTTCGAGGGCGGGCTGATGAATCTCTCGGACAACTGCGTGGACCGTCACGTGGACGCCGGGCGTGGCGAGCAGCCTGCCATCGTCTGGGAGGCCGAGGACGGCCAGGTCCGCACCTGGACCTACCGCGAGCTTTCACGCGACGTGAACCGCCTCGCCAACGTCTTGAAGCGCCTGGGCGTCGGGGCGGGAGACTCCGTGGGGCTGTTCCTTCCCATGTGCGCCGAGGCCGCCATCGCCCTCATGGCCATCTGCCGGATCGGTGCCATCTACTCGCCCTCCTTCTCGGGCTACGGCGCCCAGGCCGTGGCCGCGCGCCTCGAGGACTGCGACGCCAAGGTGCTCATCTGCGCCGACGGCTTCCCGCGGCGCGGCCAGACGGTGAGGATGAAGGAGGTGGCCGACGAGGCGGCGACGCTGTCGCCATCCGTGAAGCATCTCCTCGTGCTCCGGCGTCTCGGTCGCGAGGTGCCGTGGACGCCGGGACGCGACGTGTGGTGGCACGAGGCCGTCGAGCGCGAGTCCGCCGAGTGCCCAGCGCTGCCGGTGGACGCCGACAGGCCCTGCTGCCTCACCTACACGTCGGGGACGACCGGCAAGCCCAAGGGCGTGGTGCTGACCCACGGTGGGCTCCAGATGAAGATCGGCCACGACGCGGCCTACCTCTTCGACCTGGGCACGGCCGACCGCTTCTTCTGGCTCACCGATATGGGCTGGGTGATGGGCACGATCTTGATCCTCGGCGGGCTCACCAACGGCTCGACGCTCGTCCTCTTCGAGGGCACGCCGGACTATCCCGAGCCGGATCGCCTCTGGGCCGTCGCCGAGCGCCACCTCGTCACGGTCATGGGGCTCTCGCCCACGGCCGTGCGCGCCCTCATGCCTCACGGCACCGAGTGGCCGCGCCGGCACAACCTCTCGCGGCTTCGCATCTTCGGCTCGACCGGCGAGCCCTGGAACCCCGAGCCCTACCGCTGGGTCTTCGAGCACGTCGGGCGCGGCACGGTGCCGATCATCAACTACTCCGGCGGCACGGAGATCTCGGGCGGTATCGTGACCTCGTTTCCGATCGCGCCCATCAAGCCCTGCTCCTTCAGCGGCCCGGCGCCGGGCATGGCGGCCGACGTCTTCGGCGAGGACGGCACTCCCGTCAGGGGACAGGTGGGCGAGCTCGTCATCACCAAGCCCTGGCCCGGAATGACGGCGGGCTTCTGGAAGGACCCCGACCGTTACATCGAGACGTACTGGTCACGCTGGCCGGACGTGTGGGTGCACGGCGACTGGGCCTATATCGACGAGGACGGCTTCTGGTTCGTCACGGGCCGCTCTGACGACACGCTCAAGATCGCGGGTAAACGAGTCGGCCCCGCGGAGGTCGAGTCGGTGCTGGTGAGCCATCCGTCGGTGGCCGAGGCCGCAGTGGTCGGCGTACCCCACGAGGTCAAGGGCGAGGCTGTGGTCTGCTTCGCCGTGCTGCGCCCGGGCATCGAGTGGAGCGAGAAGCTCCGCGAGGAGCTCTCGGACCTGGTCGCGCGGCAGATGGGCAAGGCCCTCAAGCCCGAGCGCGTGCTCTTTGCCGCCGAGCTGCCCAAGACCCGCAGCGCCAAGATCATGCGCCGCGTGATCCGCGCGACCCACCTGGGCAAGGACCCCGGCGACCTCTCCTCCCTCGATAACCCCGGTGGCCTCAAGGCCATCGCCGAGGCGCACTGACGAGCGGCACGGCGCAGACATGAAGACCATGGGCGGGTGGCCGACCCCACACTGCGGGCCGCCCGGCGCGGCCCCGCGCGTCACCCCGCGGGAGACTCGTTCCGCTCCCAGCTCCGCTCCAGCACCTCGCGCACCTTGGCGGCCAGCGCCTCGGGCGTAAAGGGCTTCTGGAGCAGGGCGACGCCGCGATCAAGGACGCCCTGCTTCCCGAGGGCGTCGTCGGTATAACCCGACATGTAGAGCACTTTCATCTGCGGGCGCAGGCAATCCCGTACTGGAAGACCTGACGCCGATGAAACGACGGGCGTGGGCCTCGGTTGTCCCGAGCCTTGGCACGGATGACCACTCGATTGCCCGCGCCCGTCGGGCCGACCAAACGCGCGGCGACTGATCTACAATGCTCGCGAGCTATTCCAGGAGGAACGTCATGGCGCTCGACAAGCCGCAAGGGATGCAGATGCTGCGAGCGCGGGCCCGCCAAGTCGCCCGCGGCATGGTCGTCTTCAACTGAACGCGGGCGCCCGCCTACGCCGGCTGCTGCTGAAGTCACTGGCGCGGCTCTTCGCCCGTCGCCCCGACGGCCCTATCGCGCCACCTGTTTCCGTCGAGACGGTGCTGACGGGCGACGACGCCCCGCTCTCGCTGGCACGGCTCCTGTGCGGTCGCGACAACGCGGCCCGGGAAATCGTGCTGCCGCGCTATCTCCAGTACCACGGCATCGCTTTCTCGCGCCATCGCTTCGCGCGCCCCGAGGGCCGCGGCGACAGCTTCGCGGTCGAGCTGGGCGAGGGCGAGCGCATTCTCGTGCTCTGCGCGCATCACGACGCCGTCGCCGGCAGCCCCGGGGCCAACGACAATGCGGCCGCCGTCGGCATCCTGCTCCACCTGATCTCGCGCCTGCCACCCCGGATCCCGCGCGGCTGGCGCGTCCGGCTGCTCTTCACGGCGGCCGAAGAGATCGACTACCTGGGCGCGCGGGCGTATGTAGAGGAGATGCCGCTCGACGGGATCGCGGGCGTGCTGAGCCTCGAGCTGTGCGGGATCGGCGACACCGTCGCGCTGTGGGACGCCGGCGAGACGACCCCGTTTCTCGAAAATGTCACGGCCTCGCTCGAGTCAGCTGGGCTTGCCCGCAACACCGGATACGATGTGGTAGGACGCATCCCCCTCTTTGGCAGCGATCACCGCGCCTTCGCCGCCGCGGGCCTGCCCGCCTACGGTTTCACTATGGTGCCGGCGGTCCACGCCGACTCGCTGCGGCGCTTCGTGCTGAGCCCGATGCGCTCCACCTTCCGGAGCCTGATCCACCGGCCGCCGCCCTTCCGCACCTATCACACGAGCGGCGATGCCCTGGGCACGCTCGAGCCGGCGGCGCTCAACCTCGCGGCCGCCGCTCTCACTGCCGTCGTGCGGGGCCTCGGCGCGTAGCAGGCCAGCCAGCCCACGAGCCAGCCCGCGAGCGGCGTCTGCCAGAGCCCTTGACGCCGCGGACGCGCCGCCCGTAGCATACGGGTCGACCGCATGCGCAGCTACGTCGTTCGCAGGATATTCCTCTTCATTCCCGCTCTGCTCGGGGCCTCCATGCTGATCTTCATCCTCATGCGCCTGGTGCCGGGGGACATCGCCGAGATCCTCGTGTACCAGACGGGCTCCGAGACCAGCGGCGTCCAGCAGAAGCAGATCCAGCAGATTCGGCAGGAACTGGGGCTGAACCGGCCCGTGATGATCCAGTACCTGTCCTGGATCGGCGGCGCCGTGCAGGGCGACTTCGGCAAGTCCTATACGCAGCGCCGGCCCGTGTGGGACATCCTGCGCGAGCGGTTCCCGCGCTCCATGGAGCTGGCCCTGCTCACGCTCGCCCTGGCGCTGATCTGGGCCATCCCGCTGGGCGTGGTCTCGGCCGTGCACCAGAACGGCGCCCTCGACTACGTGGCGCGCATCGCGAGCCTGAGCGGCCTGAGCCTGCCGCTCTTCGTCACGGGGGCGCTGATCCTGTACGGGCTCGTCCGGATCTTCCACTGGATCCCGCCGCTCGAGTTCGTCGCGTTCACCGAGGACCCGGTGGAGAACCTGAAGCAGCTCATCTGGCCGGCGCTGGCGCAGGCGTTTTACATCAGCGCGCCCATCACGCGCCTCACGCGCTCCCAGATGCTGGAGGTGATCCGCCAGGACTATGTGCGCACGGCACGCGCCAAGGGCCTGGCGGAGCGCGCGGTCGTCTATCGCCACGCGCTCCGCAACTCGCTCCTGCCCGTTGTGACCTTCGTCGGGTGGTGGGGCGGCCGGCTGCTGGGCGGGCTCGTCATCATGGAGATCATCTTCGTCGTCCCCGGCATGGGGACGGCGCTCGTCCAGGCGGTGAGCCAGCGCGATTACCCGACCGTCCAGGCCATGGTCTTCGTCATGGCCGTGGTGTTCCTGGTCGTGAACCTCGTCGTGGATCTACTCTATGTCTGGCTCGATCCGCGAATCCACTATGCGTGAGGCCTTCGTGGTGCTCGGCCGCCTCCTCCGCCGCCAGCCGCTGGGCGCGGCCGGCGGGCTCATCGTCCTCGCCCTGATCGTGGTCGCCGTGCTGGCGCCGCGGCTGGCGCCGCATGGGCCCAAGGAGGTGACCTTCGCCCCCTACCTGCCGCCGAGCGCGGAATTCCCCATGGGCACGGACCAGGTGGGGCGCGACGTGCTGAGCCGCGTGGTGTGGGGAGCCCGGCTGTCACTTTACGTCGGGCTCGTTTCCGTGCTCTTCGGCATCACCGCGGGCTCGCTCTGGGGTGCCGTCACCGCCTACCTGGGCGGCGCCGCCGATACCGGCAGCCAGCGCGTGGTCGACAGCGTGATGGCGCTGCCGCCCATCATCCTGGCGCTGGCGCTGATGGCCGCGCTCGGCCAGTCGGTGAACAACGTCATCATCGCGCTGGTCGTCCTGCTGACGCCCACGGCGGCCCGCACAATCCGATCCATCGCCCTGGGCGTGGTCGCCTCGCCGTACATGGAAGCCGCCCGCGCCGTCGGGGCCTCACAGTGGCGGATCATCTCTCGGCACCTCCTCCCCAACTGCCTGGCCGGCTACATCGTGCTCGTCACGACCAATGTCTCCTACGCCATCGTGGTGGAGGCCTCGCTCAGCTTCATCGGGGCGGGGGCGCCGCCGGACGAGCCCTCCTGGGGCGGCATGCTGACCGCCGGAATCCAGGCCATCGAGACCGCGCCCTGGATGGTATTCTTCCCTGGATTGACCATCAGCCTCGCGGTGTTCGGTCTGAACCTGTTTGGAGACTCGATTCGAGATGTCACGGACCCTCGACTGCGCGGCGGTCTCGGCTAGGCACGACCACAAGGAGCGCGATCGATGACGATCTTGAAGGCTTGTCGCATTCTGGCAGGGCTCACCCTGCTGATCATGCTCGTCGCCCCCGCGGCGCCGGCGCAGGACAAGCCGCGTCCCGGCGGCATCCTGACCTGGTTCGACTACGGCGATCCGGGCCGCCTCGATGTCCATGCCGAATCTCCGCTGGTGGTCCAGCAGGCGACGGCGGGCGTCTACAGCGGGCTCCTGCACTATGATCCGGATGATCCCGCCAAGATCGCGGGCGACCTGGCGGAGCGCTGGACGGTCTCGCCCGACGGCAGGACCTATACCTTCCACCTGCGCAAGGGCGTCAAGTGGCACGACGGCCAGCCCTTCAGCGCGGCCGACGTCAAGGGCTCCTTCGATCGCATCCTCAACCCCGACTTCCAGAGTCCCAAGTGCGGCGCCTCGCTCAAGCCGATGGTCGCGGGCGTCGAGACGGTCGACGCGAGCACGATCCAGTTCAAGCTCAAGTTCCCCGCCGCCCCGTTCCTGCCGTCGCTGGCCTCGGCCTGGTGCCGCGTGGCCGCCAAGCACATCCTGGCCAAGTACGGTGACCTCAACCAGCCGGAAGCGCAGATCGGCACGGGGCCCTTCAAGTTCAAGAAGTACGAGCGCGGCAGCGTGATCGAGTGGGAGAAGAACCCGAACTATTTCATCCCGGGGCTGCCGTACCTCGACGGCGTCAAGCAGTTCATCCTCGTGGGCGGGCCCACGCAGCTCGCCGCCGCGAAGGCCGGCAAGATCATGCTGTGGGACGCGTGGCCGCCGATGCGCAAGACGCAGGCCGACGAGCTGCGCCGCGCGCGGGAGGACGTGGACATCTACCAGGCGTCCATCAACACAATCTTCCTGATCTACCTCAACTCGCAGAAGCCGCCCTTCAACAACCCGGATCTCCGGCGCGCGGCCAACCTGGCGATCGACCGCCAGGAGATGGTCGCCAAGGCCCTCGAGGGCGCGGGCGTCGCCTGCGCCATCCTCGATCCGAAGCTGGCCGGCGATTTCGCCCTGCCGCTCGAGGAGGTCAACAAGATCCCCGGCTGCCGCCAGCCCAAGGACCAGGACATCGCCGAGGCCAAGAAGCTCGTCGAGAAGCACTACCCGAACGGCGTGGACATCGAGATCGCCGTGCGCTCCGTCGGCAATTACGTGGACCGCGCCCAGCTCGCTATCGCCCAGCTTCGCAAGGTCGGCATTCGCGGGACGCTCAAGACGCACGAGAGCGCGGCCGGCTACGCCGCCTGGGGCAAGGGTGACTTCACGCTCATCGCCAGCCAGGACCGGAGCATGGACGTCAACGACCCCTCGGGGGTCTTTCACATCGCCTACACGACCGAGGGCGGGAGCAACTACGGCCGCATGTCCGATCCGAAGGTGGACGAGCTGGCCGAGCGAGCCTTGAAGGAGTCGAACAAGGAGAAGCGACGCCAGGCTTACTGGGAGCTCCAGCGTTACGTCCTGACCCGCGGGGATGCCGCCACGGTGGCTGTGGCCTGGGTGGAAGGGTGGTTCTTCAAGGACAAGCGCCTGCAGAACTACAGGCCCGGGCTGACCACCTACGACAACAATACCTTCATGAAGGTGTGGCTCAGCCAGTAGCCGGTCGAGTTGCATCGAGAGGCTGCGCAGCCTGAGGTCGGGCGCCGGCCGGACCAGGCCTCGGCGGGATGAGCAGAGGCGCCGCCGCCCCGTGTGAGGCGAAAATACCCCGGCCGTCGTCTCGCAGCATCGGTTCGATGCACACAGGGAATCCTTATCGGTCGGTCACTTGCACATCTTCCGCGCTCCCCCGGCCCTTGGCACCTCAATTGCTGAATTAGGGTAGCCTTAGCTCGCGGCCCCAAGTGGGAGGCAGGAAGGAAGACATGCCTGACGACCAAGAGAACCTGCCGTCACCGCTCCTCCAGTGCCTCGAGACCGTGTACCGCCTCGGGTCTCGGGAGGGCTCGGCGCCGCTCCACGTGGTGTCCAGGAAGCTGGAACTCACGACGGCCGTCGTCGGAGCGCAGGCCTCGGCGTTGCAGTCGGGCGGGTTTCTTGAGACGAGCTCCCACGGCCGCGTCCGTCTCACGGAAGAAGGCACGCGCATCGCAGTGGGCCTCGTGAGGAAGCACCGGCTGCTCGAGCGTTTCCTCATGGAGGAGCTGGAGCTCCCATGGGAGGAAGTGCACGAGCTGGCCTGCCGTCTCACGCCCATCCTGTCAGATCGCGTGGCCGACCGCCTCGCGAAGGTCCTGGGCGATCCCACGACCTGTCCCCACGGGAATCCGATTCCATCCGCAGACGGGGTTCTTCGTGGCGATTCCGCGATCCCCCTGGATCGCCTCAAGCCCGGGATGGCCGGGACCATCGTGAGGATCGAGCCCGAGGAGGGCGAGCTCCTGCGATACCTCGCCGTCCTGGGACTCATTCCACAGGCCAGGCTCGAGGTCCGGGAGGTCGCCCCGTTCGGCGGGCCGGTGCTCATCCGCGTCGGAAGGGCGGAGTACGCGCTCGGCCGCGACGTGGCCTCGAAGATTTTCGTGAAGGCAACCTGAGTGGTTTCCGGCTGTCACGCCGAGGTCGGGCGCTGGAGGGAACGGCTCGCGTTGACGTTCGCGCTGGCCGGGAATCCCAACGTCGGAAAGTCCAGCATCTTCAACTGGCTGACGGGAATGGGGGTCCTCACCGCCAACTACCCGGGGAAGACAGTTGCGGTCAACCTGGGAACGACCCACTTCAAGGGCCAAGAGATCGGCATCGTCGATCTCCCGGGCACCTATGCCATCGGGGCCGTCTCGGAGGACCAGTGGGTGGCTCGCCAGGCACTCCTCGATTCCCATCCGGACGCCGTCCTGGTGGTCCTCGATGCAACCCGCCTGGAGAGGAACCTGTATCTGTCCCTCCAGCTGCTCGATCTCGGCCTTCCGGTCGTGATCGCGCTCAACCTGGTCGACGAGGCCTGGCGGAGCGGACTCCAGATCGACCACCACCGCATGGCGAGACTGCTGGGCGTGCCGGTCGTTCCCACCGTGGCTCTCAGAGGACACGGACTCGATCGGCTGATCCAGGCCGGGCTCGAGGCCGCAGGAATGGAGGGCGCCCGGTCGACGAAGAGGAGGTACGGGAAGGACGTCGAGGACGCCGTCGCGGAGATCGGCGATCTGGTAGCCAAGGAGGGGATGGCGCTGCCGCACGCGCTGCCGCCGCGAGCCGCGGCCCTCCTGCTGCTGGAGGAAGACGAGGAATTACTCGGCTGGGCCGGCGCTCTCCCCGATGGTGAGCGCGTCCTCGCGAAGGTCCGTGAATCTGCGGCAGATGTCGGAGTGCGCCACGGGGAACCGGCTTCGCTCAGAATCGCTCGCGAGCGACACGGGCTGGCTGGATCCATCGCCTCCCAGGTCCAGCGAGTGACCTGCCGCCCGTCACGGGTCCAGGACCGCCTGTGGCGATTGACGACGTCGCCTCTCAGCGGCTATCTCCTCCTGGCTCTCATCCTGACGGGGCTCTTCGGCTTCCTCTTCTCGGTGGGCAATCTCCTCTCGGATCTCCTGGCAACCCTCTGGCAGGCGTACCCGTCGCCGGCCATCCGGGCCTTCGTCCAGCTCGCCTTCGGCCGGGGCGTCGCGTCCGGCACTCTCCTCTGGGCGGTCGACGGGGGCATGAACGCGGCCCTGTCCATCGGCATTCCATACGTTCTCGTCTTCTATCTCATGCTCTCGCTGCTCGAGGAGACCGGCTACCTCAACTCCATCGCGTTTCTCACCGACCCCATCATGCACCGGCTCGGGCTGCACGGTCGCGCGGCCATCCCGCTGATCGCGGGAGGCGGCTGCAACGTCCCCGCGATTCTGGGACTCAGGGTCCTGACCACGATGCGCGAGCGCATCATCGCCGGCACGCTGATCTGCCTGACGCCGTGCAGCGCCCGGACGGCCGTCATCGCGGGCGCGGTCTCGAAATATGTCGGATGGAAGCCCGCCGTGTCGATCTACGTGATCACGGCCTGCGTCGCGTTGTTCACCGCATGGGGGCTGAACCGGCTCTTGCCGGGACAGTCGCCGGGGCTCGTGATGGAGATGTTCCCGTTCCGGCGCCCCTCGCTGGCCAAGATGGTCAGGGGCACCTGGTATCGCTTCCGAGACTTCCTTTTCGTCGCGGCCCCCGCGCTGCTCGCGGGGAGCCTGGTTCTTGGTCTGATCTACGAAACAGGCCTCCTGTGGCTCTTCACGGCGCCGCTGGCCCCGATCGTGGAGGGCTGGCTCGGCCTCCCCTCCGTCGCCGGCCTGACTCTCATCTTCGCCGTCCTCAGGAAGGAGCTGGCCCTGCAGCTCCTCGTGGCGCTCGCCGTCGCGAAATACGGGTCAGGAGTGACTGATCTCCTCCAGTTCATGGACAAGGGCCAGATCTTCACCTACGCTCTCGTCAACACGCTGTACATCCCGTGTGTCGCAACGGTGGCGGTTCTGTCGAAGGAGCTCGGCTGGCGGCGGGCCCTCCTGATCTCCGCCTTCACGATCTTGCTGGCTCTCGCCGCCGGCGGCCTCGCCCGACAGGTGCTGGCGGTCTGGACCCTCTAGCAGGCTGCTGAAAAAGGCCCATCTGCGGGAGTGCGGCGCCCTCGGCCGCACGCTCAACGTACAGAGAGTACGCCTCGCGTGCGGCCGTCGGGCGCCGCCTCGCATCTGAGCCTTTTTGAGCAGCCTGCGGGTTTTTCAGCATCCTGCTAGGTATGCTGAAGGGCCCGGCGCACCTCGGCGAGGCGGGCGAGAGAGCCCAGCACCTTGGGGTGATCGTTGGTCAGATGGCGGACGATGACGTCCGTGTAGCCGAGGGGCCCGAGCGGGCGAAGCTTGTCCACCACCTGCTCGACTGAGCCCCAGACGAGCGCCGCCGGGTCGAAGCCGCGATAGCCGGCCCTGACCACGGCCTGGCCGACGGACTCGGCCTCCGCCGCGGACTCGCCGACGTAGACGTCGCGGCGGATCGCCACCGCAGTCGGCTGCCTGCCGTACCTGGCGCAGCCGTCCTGATACCAGCCCGCCTGCTCGCGCGCTCGCTCGACGGTGAGCCCGGGCGAGGCGAGCCAGCCGTCCGCGATGCGCGCCGCGCGGTCGATGGACGGCCGGGCGCTCGCGCCTATCCAGTACTCGACGGGCTCGGCGGGGCGGAGCGCCACCCGGGCCTTCTCGACGATGAAGCGCCCCTGGGACGACACGGTCTCGCCCGCCAGCAGGCGCCTGACGATGCCGAGCGATTCTTCGAAGGCCGACGGGCGCTGCTTGATATTGGCGCCCATGGCGAGGAACTGGCCCTGGTCGTCGCCAAGCCCGCACTGGAAGATGAAGCGACCGCGCGCGATGGCGGCCAGCGTGCCGACCTGCTCCGCGATCAGCACGGGATTCCACAGCGGGAGGAGGAAGAGGCACCCGGCCGGCCTGTCATTCCACTCCGCCAGCAGCCTGCCCATCATGGGGACGTTCTGGTAATAGGGCTTCGGGGTCGCGTGGTGGTCGCCCACGAAGAGGGAGTCGAGGCCGGCGCGCTGCGCCGCGGCAGCGCGCTCGACCATCCAGCGCGCGCCTTGCCGCGGGTCCGTGACGTCATGGCTGCTCGTGAGGGAGATGCCGACTCTCATCGCGTCACCCCTGCTGAGAGGACCAGCAGCAGACCCAGAGCCGCCAGCAGGCCCATGCCGCCGCCGATGTAGAAGGTCCATGCAGGGCCGAGCGCGGTCCAGATATCCGTCAGCAGCGACGTCAGCCCGAGCAGGATGATGTTACGGATGTGCGCCGCCTCCGATGGCGTGGCGCACGGCCTCGCTCGTGATGGGCAGTTCGGTGAAGCGGTGTCCCGTCGCATCCCTGATGGCATTGGCGATGGCCGCGGGCGCGGCGACCACCGGCGGCTCGCCCACGCCCTTGGCGCCGAACGGACCGTGCTCGGAGGGCACCTCGACCAGCACCGGACGCGCGGTCGGCACCTGGTCGCTGGCCGGCAGGGCGTAGTCCATGAAGGTCGCCGAGAGGAGCTGGCCGTGCGTGTCATAGGCCATGCGCTCGAGGAGCGCCCAGCCGAGGCCCTGGGTTGCGGCGCCCTGGATCTGTCCCTCGATGGCCGCGGGATTGAGCGCGCGGCCCACGTCCTGGACCACGAGCTGATCGAGGACCCGGACGTATCCCGTTTCCGTGTCCACCTCGACCTCGGCCAGGTGCGCCGCGAAGGCCGGCGCGCGCGCGATCGTCGCCGTCGAGCCGCGGCCGTAGACGGGCTCGTACTTGCCGCCGAACTGCATCGAGGCCTTGGCGAGCTGGGCTATGGGCACCGCTTTGCCGGGCGCGCCGCGCACCTGGATGGCGCGGTCCACGAGCTCGAGGTCCTCGACCGCCGCCTCGAGATGCCTGGCGGCGATGGCGAAGAGCTGCTGGCGCGCATCGCGCGCGGCCTTCTCCACCGCCGCGCCGACGGTGTAGGTGATCTTGCTCCCGCCGCTCGAGCCCGCATACGGGGCGGCCTCGGTGTCGGGATTGACCACGCGGACCAGTCCCGGCTCGAGACCGAAGGCCTCCGAGGCGATCTGCGCAAAGGCCGTGTTGGTCCCGCTCATGTCGACGGTGCCCGCGATGATGGAGATCGTGCCGTCGCGCTCGAGCCTGCACACCGCATTGGCGGGCTCGACGCCGCCCATCCAGCCGCCGAGCGCCACGCCGACCCCGCGCTTGAGCCTCGCGTGCGACGGGGCCGTCGCCGTGCGTCGATCGCGCTCCGACTGGAGCTTCTCGAGGCAGGCGCGCAGCCCGATGCGCGGCCACCTGTGGCCATTGGCCATCAGGTCGCCCTCGTTCGAGGCATTGAGGAGTCTGAAGTCGAGCGGGTCCATCGCGAGCGCGCGGGCCATGTCGTCCATCTGCGACTCGAGCGCGAAGGCGGCCTGCACGGCGCCCGGCGCGCGATAGGCGCCATTGCCCGGTTTGTGCGTCAGCACCTCGTAGCCGCGGATGTCCATGTGCGGCAGGCGATAGCAGCTGCCGAGCATGAGGCAGGCGATGCCGACGGGTGCGCCCACATAGGCGCCCGCGTCGAAGATGACGCGCGCCTGGAGCGCCGTCAGCCTGCCGTCCCCGGCAACGCCGGTCTTGAGCTCGATCATGCTGGGCGGGGCGGGCGTCGTCGCCAGGAACTCCTCCGTGCGCGTCAGCACGAGCGAGACGGGGCGCTTGAGGGCGACGGCCAGCGCCGCGGCAAGTGGCTCGAGCAGGACGAACTTGCCGCCGAAGCCGCCGCCGAGCGGCGTGGCCACGATGCGCACTTGGTGCTCGGGCAGGCCCAGCGCCTCGGCGACCTCGGAGCGCGTGTAGAAGAGCGCCTGTGTCGTGGTCCAGACCGTGACGCTGCCGAGGGCGTCGACGGAGGCCAGCGCCGCGCGCGGCTCGAGATAGCCCTGATGGACCATGCTCGTCTGATAGGTGCGCTCGATGACGACGTGCGCCTCGGCCAGGCCCCTGGCCACATCGCCCCGCGTGAAGTGCTGGGTGCTGGCGATATTGGGCGCCAGCGCTTCCGTGAGCGCGGCGCCGCCGCCGGCCGCGCCGTGCTGGCCGAGCTCGGCATCATCGCCGCCCTCATCCCCCTCGCGCACCACCGGCGCGTCGGCGCGCATGGCCCCGAGCAGGTCCACGGCGGCAGGCAGGACCTCGTACTCGACCTCGACGAGCGCCGCCGCGTCCTCGGCTATGGCCTCCGTCAGGGCGACGACCGCGACCACGGGGTGGCCGACGAAGCGGACGACGTCCAGCGCCAGTGGGCATCGATTGCGGTCCGACGGGTCCTGCCTGGGCAGGGGCAGGTCGCGGCCGGTGAAGACGCCGATCACGCCGGCGAGAGCCCGGGCGGCGCGCGCGTCCACCTTGACCACGCGCGCATGCGCGTGGTGGGAGAGGACGAGCCGCGCGTGGAGCGTGCCGGGCCGGATCAGGTCGGCGGCGAAGTGGGTGAGACCCGCCGCTTTCTCGCCGCCGTCCACGCGGCGCAGCGATTGTCCGATGGTCGACGCAGGGGGCATGGGACTCATCTCCGGTATTCGGCGTCCATGGCCGCGAGCTCTTCGGCGCTCAGGGTGAACTCGAAGACCCTCATGTTTTCCTTGAGGTGCTCGGGTCGGTCGGCCTTGGGAATGGTGAAGAGCGACTCATCCTTGCGCGAGCGTTGGTTGCCGCCCATGCCGTACGTGCCGTGGCCTATGACCGGCAGGCTCACGCCGGTCGAGCCAAAAGGGCGCATGAGCATGCGCCGAGTGTACACCGTCAGGGAAGGCGGGACGGGGCTCGTGGGACTCCGATGAGCTCCGCCGAAAACTCGAGCGGAACCCCGGCACTAGGCGGGACGCCGCGGCCCGCCCAGCTTCCAGCCGAGCCAGGCGACGGCCGCGGCCAGGCCCCCCAGGACGAGCGCCGTGGCGATCGTGGAGAGGTCCGACAGCCACTTGATCGTGGTGCTGCTCAAGCCCACGAAGGCGAGTCCGACGACGGGCAACACAGGCGCGCCGCAGCCCATCACGGTGCAGCCGCCGGTAGACAGCCCGAAGATGCTTCCGAGCGCCCCGAGGACGCCTCCCGATCCTCCGGCGCCGCGGCCCCACGGCGCGATGGCGAAGCGCGCGCGGCGTTCCATCCACAGCGCGAAGTACAGCGCCACGAGGAGCGACATGAAGGCGAAGCGCGCGAGGTCCGCCGTCGTCACCGCGAAGCCCCACTCGAGCCCGAACGAGTTGTCCGCGGAGAACCAGAAGAGCGCCAGGCCCCAGGTCTTTTCAAGGCGCTCCACGAGCAGCCCGCGCCCGGAAGCGAGGTAGTCGGGCAGGGCGGGCAGCCAGGGATTGATGGTGAAGGCGGTGACGGGCTTGCGGGCGAGGGTGAGGACGAGGGGTGGGACCAGGATGTCGAGGGCGAAGACACCGAGCGCGATCGCGATGAAGAGCCACGGCCGTGACCTCACGGCGGCCCCGATACCGCGGAGCGGGCGCTTGATCGCGTTCATGTCCTCATGGCACTCCGAAACCGATTATAGGCACTGTTGCCCGAGGACGCGAGGCCCTGACGCATCGCGCCGAAAACAGGCCGCTTTGCGTGCTTCCTCCTTGACTTGGCGCGCGCCCCGGCTAATGATCCTCTTGCTCGCACTGGCCTCGAAACGGTCCGCCCACATATGAAGGAGGGACGCACAATGGCCCCAGAAGTTTCCCGTCGTGACTTCCTGAGCCGGCTCGGCGTGACGGTCGGCGCCGCGGCGACCGCGGCCAGCGTGCCGCTGGTCGGAGGCCCGGCCCTGATCGGCCGTGCCGAAGCCCAGCCGAAGGGCAATATTCCCGATACGCCGTACAAGATTGGCCACATGACATACTTCACGGGCCCCGCCGCCGTCCTCGGTGAGCCCTCGTACAAGGGACATATCCTGGCGGCCGAAGAGATCAACGCCCAGGGTGGCCTGCTGGGCAAGCGCAAGATCGAGACCTTCAAGGCCGACGAGGCCGCCGGCACCGACGCCAACGTCAAGGAAATGCGCCGGTTGAAGCTCTCGGAGAAGATCGACCTCTTCACGGGCGTCATCTCGAGCGGCAACACACCGGCCCTGGGGCCCGTGGCCGAGGAACTGAAGCTGCTCACGGTCTTCGTCGACGGCTGCACGGACTTCCTCTTCGACAAGGTCGTGCCGAACCCGCATTACATCTTCCGCATCACCAACATGCAGTCGGCCGACGGCGTGACGTGCGGGGTCGCCACGGCGATGACCTGGCCGAAGACCCGCCGCGTCGCCCACATCCACCCGGACTACACCTACGGACGCAACGCCTTCGCGCACTTCAACATCGTGATGAAGAAGATGGTCCCCGGCGCCCAAGTGGTGTCGGAAGGTTGGCCCAAGCTCGGGACCACGGACTTCACCTCCCACATCACCAAGGCCATCTCGGCCAAGCCGGACCTCCTCGTCTCCTCCGTGTGGGGCGGTGACTACGTGGCAATGTACAAGCAGGCCCTGCGCTACGACCTGTTCAAAAAGATGAAGTTTGCCTCGACGATCGCGTTCGGTGTGGCGCCCCACGCGATCGGCAAGGACCACCCGGAAGGCGCCATCGCGGGCGTCCACTCCAACTACTACTTCAACTATCCGCCGCAGGACCGCTGGCCGCTGAACACGGCGTTCGTGAAGAAGTACTTCGATCGGTGGAAGGAGTACCCGAACTTCCAGTCGGAAGGCGCGTATACGACGCTCCATCTCCTGAAACAGACGATCGAAAAGGCCAACAAGCTGACCGGCGGCTGGCCGGACGACGATGCCATCATCAGCCAGCTGGAAGGCGCGTCCATCTCCGGGCCTGCGGGTTACCTGCACATCCGTCCGGACAACCACCAGGGTTACAAGGACGCGATGACCGGCTTCAGCATGAATTCGCCGGACTACCCGTTCCAGATCCTCGATCCCAACCGGATCATCACGATCCCGATCCGCAATATCACGGCGCCTCCCGGCTGGCCGGCGCCGACCGGCGAGGACACCCGGACCTACTCCTGGATCGACAAGACCTGGCCCACGGTCAAGGTCTAGCGCTCGACCAGGGTTCGGGGAAGGGGGGCGGCATCCGCCCCCCTTCCCCCTTCCCACGTTCATGAGGATTCCGCGGCTCTGTCGAGGTGCGTCCGTGAGGCGCAGGCTCGTCCTGCTCGCCTTCTGCTTGCTCTGGGCCGCTCCGGCCGCGGCCGGACATGAGCTGCCGTTCTATCCCGGCTACTACCCGCAGGAGATCCGACTCGAGATCCTGCCGCCCGCCGCCGCTGCGCCGCTGCTCAAGCGCAGCGCGCTCCACGCCTATGTCGGCGCCGATCCGTTCACCGGTGGGCGCCTCCCGGCCGACGTCAAGCCCGTCGAGTCGCTGGGCGGCTACGTGGTCCTCACCTTCAACCTGGCGTCCCCGGTTGCGGCAAGCCGCGAGACCCGCTGCGAAGCCGCCCGCCGCATCGCCCGCGGCCTGAGCCCGGCGCCGGGCGTCTTTGTCCCGCATCCGTACCCCGTCACGCCGTACGACGCGGACTACCTCGAGCACTTCGATCTGGCCCAGGCGGCGCGACAGGCCTACGCCGCTGCGCCGGCGAGCTCGGGTCTCGCGCGCCGGGTCCAGGCCAAGGGCCCGCTGGCCGAGCGGCTCCTGAAGACTACGGGCAAGAGCGCCGCCAAGGACTGGGACGCCACCGTCGAGGAAATCGACACCGAGGCCCTGGTGGCCACCCACAGTCTGAGCCTGAACGGTTGGCTCGGCCCGCCGTGGCTGAAGGAGGGCTGGTTCCAGGCCTACCTGCTCCAGGCGGGCTCGATGAGCGACGCTGCCGCCCGCCAGGGCGCGGAGGCGCTCTACCGGCGGCTCGCCACCGGAGCCTACGCCAGTCCCGCCGCGCGCATCGAGCTCGAGCGCAAGCTGGTTTCGCGATTGACCGCGGGCTGCGAGCGGGCGGTGCTCGGCTACACGGTGAGGCGCGAGTTCTTCAGCGCGGAGTTCTCCCAGGGAGTGGAGAATGTCGCGTGGGACTCGCAGACCGGATTCAACTCGGCCATCTTCCTCCGCACCGTCAAGCTCAAGGATTTTCCCTGGAACGGCTGGCTCAGGCTCGGGATCGCCTCGCCGCCGTCGACGGCGTGGAATCCCATCGCGGGCTTCTCCGACCCGGCGGGACGGCTCCTGTGGGCGGCACTCGGTGATCCGGCGCTTCTGCCCGCGCCCTACGGTGAAGGCTGGCTGCCAAACCGGATCCGGGTCGCCGCCGTTGCGCGCCCTCCGACTTCAGACGTGGAGATTCCTGCGGACACGCTCATCCCCGAGGCCGGGACGGGTCTCCTCCGCGAGGTGGGCAAGGGCAGAACCGCCCGGGCTCGCGTCACCTACCGGCTCGTGGCCTCCGCCTTCCACGACAATACGCGGATGACACCAGCCGACGCCGTCTACGCCTATAGCTTCGCCTACCGCTGGGGCGGGAAGTCTGCCGGCGGAAGCGCAGACCCCGCGCTGGAGGCCGCGACAGCACAGATTCGCGAAAGCCTCGCGGGGTTCCGGGTGCTCAAGGTGGACACCGAGGTGAAGAAGTACAGCGACATCACCTTCACCTATGTCGTTCCCGTGATCGACGTCTACCTCAATGGCGGCGCCCTCGAGCCTGAGCGGCTGGCCGCGCTGGCGCCGCCCTGGAGCCCCGTGCCCTGGCACGTGCTGGCGTTGATGGACGAGGCCGCCAAGCGCGGTCTCGGCGCCTTCTCGGCCGCCGAGGCCAAGCGGCGCGGCGTGCCGTGGCTCGACCTGGCGCGGGACGCGAAGACGAAGGCGGCCCTGGCCGCGCTCGTGGACGACTTCGCCGCTCGGGCCTGGATCCCGCCCCCTCTCAAGCCGCTCGTGACGGCGGATGAGGCGCAGACCCGGTGGACCGCGCTCAAGAGTTTCTACGCCAAGCGTGGACACTTCCTGGTCACTGGCGGCTCCTATTCGCTCGAGAAATGGTCCGAGCGCGAGATCATCCTCACGGTGTTCCGCGACTTCACCAACCCGAACGGGGTCGGCACGTACGATCGCTTTGCGATCCCGCGCAGGGCGTACGTCGCCCGGCTGACCGCGCGTGGCGATCGGCTGGAGGTGTCGGCTGAGGTCGAGCGAGTCGAGAAATTCTTGCGCGAGTATCGCATCGTGAGGGAGCCACTGGGCAAACCGGCCTCCGACGAGGACCGTGGGGACGTACCCGTCTGCCGCTACGTCATCGTCGGCGCCGACGGCGCGCTGGCCGACGCCGGTCAGGCGCGCGACCTCGAGGGTGCGCGAATCGTGGTCAACCTCAAGGGCAGGCTCAAACCGGGCGCGTACACTGCCCTGGTGGCCCTCGCCCTGGGTAATAACTGGGTCAACTCCGAGGTGGCCGTGGCGCAGTTTCTCCTCTTCCTCATCGCCGGCGGACTCAGCCTCATCTACGGCGTCATGCGGATCGTCAACCTCGCCCACGGCAACCTCTACGCTTTCGGGGCCTATGTGGCGGCCTGGGCGGTGGGGGGGCTGGTGGGCGGCGCGATCCCGACGGCCTTGCTCTATCTGGTGCTGGCCACAGGCGCCGTGGCGTCGGCCGCGCTGGGCGCGATCCTCGAGCCAACCCTGCTGCGGCCGCTCTACAAGCGGACCGAGGAGTACCAGCTGCTGATCACCTTCGGGCTCCTGTCGATCCTCGAGGACCTCCTGCGCCTGATCTGGGGGCCGTACCCGCTGTCCGTCAGCTCGCTGTACGAGGGCATGGGGAGCCTCACGATCGGTGAGTCGATCTATCCGACTTACAACCTGGCCGTAATCGTGGTCGGTGGGCTCGCGGCGGCGGGCCTCTGGGCCTTCGTTTATCGCACCCAGTTTGGCGTCGTGCTGCGCGCCACATCGCAGAACATGCGCATGGCCCAGGCCCTAGGAGTCAACGTCAACCGCGTCTACGTCGAGGCCTTCACGCTGGGCTGCTTCATGGCCGGCCTGGGCGGCGCGATCATCGTGCCGCAGCAAGGCGCCGTGCTCGGCATGGGCGTGGACGCGCTCATCCTGGCCTTCGTCGTCGTGGTCATCGGCGGGCTCGGGAGCCTCGAGGGCGCCCTGATCGGCGCGCTGATGGTGGGCGTGGTCAGGGAGCTCGGCATCACGTTCTTCCCGGAGGTCGAGCTGGCGGTGCTCTATCTCATGGCGGCCGTCGTCCTCCTCGTCCGGCCCGCCGGGCTGTTCGGACGCACATGACCCCGCTCGTCGCGTCGCCCAAGCGCCTGCTGGCCTTCGGGGTCCCGCTCATCGTCTTCCTGATCGTGCTGCCGTACCTGGTCGAGCCCTACCAGACCGTGCTGCTCTCCTACGGCCTCATCTTCGCCATCGCGGCGCTCGGCTTCAACCTGCTGCTGGGCTACACGGGTCTGCTCTCCTTCGGTCACTCGGCCTACTTCGGTACCGGCGCCTACGCCGTCGCATTCGTGGTGAAGTACCTCCACATCCAGTCGATGGAAGGGTTCATCCTGAGCGGCATTCTCGCCTCGGCGCTGGTCGCGGCGATCTTCGGCTTCATGTGCGTGCGCTACACCCGGATCTTCTTCGGCATCCTGACTCTGGCCCTCTCCCAGGTTCTGTGGAGCCTGGCCTTCAAGTTCTTCTGGGTCACCGGCGGGACGGATGGCCTCCGCGTCCCCACACCGACCCTGCTCGGCGGCGCCGTCAGCATGGCGGTGGGTGGAGCCACGGACAAGCTCGGCTTCCTTTCGCGCCGTTACTACTATTACGTGCTCGCCGTCTTCTGCCTCTGCGTCGGCGTGATGTGGCTGATCGTGCACTCGCCCTTCGGCAAGGCGCTCCAGGCCATCCGCGACAACGAAACCCGCGCGGAATTTGTCGGGGTGCAGGTCTGGCACTACCGCTGGGTGGCCTTCCTGATCTCGGGCGTGTTCACCGGGCTGGCCGGGGCGCTCTGGGTGCCGCTCAACGGGCTCACCACGCCGGACATTCTCGTGTGGACCTTCTCCGGCAAGATCGTGTTCTTCACGGTGCTCGGCGGCTTCCAGACCTTCGTCGGGCCGATCGTCGGGGCGATCGTCTACAACTATCTGGAGACCTTCGCCGTCGGCTATACCGTGTACTGGCAGATGTTCCTCGGCGTGGTGCTGGTTGTGCTGGTGCTGGCCCTGCCGGGCGGCATCGTCGGCACGGCGAAGCGGCTGTGGCTCAAGGGGAGGGCGAGCGCGTGAGCGCCCTGCTGACGACAACGCAGCTCACCAAGTACTTCGGCGAGACGCACGCCGTGGACGGCGTGAACTTCACCGTGACGGAGGGAGAGGTGCTGGCCCTCATCGGCTCCAACGGGGCAGGGAAGACCACGCTGATCAACCTGATCAGCGGGCTCATTCCCGTGGACCTTGGCACCATCGTGTTCCAGGGGGCGGACATCACGCGCGAGTCCATCCACAAGAAGATCGCCCGAGGCATCGCCCGGAGCTTCCAGCTCGTCAACCTCTTCGACTATCTCAGCACGCTCGACAACCTCGCGCTGGCTATCTTCTCGCGGGACGGCAAGACGCGGAAGCTGTTCTCGCTGTCGGACGCGGACCGAGCCGTCCGGGACGAGGCCGTGGCGGTGCTCGAGCAGTTCGGCTTGGCGAGCAAGGCGGGGATGGTAGCGGGCGGGCTCAGCCAGGGCGAGCGCAAGCTGCTGGACGTCGCCGTGGCCTACGCGCTCCGCCCCAAGCTCCTCTTCCTCGACGAGCCCACCAGCGGTGTCAGCACCCGCGAGAAGGCGCCCATCATGGACATCATCACGCAGGTGGTGCGCGCGGGGGGGATCACGGCCGTCATCGTCGAGCACGACATGGACGTTGTCTTCAAGTACTGCCCGCGGATCGTCGCCATGCACCAGGGCACGATCCTGGCCGACGGCACCCCGGACGAGATCCGGAACAACGAGCAGGTCACCGCCAATCTCCTGGGCATCCAGCACCATGCTTGAGCTCGAGCGGATCAACACCTTCCGCGGGCCTGCCCACGTTCTCAACGGCGTCTCGCTGATGGTCCGGGATGCCGAGTCGGTGGTGCTGGTGGGGCGCAACGGCGCGGGCAAGACCACGACCATCGACAGCATCATGGGGCTGCTGCCGGTCCGGAGCGGCACGATCACCTTCAACGGACAGGACATCAGCCGGCTGCCCACGCACCAACGGGCGCTGGCCGGCATCGGCTACTCGCCGGAGGACGCCGGGATCTTCCCGGATCTGACCGTCGCCGAGAACTTCCTGATCAGCCAGTCGCTGGCCCGCATAGCCGGCAAGGCGGCGCCGACCGCAGGCGACAGCGGCATCGACGAGCGCGTGCTCACGCTGTTCCCCGAGGTACGCGCCTTCACGAAGCGACGCGGACTGCTCCTCTCAGGAGGCCAGAAGAAGATGGTGGCCATCGCCCGCGCCCTGACGCTCAGCCCCACCATCCTGCTGCTCGATGAACCTTTCGAAGGGCTGGCGCCCGTGGTAGTCACCCGATTCATCGAGGCCGTGACCCAGATCAAGGCCATGGGCGTCTCGCTCCTGATCGCCGAGTCGAACCTCATGACCGCTTCCCGCGTGGCCGACAGGCTGTACGCCATCGACCGGGGCGAGATCATCTTCGAAGGGCCGCCCCGCCGGGCCTTCGAGAACACGGAGGTCATGAAAACGCTGCGGGGCTGACGGGGATGGGTCGGGGTTGACAATGGCGCTCGGCGTCTATACACAGGAATTCTAGGGGCATTGCAATGATCGTGCGGCTCGTTCCCACTCCGACGCCGGCCCGCGCCGCCGCCATCCTGGGGGAAGTTTTTGCCGGCCTCCAGGGTCCACTCGTGTTCCGTCTCTGGGATGGCACGGAGGTGCCCCTGTCGGGGGACAAGGCGCTTTGCACCGTAGGTATCAAGTCTCCCGAGATCTTCCTCCACCTGATCCGCAACCCTTCCCCTTATCACTTCGCGCTGGCCTATGTCGAAGGTCGGATAGACCTCGACGGCGATCTCTTCTCCGCCATGCCCGTGGCGGATCAGCTCGAGGAGCTGAGGCTGCCGCTCCTCCAGAAGCTCCGCCTCCTTCTCTCCCTCTGGAAGAGCTAGGCATGGCCCTCGACGGCCACCAGGAGAGATGTGACGCCATCGTGGTGGGCGGGGGACCGGGAGGGAGCACGGCCGCGTGGCGGCTCGCGAGGGGGGGCCTCCGCCCGCTGGTCCTCGACGCGGCCGTCTTCCCGCGGGTGAAGATCTGCGCCGGATGGGTCACCCCCGAGGCGCTTCGCGACCTCGAGATCGACCCCGACAAGTACCCGCTGACGATCCAGCCGTTCGACCTCTGCGTCCTCGAGTTCGAGGGCACCCGCCACGAGACCGGCTGGCGGCGGCCCGCCAGCTACGGCATCATCCGCCGCGAGTTCGACCATTATCTCCTCGAGCGCGCCGCCGCGGCCGGAGCGGACGTGCGCTGGGGCATCCGCGTGACGGGCGTGGAGCAGCGCGCGGACACGGTCATCGTCGAGACGGACCGGGGCCGCTTCGAGGCGCCCGTGATCATCGGCGCGGGTGGTCACCGCTGTCCCGTGGCCAAGGCGCTGGGCCAAGTCTCCGTGCGCGAGGAAGTCGTGGCGGCGCAGGAGAGCGAGACCCGGCTGCCGCGCGATTGGGTGGCGCGCCTGGCACCTTTCCTCCGCGCGCCGGAGCTCTACGTGGAGCCTGACCTTCGCGGCTACGGCTGGTACTTCCCCAAGCAGGACTTCGTCAATATCGGCATCGGCTGCACGGGTGGCAGCGACGGCAGCCTCCCGCGCCGGCGCGAGGCGCTTGTCCAGGCGCTTCGAGCCTCTGGCCGGCTGCCCTCGGATCTGCCCATCGAGCCCTTCAAGGGGCATGCATACGTGGTGCGTCGCCAGGCGCCGCGCAGGCTCTCGGGCCCACGCTTTGTCCTCGTCGGAGATGCGGCCGGGCTCGCGCGCGATCTCTCAGGCGAGGGCATCGGGCCGGCCATTCGCAGCGGCATCCTGGCTGCGGAGGCGGCGGAGGCTTTCGTCCGCACGGGGCGTCCGCTGGACGCCTATGCGCAGCAGATCGTGGACCTCTATGGCCCCGGCGAGCCGCGCTGGCTCGAGCGCCAGCTCGGGCGGCTGCCAGAGCGCGTGGCCCGTGTGGCGGTGCGGCTCATCCTGGGCCTGGGCGCCGCGCGACGGCGCATCGTGTTCGACAGCATCTTCGGTATGCGGGAGGCGGCGTGATGCGATTCCACAACAAGCAGAGCGACGCGAAGGCGATAGCGCACCACTACGACCTCTCGAACGACTTCTACGCGCTCTTTCTCGACCCGCTCATGCTCTACACCTGCGCCTATTATCGCGAGCCGGACGGCAAGCTCGAGCGGGCGCAGCAGGACAAGGTCGACCTCGTGTGCAGGAAGCTCCGGCTCACGCCGGGGGAGACCATGCTCGACATCGGCTGCGGCTGGGGGGGCTTGAGCATCTGGGCGGCGCAGCACTACGGCGTCACGGCCCACGGCGTCACGCTCTCGCGCGCGCAGGCCGAGTGGGCGCAGGCGCGCATCAAGCGCGAAGGGCTCGAGGGGCGCTGCCTGGTCGAGTACCGGGACGTCCGCGACCTCCCGGACGACGCCCACTACGACAAGATCGCGGCCATCGGCGTCATCGAGCACGTGGGGATCCCGAACTACGCAGCCTTCTTCGGCCGCGTGCGCGCCATGCTGCGAGACGGGGGGCTCTACCTGAACCACGGCATCCATCACGAGCTCCACTGGAAGCGCACCAGCCAGACCGATTTCCTCTACCAGCACGTCTTCCCCAACGGCGACCTCTCCGGCCTCACCCAGACCTTGACCGAGATGGAACGCGCGCAGTGGGAGATCGTGGACGTCGAGAACCTGCGGCTCCACTATGCGCGCACCTGCCGCCAGTGGGTGGAGCGGCTCGACAGTCGCGCCGAAGAAGCCCGCGCTCTCGTGGGCGATCGCACGTACCGCACGTGGCGACTCTACCTCGCGTGCTCGGCCATGGCCTTCGCTGGCGGCTCCATCGGGCTCTGGCAGGTGCTCCTGCGCAAGCAGTGGGACCGGACCATCGGCACGGCGCCGACGACCCGA
>WNGB01001293.1_pt1 | contig 48307 bp, 42 predicted proteins | sample 5400681 | NCBI WGS metagenome assembly WNGB01 (sample SAMN13153367, study PRJNA577476) | soil metagenome | isolation source: 115 cm soil or saprolite under grassland replicate 2 | place: USA:California | collected 2016-06-15
AGACGCCGGGGCCGCTGAGCAGGCGGTGGAGCACCTGGAACTGGTAGTGGTAGGAGTTCAGGCCCGAGCCATTGTAGCGCCGCGTCGCGTAGGGCCAGTCGCAGCCGAGACGCGCCCGGTCGGGGACGTCGGCGTAACGGGTCTCGGGGTGGTACTGGGTCGGTGCCAGGAGCTCGGGCGACCCAGGGCGGAGCCGGCTGCCGGTTCCGATCGCGAGGCCCCCGGCGTCGATCGCGCAGCGGCGGCAGTCCCGCAGGTAGCGGGGATCGTCGATCGCGTACCGGCAGTGGCGGAGGGGACCGGTGCCGATCTCGTCGATCCGGTCGTCGGCCCGGGTGGCCGGCGTGCCTCCCATCACGAAGTGATCGAACTTGTCGGCGAGCTCCCGCATGGCACGCTCCACGTTCCGTACGGGATCGAGCATGAGCGTCTCGACTTCCTCCGGGCGTGGCGGGTGGTGGAAGAGGGTGTACTGGCCGATGCCGTAGCCGCGCGAGCTGATGTGGTCGGGATGGGCCGGGTCATTGCGGTCGAGCCCGACGACGATGAAGCTGTCGGTGTCGCCGGCGGTGGGCACGCGGAAGTGCTGGCATCCGCTTTCCTGCCCGAGGATGGCGAGGAGAAAGGGCACCGGTACCGGCGCGTGGTCCAGGCTCCGCACCTGATCCAGCGCGCGCTGGTTGTCCGTCGCCGGTCTGGCGGAGCGTGGCAGCGAAGGCACCCGGTCGTCGGCGAGGATGTCCTCGAGGCAGGTCGCGAGGCGCTCATCCAGCACGCCGTCGATGGCGGCCACGCGACCGCTGTTGTACGAGGTCATCGGCACCGGCGCTGCCCCGTCGGTCCCGGTGCCATTGTTGAACAGCAGATCCCACTGAAGCGAGCGCACGGCCTGCTCGGTGCCCTGGCCGAACTGGCCATCGAGGCCGCTCCGGAGATAGCCGAGCCGCCGCAGGTCACGCTGGAGGGCCTGGACCAGCGTCTGGGATGTCGGGATTCCCCGAGCGAGCCGCAGACCCGCTTTCCGGTAGACGATGCTCACCGTCGCGTGCTCAGATGGCGAACTTCGCGGCGACCTTCATCAGGATGATGAGGGCGTCGAGGGCCTTGTTCGTGATCTCGATGGCCCGGTTGATGGAGGCCACCGTCTTCTTCGCCTCCTGGGCCGCGCGGCCCAGATCCTTGAGGATCGCGTTGAGGCTGTCCTGCGAGATGGGCTTGACGGTCTGCTTGGCCTTCAGCGCGTCGTCCACGACGTCCCCGCAGAAGCGGGCGTAGTCCTCGAAGCGCCGGCGCACGGCGTCGTCCGTGGCGGCGGCCGCCTCGGCGTAGTTGTCCTGCTGCCGCTTGGTGTACTCGGTGATCAGCCCATCGACATTCTCGATGAACTGGATCTCGATCTGCGTCTGCTCGATCTTGCCGTCGAGCGTGCGCTGGAGCCCGCGCAGCGCGTCCGTGTCCGGACCCGCGCCGCCCGCGAGCCGCGCGTTCACCTGCTGCAGGGCGCGGCGGTACTCCTGCAGGCACGTCCTGAGGGCCTCGAGGCGCTCCCGCTCCGCCATGGCCTACTCCTTCCGTTTCGGGCGCAACTCGTCGAGGACCTCTCGAAGCCGGTCCGCCCATTCCGGGGGCTTGGCCTTGGCCGCCTCCTCGATGGCGGCCCGCCGTCCGGCGTCGATGGATTCGCGGATCCGCTTGAGCCGGTCCTGGGTCGCTTCGGCCCGCGCCTTCGCCTCCTCGGCGGAGAGCACCAGATCGAGCTTCAGCAGGTGGTTGGTGATGTTGCGCTGCAGGCCGCCCAGGGTGCGCGTCGCCTCGGCGAGGGCGGCGTAGAGATCTGCCTCCTCCGCCGCCATCGCGTCGAGCTTGCGGACGCGCTCGTCGGCTCGCTGGTCGGCGACGCTGAGCAGCTCGAGGTACGCGCGGATCTGCCGCTCGATGTCGCCGCGGTCGACGCCGGGCTCCTCACGCCGGCGGAGAAGCTCGCGGATGCGACCCACGAGCACGGTCCGGCTTCGCGCCGCCAGCTCGTAGCGGAGCCGGTTCTGGTCCAGGACGGTCTCCGCGCGCGCCACCTGGGCGAAGTTCTGGAACGCCGTGAAGAGCGGCGTGTAGTCGTCTTTCTCCCCCTCGTCCCACAAGAGGGCCGCCGCTGGGTCGGTCCTCGCAGCGAGCCCGTCCCAGGCGTGGTAGAGCTGGGTCCAGCGGATCCACGGGGCGCGAAGGCTCGCGCCGCCCTCGGAGGGCGTGACCACGGTGAGGCCGAGGATCGAGGCGGTCTTCTTCGAGGCAGGATCGCCGAGACGGCAGCCCGTGGGGTCTCTCGTAGGCTGGCACGGCGTGCCCAGCAGCGTGAGCTCCTTCGGCTGGCTTCGCAGCGGGCCCGCGTAGAGCGCCTCGGCGGCCAGCGATGCCCTCAGCGGGGCGTTGGCGGGGTTCGGACCCACGAACGCCGAGCAGCCGGCGAGGGTGACAAGGAGCGAGGCCGCGATCCATCCGGGAAGCCCGCGCCGGAGGTGGGCGGGGTTCATCGGTTGGGGCCCTCGCCGGTCAGCTCGGTCGAGATGCTCTGGGCCTTGCCGAGCGCCTCTCCGAGCTCGCGCCAGTGAATGGCCTCGGTGTCGTTCTGGAGATAGGTGTCGAGGTCCTGGGCGATCGTCAGCAGGTTGCTGAGGAGTCGATCCACCTTGGGAAACTGCTCACGCCGGTGCCGCAGCCGGGCAATGGCGCGCGAGCTCACCAGTCCGATCTGCAGCACCGGCGGAGGGTCGATCCCAAGGTCTCGCGCGGCGACGAGGACGATCTCGGCCACGTCTGCGCCCGTCACCACGCGGCCCGTCGAATCCTCGCGCGCATAGCGGACCAGCAGGTCGTCCCAGGTAGCGACGCGCTGGCTCCGCAGCCACTCGGCCATCTCCGGGCCGCCCGTGATCGGCGCGCCGACCGTTCGGCCGAGATCCGTCCAGAGCTTGGCGAAGCGGTCCTGCTGGACGGGGCTCGCCCCGGCCTGACGCCCGGCCAGATACGTCTTGAAATAGCTCTCCGGATCCCGGACGCGCACCGGAGGCGCCAGGGCCTGCTGGAGCTGCTCCTCGAACGTCGGCGCGGAAGCCTTCGTGCCCAGGAGTCGCTGGAGCCGGCCGGGGTCGGGCGACCGCCCCGCGCCAGGCGCGCCCGCGTCGATCTTTGCGACCTCGTCGAGGAACGCGATGTCCGCCTCGATGGCGAGCATCTCGCCGAGGCGCCTCGTCTGGATCTCCTCGATCCGCGCCCTGGCGTCGGCCCAGTCCTTGACCTCTTGGGCCACGCCCTGCCGGAGCTGACTTGCGGTGGCCTTGACCGGCGCGTTGCTCGTGACCAGCAGGGTCACGGTCCCGCGGGGCGTGGAGCACGCCGCCGCGAGGGTGGCGCAGGCCAGCACGAGGGCCACGGCAGAGGCGCGAGCGCCACGGACGCGGAACGATCGCCACACCCGCGCCATGTCCACCGTTGGCTCCTCGTCGGCCGGCGGGCGTCGAGCAGAAGGTGTCACGAGCTGCGCGCTCCTGCTGGTCTCCTCACGCCTTGCCTGTCCCCAGGGGCGAGACCGGGACCGGATGGCCCTCTTCCGGAACGGTATCCAGCTCGACGCGGAACGTGCCCTCGAAGCCCGTACCCTTGACCGTGAATTCCCATCCCTCCGCCGTCGGGGTCATCCGTTCGCCCGCGGGCCCGCCGTTCTCGGAGAGGCGTTCGCCCGTGAGGAGAAAGAGCTCGCGCTCGGGCTGGTCGAGCAACGTGCGGACATAGTACTGCTTGCGAAAGACGACATTGTCCGAAAAGCCGATGCCGAACAGGTCGCGCTCTCCGACGTAGAAGTCGAGACGGAAGACCATGTCGCGCTGACCCGTGCTGGGGTCAGGGAGCACCTGACTCGTGTCGAGATAACCCTCCCAGATCAGCCTCCGGTCGTCGGCCCACCCGAACGCCAGCTGGTCCCGGCTCTCGCTGAAATTCACCCCGCCGTCTGGCCCTTCGAGACTGAACGGCCCGTAGCAGTTTTCGCCCTCCGGGCTCTGATGGAACAGCTCGAAATCCACCCGCCGCGGCTTGATCGACACGCCGAAGAAGAACTCGCTCTTGCCGAAGAAGTCCTTGCCGCGCGTGACCGTGGCGTCCAACAGGCGAAGTCTGACGCGGACGTTTCCGAAGAAGAACCGCGTGGCGACTTCGAACGCCTCCCGGGACGTGACGAGCGAGTCGAAGCCGCCATGGCACTTGTGCACGAAGGTGCGAGGCGACCCGGGAACCTGGGCGTGGTGCTGCTTGACGAGGCCGTCGCTCCGGTTGTAGTTGGGCCCGTACTCATCCGAGACCGAGAAGAGCCGGTTGGCCGCGGAGGCCACGCTGACGCCGTAGGTGCGATAGTTGGTGCCGACCACGGTCAGCAGTCGCTCGAGGTCGAAGTGCTTGCCGAGGTTCACGTACGCTGCGGGGTTCGTCGGATCCGCCTGGAACTCCGGATTGAAGTGCTTCAAGTCATCGGCCGCGTCGATCCCGATCCACCCCTTGAGGATCTGAAACGAGATCCCCTGGTGTGGCGTCCCCAGCGTCACCACCTTGTTGATATGGTCGTCGGCGCGCCGGCCCAGCTCGGGGTAGGTTCGCTGGATCGCCTCGCGCACGAGAAGGCCGCCCATCGAGTGGGCGATGATGTTCACCTTCGGTTTTCGCTCGGCGCCAGCCTCCGTCTCGGCGGCCAGCGCCTGGATGAAGTCGATCAACCTGACGAGCGCCCGCCCGTACAGCGAGAAGACACGATCGTTCAGGTCGTAGTAGCGAAAGACCCACAGGGTCCGTCGAGGATCCCGGGTCTTCTGCCGATCCCGGATGCCGAGCGCCATGGCCGGGTCGATCACCACCTTGTAGAAGGCCGCCGCCGGCGGAGGGGCCGGTGCGTAGAAGAAATCCTGTGCCAGATCCTGGAGGCCGGCGGGAAGATCCACTTTTTCGGACATCGGGGTGGGATAGTACCCGACGACATTCGTGGCGTCCTGGTACTGCCACGCCGACTTCATGAATCGAAGAATAAGCCCTTCGTAGATGTAGTTCTCGCCCCGCTTCTGCGGGTACACGGTCCCGTCGTTGAAGCCCTGATACGCTATGCGCTTCTCGTCCTCGACCCCGAGCCCGCCAAAGCCTCGAATCAAGACCAGCGGCAAGGGGCGCCGGGACGGGGGAGACGACTCCTTGTCAGGCATCACACGCCCCTCCTCACGAATGACTTCGGCCGGGATGTCGAGCAGGGAGCCGATCTGCATCGAGCGGCCCTGAGCGTAGCAGAAGCCCTGATGTTTGGCCAATCCTCACCCCGGCCCTCAGGCTGCGGCTTCGGCGAGGGGACGGCGCAGCACCAGTGTCAGGGGCAGCGTGAGGAAGACAATCGAGCCCACGAGCCCCAGCGCCAGCGGCACGCCGCCCCAGTCGCTCACGAGCCCGTAGGCGAACGGCGCCAGCGCCGAGGCTCCGACGCCCAGCGTGTAGAAGATTCCATAGCTCCGCGCGCGCCGGTCGCTCGTCACCAGGTCCGCGACGGTGCCGTACAGGACCGACGAGGTGCCGTTGAGCGCCACGCCGAGCGGCGGCAGGAGCACGAGCGCGGGCACGAGCGGCAGGGCCAGCAGGAGCAGGATGGCGCCGCCCGTCGCCACCTCGGTGATGATGACCGTGCGAATCACGCCGAGGCGCTCGGCCAGCGCCCCACAGAGGAACTTGCCCACCGCCCCGCCGGCGAATACCAGCATGAGCGCGAGGCCGACCGCCTGCACCGTCGAGCCCTTGGCGATCAGGAGGAAGGGGAGGAAGGTGAGGAAGCCGCTGCGCGTCGAGTTGTCGATGACCTGGATGGCGGAGAGCGCCTGGAAGCCGCGCACGTCTCGGATGCCCCAGTCCGTGGAGGAGCGCGAGGCCTCGCCACGCGTCACGCCCTCCCAGCCCGCGCGCAGATGCAGAAGCAGGAGCAGGATGACGACAGCCGCGGCCAGGCCGACCGCCGCATAGGCCTCCACGGCCCCGCGCCAGCCGATCCACGGCACGGCGAGGGCCACCGTCGCGGGCACCACGACCTTTCCCAGGTCGCCCGAGAAGTTATAGGTGCCGAGGGCGAGACGTCGGCGACCCGATTCGTAGGCCAGGGAGACGAGCGACGAGGAGAGCGGATGCTGAACGCTCGAGCCGAGGCCGCCGGCAGCGAGACAGCCCAGCAGCGCGAGAAAGCCTCCGGAGAACCCGGCCGCCACGAAGCCGAGGGCCGTCACAGCCGTGCCCGCGGCCAGGAGCCGCGCCTCGCCCCATCGCTCGGCCATGAGCCCCGAGGGGATCTGGAAGATCGCCATCCCGCCGCTGTAGACGGTGCGCAGCAGGCCGACCTGGGCGAAGTTGAGCCCGAGCTCGCGGGCCCAGACGGGGAGCAGCACGTAGAGGATGTCCGAGAAGCCGTCGTGGACGAAGTGCGTGCCGCACGCGGTGGCAAGGACGGCGCGGGCCCGGCGGCTCATGCGCCCGATTGTTTCACAGGGGCGGCGCTCGAAGCAATCGGGACCGGCCACCTCGTCAGCGGGTGCGGCGCGCAAGCATCATGAACATCATGGCATGGCTCACGAGCAGGGCCGGCACGACGAAGGTCGGGATATAGTACGCGGCGCCCAGCTGCACGTCGTGCCGCAGGCCCTGATAGAAGGCGTTGACGAGGTCGAGCGTCCCCTCGAGATTGAAGAGCCAGACGAGGGCGATCGCCACAGGCCATGCCATGCGCAGGGCTGTGATGGCGAGCAGCGCCAGCAGCGCCGCGAGCAGATCGCCGTACGCTGCCGGCACCGCGAAGGCTGCCGGCACGGTGGGTCCCACGACCGTCGGGACCAGGAACACCATGCCGAGATGGCGGAAGGCGTGGAAGAGCAGCAGCGGGGTCAGCGCGGCAGGAAGCGGCAGCGCCGCGAGCCGCGGCGTCACGTACCAGCGTGCGACGAGAGAATAGCCGAGAAGGCTCAGCAGCACCTGCAGTCCGAAGATGGCGCGCTCATGCTCATCGTCCCTCGCCCTGCGAGCCCCTGAGCGTCATGCAGGTGCTTGAGGCGCGCGCGACCAGCCGGTCCTTGTCGTCCTGGATGTCGCACTCGACGAGCCCCACTGTCCGCCCGCTCGTGACGATCCGGCCCGCGGCGGTGAGCCTGCCGGACCAGACAGGCTTGAGGAAGTTGATCTTGAGCTCGAGCGTGGTGAAGGTCTCGCCCTCGTCGAGCGACGAGGCATAGGCCATGCCCATGGCGGCATCGGCCAGATCGCAGAGTATGCCCCCGTGGAGTGTGCCCATGGGATTGGCGTGCTGGGGGCCCGCGGTCATCTCCATGACGACCCGTCCGGGCTCTATGGAGCCGATGGTGAAGCCGATCAGCGTGGCGACCGGCGGAGGGGGCAATTCGCCCCGCTGAACCATCCGGATCACGTCGAGCATCGTGGGCATGACAGAGCCTCCTCTATCGCCACGCGCCCCATCGGACGGCGGCGGCTATCGTGCTTCCGAAGATCACGAGGGCGGCCGCCATGGCGGCGAAGATCGCGGACAGCCCCCAGCCGAGGTAGTACCCGCCGAGCCACCCGCCCGCCGCTGCGACCGTGAGGCGCGCGAAGCCGGCCAGGAGCGGCCACGCGAGACGGCCTGCGCCCTGCGAGGCGAAGTACAGCGCCAGGCCCAGGCCGAAGAAGCCGTAGGCTGGGCCCACGATCAGCAGATAGGCTGCGCCCACCGTCTGCACCTGCGGGTCCGCGGTGAACAGGCCGAGCCAGGCGCGAGGGAAGGCGGCGGCCAGCAGGCCGATCGAGGCAGTCGCGCACGCGGCGATGCCAGCGCCCATCCATGCGATCCGCTCGGCGCGGGCGAGCTGGCCCGCGCCGACATTCGTGCCGACCATGGCGACCAGCGCCGACCCCAGGCCGAACACGAGCGGGATCTGGAGGTACTCGAGGCGCGCGCCCATGCCGTACCCGGCGAGCGCCGCCGTCCCGAACGGGCCGACGAGCCCGGTCATCAGCACGATGGTCAGGTTGGTGAGCACGGTGTTGAGCGAGCCGGGCGCGCCGACGCGCAGGATGTCCCAGAAGAGCGCAGCGCGGATCCGGACGCCCCGGTACGGCAGCCGCACCGTGCTCCACGGCGAGCCGAGATAGCCCGCCAGCACGACCGTGGCCGCGCCGAAGGCGACAAGATTCGCAGTCGCCGTGCCGGCCACGCCCAGGCGGGGGAAGGGGCCCCAGCCCATGACCAGCGCCGGCGCCAGGCCCAGGTAGAGGAGGGCGGAGCCCGTGGTGACGGCGGCCGGCAGCGCCATCGTACCCGTGCCGCGGATGATGCTCGCGAGGGTGTTGAGCAGCCAGTAGATGACGGCGCCGCCGAAGATGATCCGGGAGTAGGCCAGGGCCGTCTCGAGCGAGGCGCCGGCGCCGCCCATGGCGCGGTAGAGCGTGGGCCCGCCCAGGAGCAGAGCCGCCGTGAAGAGGCCGCCCATGACGAGCGCGATCAGGACCGCATGCGCCGCCAGGGCCTCGGCCTCGCCGCGTCGACCGGCGCCCAGCGCCCGTGCCACGGCCGAGGCCACCCCGCCGCCCATGCCCCCGGCAGACATGGTTTGCATCAGCATGAGCAGCGGGTAGACGAGCGAGACACCGGCCAGGGCGTCCGAGCCGAGCCAGCCGATGAAGATCGCGTCCATGGTCGCCACGACGGCCTGGAGCACCATCACGAGGACGTTGGGGGCCGCCAGCCTGAGCAGGGTGGGGACGACGGGAGCCTGGAGCAGCCGCCTCGTGCGGGTGGTCATGGGCGCGGCGGCGATCGTCGACGTCATGACTTGCAAAGTAATAGTGACTTGCTTTTCTGTCAAGCCCTCCCTAGAATACGGGCATGCCGAAGATCTACGGGCAGCGCTGCCCGGTGGCCAAGACGCTCGAGCTGGTCGGGGACCGCTGGACGCTCCTCGTGGTGCGCGATCTGCTCGCGGGCAGCCGCCGCTTCCAGGATCTCCAGGCGGGGCTGCCGGGCCTGGCGCCGAATATCCTCTCGGAGCGGCTCAAGCTCATGGAGGCGCACGGCCTGGTCTCGCGCCGCTTCTACTCGGACCATCCGCCGCGGGCCGGGTACGAGCTCACGGCCAAGGGCAAGGAGCTCGGGCTTGTCCTCGGGGCGCTCGCCTCGTGGGGCGCCCGCCACGTCTACAGGCGCGCGCGCCTCGTCCACGCGGACTCCGGTACGGAGGTCCGGCTCGGCTACTTCCGCGCCGACACGGGCAAGCGGGTGCCCGGCAGCGCGGTGCGCCTCAGGCGAGGCCCTTCAGGAACTCGACGACGGCGCGGTTGAAGGCCTCGGGCTGGTCCCGGTTGGCGAAGTGGCCCGCATGCTCGAGCAGCACGAACTGGGACTCCGTGATGCGCTTCTGGATCTCCCGCATGGGCTGCAGCGACGGGTCCTCGTCGCCGCAGACGAGAAGCGTCGGGGCCTCGATCTCTCCCAGCCGGTCCGTGATGTAGTCCATCTGGAGCAGGGCCCGGAGCGCATTGGCGTACCCGATGGGCGTTAGCATGCGGTAGTAGTCGAAGACCTCCTTCCGTGCCGACGGGTCCAGCTTGATGCGCCCCACCACGTTCGGGTTGGTCTCGATGGCGAACTCGGCCATGGCGTCCATCCCGCCGGTGAGCGTCACCTCGATGCTCTTCGCCCGCATCACGATGTTGTCCACGCCCAATGGCAGGCCCGACGCGGAGGACGAGTCGACGATGACGAGCGCCCTCACGCGCTCGGGATGGGCCAGCGCGAACCGCGTCGCGATGCCCCCGCCGAGGGAGAGCCCGCCCACGATGGCCCGCTCGAGTCTCAGGTGTTCCATGAGGTCATGAAGGTCCCAGACCCAGTGGGCGAAGGTGACCTTCCGCGGGTCCGCCGGGCTGTCGGAGCGCGCGTGGCCGCGGGGCTCCCAGAGGATGAGGCGGTGGGCGGCGGACAGCGCCTCGACATTGGGTTCCCACATGCCGGCGTTGCCGCCGATACCGTAGGCCAGCAGGATGGGCTCACCGCGTCCGTGCTCCTCGTAGTAGATCTTGACGCCGTCGCGGGTGCTCGAGTGGGGCATGGCCGTCCTCCGCATGCGGATTGTGGTACAAGAGGGCTCTATGGAACGGTCCTTCGCCGAGGAAGTCAAGCAGCTCGGTCTGGGTCACGGGCACGTGCTCCGGGGCGAGGGCATCCTCGCCATCACCAAGGCCCTCCTTCAGTCGGGCGTGTCGTACGTCGGCGGCTATCCGGGCGCGCCGGTCTCGCACCTCCTCGACGTGCTGGCCGACGCCAACGAGCCGCTGCTCCAGCCCATGGGCGTCTACCTGGACGCCTCCGCGAGCGAGGCGGCCGCAGCGGCCCTCCTCGGCGCATAACTACCCCATGCGTGGAGCCGTCACCTGGAAGTCCATCGTTGGCACCAACGTCGCGGCCGACGCGCTGTCGAACCTGGCCTCCTCGGGCGTCATCGGCGGTGCCCTCATCGTGGTCGGTGAGGACTATGGCGCGGGCGCTTCCGTCATCCAGGAGCGCACGCACGCCATCGCGCTCAAGTCCTCGCTCTGCCTGTTCGACCCGCGCCCCAGCCTCCAGAGCCTGGCTCGCATGGTCGAGGAGGGCTTCGGCATGTCCGAGGCCTCGAACCTGCCGGCCGTGATCAGCGTGAGGATCCGGGCGGCGCACATGCGCGGCTCCATGATCTGCAAGGACAATGTCAGGCCCGCGATCAGCATGCGCGACCGGCTGGCTCGGCATTCGTTCGACTATGCGCGTCTCTCGCATCCGCCCTCGACGTACGCCCAGGAGGCGCAGAAGTTCGAGCAGCGACTTCCGGCGGCCCGGCGCTACGTCGTCGAGCGGAAGCTCAACGAGGTCATACCCGGCGAGGACACGGAGCTCGGCATCATCCTCCAGGGCGGCCTGACGCCGACGGCGCTCAGGGCTCTCGAGCTCCTGGGCCAGGCCGACGTCTTCGGCGGGTCGCGCGTGCCGCTCCTGGTGCTGAATGTCATCCATCCGCTGGTGCCCGAGCAGCTCCTCGATTTCCTGGAAGGCAAGCGCCGCGTCCTCGTCCTTGAGGAGGGCATGCCGAACTTCCTCGAGCAGGAGCTCAAGGCGCTCGCCTATGACCGCGGGCTGTCCGTCCGCATCGAGGGCAAGGACACCGTCGCGGCGCAGGGCGAGTACGTGCCCGAGCTGGTGCTGGCGGCGCTCGCGCGCTTTCTCGGCGGCGACGCCGAGCGGCGCCGCGCGGCGCTCTCCGGCCACGTGGGACGCGGTCGCGCCCTGCTCGAGGCGCCGCTGCCGAAGCGGCCGCCCGCCTTCTGCACGGGCTGCCCCGAGCGCCCCGTCTTCAGCGCGCTCAAGATCGCCCAGCGGGAGCTCGGGGAGACTCACGTGGCGGCCGACATCGGCTGTCATGCGTTCGCCACGCTGCCGCCCTTCAATCAGGGCAACACCATCCTGGGCTATGGCTTGGGGCTGGCCTCGTCGAGCGCCGTGGCGCCGGTCTTCGGCAAGCGCGTCATCTCGATTCTGGGAGACGGCGGCTTCTGGCACTCGGGGCTCACGGCGGGCGTGGCCAATGCGGTCTTCAACAAGCAGGACTCCGTGCTGGTCGTCCTCGAGAACTTCTACACCTCCGCCACGGGCCAGCAGCACAATCCCTCGACGGGCAAGAACTCGCGCGGCGACCGCGTGCGCATGTCCATCGCCGAGACGATCCGGAGCCTGGGCGTGTCGTGGATCCGGGTCGTCAATCCGTACCGCGTCGGCGACATGCTCAGGACCGTGAAGGACGCGATGACCACGACCGCCGGCGGGCTGAAGGTCATCATCGCCCGTGCCGAGTGCCAGCTCGAGCGCCAGCGGCGGGTGCGGTCCGAGACGGCGGCGCGCCTCAGGGCCGGCGCGCGGGGTCGAGACGCCGCGCTTTGGCGTCGATCCCGAGGTGTGCACGGGGGACAAGTCGTGCATGCGCGTCAACGGCTGCCCGTCACTCACGCTCGCGGACAACCCCGACCCGCTCCGCGAGGATCCGGTCGCCCGCGTGGACCAGACGTGCGTCGGCTGCGGACTCTGCGGCGAGATCGCCCACGCGGCCATGCTGTGCCCGTCGTTCTACGAGACCCGCGTGGTGCACAATCCTCGCCCGTGGGAGCGGACGCTCGACGCCGCGCGCCGATGGGTGATCGCGCGGCTCCAGGAGGCGTGATGACCGTGCGCCGTCCCATCTCCATTCTGATCGCGGCGCTGGGCGGGCAGGGAGGCGGCGTCCTCACGGAGTGGATCGCGGGCGCCGCCGCCCATGCGGGGCTCCCGGTGCAGGCGACCTCCATTCCCGGCGTCGCCCAGCGCACGGGCGCGACGACCTACTACCTCGAGATCTACCCGGAGGCGATTCCCGCGGGAGGGCGCGAGCCGGTGTTCTCCCTGTATCCCACGCCGGGCGACGTGGACGTGATCATCGCCTGCGAGCTCGTCGAGGCGGGGCGGACGCTCGAAACGGACTATGCGTCGCCGGGGCGTACCACGCTGATCGCGAGCACCAACCGCCTCTTCGCGATCGGCGAGAAGACCGTCCTCGGCGATGGCATCTTTCCTCGCGAGCGCGTCGAGGCCGCGGCGCGCGCGCTCACGAGGTGCCTCATCGCGTTCGACGGCCTTGCGGCCGCGCGCGCCGTGGGGAGCGAGGTCAACGCCGTCCTGCTCGGCGCCCTCGCCGCGGCGGAGGTCCTGCCGCTCGAGCCGTCCGCGTTCGAGGCAGCCATCCGCGAAGGCGGCGTGGCCGTCGAGCGCAACCTCGCGGGCTTCAAGGCGGGCATGGAGGTCGTTGCGTCCGGGGGCGCCGGCGCCGCCGTGCCGTCGCCGGGCACCTCCTGGGAGCAGCTCAAGGGCCTGCGGGCGCAGTCCCTGGGCTTGCGGAGGGGCGACTTTCTCGCTTTGGTCCGGCGTGCCGAGGCGGAGTTCCCCGAGGCTCTTCACCGGACGATCGGCGAGGCGCTGGCCCGTCTCGTCGACTATCAGGACGCCGGGTATGCCGAGCGCTATCTCGAGCGGGTGCGGAAGGTCAGCGCTCTCGATCCGGGCACGCGGCTCACCGAGATCTTCGCGCGCCGGCTGGCCGTCTGGATGACGTACGAAGACGCCATTCGGGTGGCCGATCTCAAGACCCGCGCCGGACGCATCGCGCGCATCCGGGACGAGCACGACGCCGCCAACGGCCGGGTGCTGCGCGTGACCGACTATTTCAAGCCCGACCTCGACGAGATCTACGGCATCCTGCCCGCGGCGATCGGCGCGCCCATCGCCCGCCTCTGCGAGCGCTGGTGGCCCGAGCGGCGCCCGAGCCTGCCGCAGCACATCAGGACCACCTCCGTGCTTGGCTTCCTCAGGATGTGGCTTCTCGGGCGGCTGCGCTGTCTTCGTCCGACGTCGCTGCGCGCCCAGCGAGAGCTCGCCTTGATCGATCGCTGGCAGCAGGCTGTGCTCGAGTGCGCGGCGCTCGACTACGGCCTCGGCTGCGAGGTCGCCGACATCGCCACGGTCGTCCGGGGCTACGGCGATGTGCGCCGCCGTCTCTCGACCGCGTTCGCGCGCTTTCTCGACGAGGTCCTGGCGCCGGTGCTGGCCCGATCCCGCGAGGCGGACCGCGGATACGCCCGCGCTCGCGAGGTCGTGCGGGAGACCCGCCAGAAGCTCCTGGAAGACGAGGCGGGCATCGAGGCCGCGGTCCTCTCCGCCTCTCGCGCATGAGCGACAACCTCACGCTCAGGCGCAAGGGCGCGGTGGCGACGGTGACCCTGAACCGCTCCGATCGCCGGAACTCCCTCAGCGACGGCATGCTGACGGATCTGGCGCGCGCCTTCGCCGAGCTCCGCGATGACCCGGCCACGCGCGTGGTCGTGGTGACGGGAGCGCCGCCGGTCTTCTCGGCGGGAGCGGACGCGCCCCATGCCAAGGCCAAGACGGACGAGGAGCGCCGGCGCATCTTCATGGAGACGAAGACGCAGTTCCGCCGGCTCTTCGAGCGGGCGCAGACGGCGCTCGAGGGTCTCGAGCAGGCGACCATCGCCATGATCAACGGCCACGCCGTCGGCGGCGGGTGGGGACTGACGCTGGCGTGTGACTTCCGCTTCGCCGCGGTCGCGGCCCAGTTCTGGATCCCGGAGGTGGACCTGGGCGTGCCGCTCGGTGTCGCGTCCACCACACGGTTCATCCGCTTCGTGGGGCCGGCGCGAGCGAAAGAGATCATCATGGGCTGCCAGCGCTACTCCGCAGCCGAGGCTCATGCCATGGGTCTCGTGACGCGCGTGGTGAAGGGTGACGAGCTCCAGCGTGCGGTGGACGACTATGCGGCGCTCCTCCTGAAGAAGCCCTTCCGCGCGCTGGCCGAGGCCAAGGCGCGCATCAACGCCATCTCCGCCACTGGCATTCCAGTGGTGAATGCCATGACCGAAGGGTTTCTCGATCGCGGCTAGCCTCTCGCAGACGAGTTCTTCGACCGCCGGCTCGCCTCACAGGACGAGCTGGGCCTGTGTAGCGGGCGGGAGGCGGCGGCCAGCTCAGGCTTGGGTGCCACGGACGCCTCCCGGGTACAGCTCGTGGTAGATGTTCCGACCGCGGGTCTCGCGGAACAGCAGGCTCAACGCCGCGGCCGCCAGCACGAAGAGGGTGCAGACGAGGAAGGCCGCGCGGTAGGCCTCGAGCGGGTAGACGCGCGCGCCCTCGAGCATCGTGCCCGCCCAGCGGTGATCGAGAAGGGCGCCCACGGGCCCCTGGGTCACTGCGGCGCCCACGAAGCCGCCCATGTTCGCCACCGCCACGGCCGTGCCGGCGAGGTGCGGCGGGTTGACCTCACGGCCGAGGGGCCACGTCAGCACGAAGGCGCCGCCCACGAGCCCCATCACGAAGAACAAGACGGCTATCCCCCAGAGCGGCAGTGCGCCCAGTGTCAGCGAGAAGACCGACCAGATCAAGAAGAGGCAACCTGAGAGCACGGTGTAGGGCAGCTTGCGGCGCCTGAGGACGCGGTCCGAGAGATAGCCCGTGAGCGGCGCCGAGAACAGGAGGGCCACGGAAATGGCCGAGGCGTACGTGGCGGCCTCTGTCGTGGTGAGTGCGTAGATATCGCGGAGGTAGGGGATGCACCAGAGCATGAGGTTGCCCAGCGCAGCGTAGAGGAAGAAGAAGGCGAGGAAGGGGGGCCAGGTATGCCGGTTGGCCAGGACGTCGACCATGCCGCGCAGCACTGCTCCCAGCCCGGGGCCGGATTCGGCCGCCTCGACGTGGCCCGCGGGATGATCCCTCACCACGAGGAAGCAGACGAGCGCCCCCAGCATGGTCGCCACGCCGATGATGGAAAAGGCCCCGCGCCAGCTCGTCGCCGCGACGAGCGCCGCGAGCGGCGCCGTGCCGACGAGAGCGCCGACCACGCCTACCGTCGCGGAGACGGCCGACATGGTGCCGAAGTGGGACGGTGGGAACCAGTTGGCCGCGATCTTGAGGCAGCCGATGAAGGTGACGGTGGCGCCCAGCCCGACCAGGAAGCGGCCGCTGAAGAGGAGAGGCTGGCTCGAGGCCAGGCCCATGGCGAGCGAACCCAGTCCCATGACGGCGCTGCCGGCCGCGGCGACGCGGCGGACGCCGAGCGCGTCGATGAGAAGCCCGGCCGGGATCATGAAGCCAGCATAAGCGTAGAAGTACATGGATGAGAGCAGCCCCACGATCGCGCCGCTGGCGTTGAACGCCTGCATGATGTCCTTGGCCACGACGCCCGGCGCCACCCGGTGGAGAAAGGCGATCAGAAAGAGGAAAGCGGGGATGCCCCACATGAGCCAGCGAAGCCGGGCGATCGGCGTGTCCACGCGCTAGCGGGTCCAGAAGCCCGCCGGGTCGCAGGCGCGCACGATGTCGAGCTCGCCCGCCGTGGGCGTCGGTGTCTCGCGGCAGTCGGGCGCCACGCGCAGGTCCCAGCCGGTGGCGGCCTTGACCTTCGCCACGCTCTGGCCCGGGTGATGGGAGGCGAGGACCATCTCGCGGCTCTCGGGGTCGAAGCGGTAGACGGCGAGCGTGGTAATCACCGCCGCCGGTCCGCCGCCGCGCAGCCCGACTCGCTCGCGCCAGCCTGGCCCCTCGCCGAAGCCCGGCGAGGTGATGAAGTCGACCCGCTCCCGGAACCGGTGCTTCTCCTGCGGCATGATCACGACGAAGCGCCTGGCGAGGCTCGCGATGTCGGCGGCGCCGCCGCTTCCGGGCAGGCGGACCGTGGGCTTCCGCCAGTCGCCGATGTAGTTCGTGTTGAGGTTGCCGTGCTTGTCGATCTCGGCGCCGCCGATGAAGCCGAGATCGACCAGCCCCTGCTGAAGCAGCGCCATGATCTCGAGCGTGCCGGTGGCCCAGAGCGAGCCCGGGATGTTCGGCGTGTCGCTCATGGTCATGAGCGTCTCGGGCGCGGGGACGTCGCGCACGATGCCGTTCTCGAAGAGGCCGATGGCCCGCGGGGCATGCGTGCGCTTGGCGAAGGCGAAGGCCACGAGCGGCAGCCGCATGCCGACGAAGGCGACGTCGCCGTCGTGGATCTCGCGTCCGGCGGCGATCACCATGAGCTCCCGGTCCGTGTACTCGATCATTTGAGCCCGCGCCTCGATGCCACCGCTACGTGAGGATGAAGGGCTTGGCCGCCGAGGCCCTGTACGGGAAGCGGCGGATGGCCTCCTCGTTGATCTCGACGCCGAGGCCGGGTCCCGTGGGTACCTCGACATGGCCGTCCCCGGCCTGGATGGGACGGGTGAGGAAGGACACTTCGTGCTCGCCCGTGGGGAACTCGACCGGAACGGGTCCGCCCCAGGTCGCCGCCACGTGAAGGGTCGCCGCGAGCCCCGGGCCGAAATAGAAGGAGTGTGGGGCGATCGGCAGGTTGGCGGCCTGCGCGAGCGCCGAGATCTTCCGGAACTCGGTCACCCCGCCCACCTTGGTGATGCTCGGCTGGAGAATGTCGCCGGCCCGTCTCTCGACGATCTCCCGGAAGCCGTAGAGCGTCGACTCGTTCTCGCCGAGCGCGATCGGCGTCCGGGTGCCCGCGGTGACCCGCGCGAGCCCCGCGTAGTCTTCCGGCGGCCAGACGGGCTCCTCGAACCAGTGAAGGCGGTACGGCTCGAGCGCTCGCGCCATCGCGAGGGCCTCGGCGGGCGTCCACGGGCAGTTGACGTCCAGCATCAGCTCGATGTCGGGTCCGACCGTCTCGCGAGCGGCCTTCACGGAGGCGACGTCAGTCTGATGGAGCTTGAGCATGCGGAAGCCCTGGGCCACGAAGTGCCTGCAGGCCGCCGCCACGTCGCTGGGCGAATCATAGCGGAGCAGGCTCGCGTAGACGGGCAGTCTCGGACGCGAGGCTCCGCCGAGGAGCTCGTAGACGGGCGCACTCCGCGCCTTGCCCAGGAGATCCCAGAGAGCGATGTCGACGCCGCTGATCGCGAACATGGCCAGGCCGCGCCGGCCATAGATCATGGTGCCGCGGTGCATGAGATCCGCAAGGTGCTCGATCCTGAGCGGGTCCTGTCCGATGAGCATGGGCGCCAGACTCTCGTCTATGACATTGCAGACGGCGAGCGGCGCCCCATAGGCGAAGGCCTCGCCGATCCCGGTGAGCCCGGCGTCGGTCTTGACGCGTACCACGATCTGCTTGCGCGTGCTGCCCGTCCAGGCGGATGGCGGATCCATGGGCCTGACCGGGATGGCGAGGCACAGGGCTTCGACGGCCGTGATCTTCATGTGGGCTCAGGCTCCGTAGTCGAGGGGTTCGAAAGGGCGGTGGGTCTTCACGCGAAGGGATTCTAGCGTCTCCCGGCCTACCAGCGCGAGAAAGCCCTTCCACTCGGGGACGCGTCAGGTCGCGGCGGCGCTGGCGGATCAGCTCGTGGCCGGCCGCGAAGGCGATGAGGGCTTCGAGCGCCGTGCCCATGCACACCGAGGCCCCGTGAGGCACAAAGCGGGCTACCGCCTCCCGCATCGGGACCACCTTGTCCTGGGGCACCGGGCCATACTAACCGGACCGGAAGTCCTACTTGACAGCGCTCGGGGCGATTTAGTATTTATTAAGCCAACTTTCGACATTCCGTAAGTCATTTCCATCGGCCCGGCGAAGGAGACGTGTGAAGGCGCACCTGGAGCTCAAGGTCAATGGCGAAGTGCGGGACGTGATCGTCCCCGTCCACAAGACCCTGCTCGAGGTCCTGCGCGAGGACCTCAACCTGACCGGCACCAAGCACGGTTGCGAGCTCGGCGAATGCGGCACATGCACCGTCTTGATCGACGGCGAGCCGGTGCTCTCGTGTCTGGCCCTGCCCATCGAGTGCCAGGGGCGCGAGATCAAAACCGTGGAAGGCATGGCCCAGGGGGGCGAGCTGCATCCTCTCCAGCAAGCTTTCGCCGAACTCGGCGCCGCCCAGTGCGGCTACTGCACGCCGGGCATACTGCTGACCGCCGAGGTGCTGCTCCGCGACAATCCCACACCCAGCCGCGACGAGGTCCGGGAGGCCCTGGCCGGCAACCTCTGCCGCTGCACGGGCTACACGAAGATTCTTGACGCCGTCGAGCTGGCCGCCATCAGGATGCGAGGAGTGCGGGTATGAAGGACGGCAAGCTCTCCGTCATCGGACAGTCGCTGCCGAAGATCGATGCCTGGGCCAAGGTCACCGGCGACACCAAGTTCGCTGACGACATGGTTCTCCCGCGCATGGCCCACGGCAAGCTCCTCCGCAGCCCTCACCCCCACGCCCGCATCAAAAGGATCGACACGTCCAGAGCGGCGGTACTGCCCGGCGTCTATGCGGTCATCACGGGGCATGACCTGCCGCGGGTGAAGTTCGGGATTCTCCCCGTGTCCCAGGATGAAGAGGCGCTCTGCGTCGAGAAGGTTCGCATGGTGGGCGACCCGGTGGCGGCGGTCGCCGCGGTGGACGAGGAGACGGCCGAGCGCGCGGCCGAGCTCATCGAGGTCGAGTACGAGCCGCTCAAGGCGCTCATGTCCATCGAGGAGTCGCTGGGCAATCCCGAGGTGCGCATCCACGAGTACGGCGACGGGCCCAATGTCCACAAGGCCGTCTCGCTCCAGTTCGGCGACGTCGAGGCCGCCTTCGCGGCCTCGCACCTGGTCCGCGAGGACGTCTTCTTCTTCGAGGGCAATACACATCTGCCGATGGAGCAGCACTCGGCCGTCGCCCACTGGGGCCCGGACGACAAGCTCACGCTCTGGTCCTCTACCCAGACGCCGCATTACGTCCATCGGCTGCTGGCCAAGATCCTCGAGGTGCCCCAGGCGCACGTGCGTGTCGTTGCGGCTCCCGTCGGCGGCGGCTTCGGCGGCAAGCTCGACCCCTTCGCCCACGAGATCGCCGCCTGCAAGCTGTCCAAGCTCATCGGCCGCCCCGTCAAGTTCACGCTCACGCGCGAAGAGGTCTTCTACGTCCACCGGGGGCGCCACCCCGTGCTCATGTGGGTGAAGACCGGCTTCACGAAGGACGGGGCCATCACCGGGATGTACTTCCGCTCCTGGCTCGACGGCGGAGCCTACGGCTCCTACGGCGTCGCCTCGACCTTCTACACGGGAGCGCTCCAGACTGTCACCTACAAGATCCCGGTCTACAAGTTCGAGGGCGCGCGCATCTTCACGAACAAGCCGCCCTGTGGTCCCAAGCGCGGCCACGGGACGCCGCAGCCCCGCTTCGCCGTGGAGTGCCAGATCGACAAGGCGGCCGCGCAGCTCGGCCTGGACCCCGCCGATATGCGGCGGCGCAACCTCGTCGAGCCGTTCACCAAGACGGCGAACCATCTGACGGTGACGACGACCGGGCTGGGCGAGTGCATCGATCGCGTGGTCGAGGCTTCAGGCTGGCGCGAGAAGCGCGGCAAGCTGCCGCGCGGGCGCGGGGTCGGCCTGGCCTGCTCGTCGTACATGACGGGAGCGGGCTCGGCCGTCTACTGGAACGACATGCCGCATTCGGGTGTCCTCGTGCGTGCCGACCGGAGCGGGCTCGTCGCCCTGCTCTCGGGCGCCACCGATATCGGCCAAGGCTCTGACTCGGTCCTGGCCTACCTGGTCGCCGAGGTGCTCGGCATCCAGCCCAAGGATATTCGCGTCCACCCGGCCGATACGGACCTCACGCCGGTGGATCTGGGCTCGTACTCCTCGCGCGTGACGCTCATGGCGGGCAATGCCGCGATCCAGGCGGCGACGCGGCTCCGCGAGAAGATCTTCGAGGCCGTGGCGAAGAAGCTCGAGCTCCCGGCCGACCGGCTCGTGGCCCGCGACCGCCGCGTCTTCGTCGAGGGCCAGGAGGACCAGGGGGTCTCGTTCCAGGAGGCCGTGGTTCTGGCCGAGAGCATGCACGGCGTGCTGGCCTTCCCTGGTTCCTATGCGCCCCCCAAGCGCGCCGGCAAGTACAAGGGCGGCGGCGTCGGCCCCTCGCCCTGCTACTCGTACTCGGCCTGCGTCGTCGAGGTCCAGGTGGACCCCGACACGGGCGACGTGAAGCTGATGGAGATCTGGATCGCTCACGATGTCGGCCGAGCGCTCAATCCTCTCCTCGTCGAGGGGCAGGTCGAGGGCTCGGTGTACATGGGGCTGGGCGAGGTCTTGATGGAGGAGCAGGTCTTCAGGAAAGGCGTGCACAAGATCCCATCCCTGCTCGAGTACAAGAGCCCGACCACGCTCGAGACGCCCGAGATCCACACCATCCTCGTCGAGTCCGACGATCCCGAGGGCCCGTTCGGCGCCAAGGAGGCTGGGCAGGGGCCGCTGCTGCCCGTGATTCCTGCCGTGGCGAATGCCGTGTTCGACGCCGTCGGTGTGCGGATCGACGAGATCCCCATCTCCCCCGACAAGGTTCTCAGGGGCCTCGAGCTCAAGCGCCAGGGCAAGCCGCCGCGCGTGGGGCCCGAGAAGCTTCCGCGCTTCACCTTCCCGCCGCCGCGGGTCATCGAGTCGGCATTCGGCCAGCCCGCCGAGGATGTCGCCGTGAGGCCATTCGGGCGATGATGCGCCTGCCCCCGTTCACCTACCTGGCGCCGGTCTCGGTGACGGACGCGGTCAAGCTCATGGGCGACCACGGGCCCGAGGCGATGTTCGTCGCGGGCGGCACCGATCTCTATCCCAATATGAAGCGGCGCCAGTTCGAGCCCTCGGTGCTGGTGGGTCTCCGCGGCATTCGGGACCTCAACGGGGTGCGGGGCTCGGCCAGGGCCGGACTCACCATCGGTGCCGGCACGACGCTGACCGCGGTGTCCGGGCACGCGGAGATCGCGCGGCACTACCCGGCGCTCGCCACCGCGGCGGGGCTCGTCTCGAGCCCGCAGCTCAGGAACATGGGCACGCTCGGCGGCAACGTCTGCGTGGACACACGATGCAACTACTACAACCAATCCTACCAGTGGCGGAAGGCCGTCAATTTCTGCATGAAGAAGGACGGCGAGATCTGTCTCGTGGCGCCGGGCAGCCATCGCTGCTGGGCCGTGTCTTCGTCCGACACCGCGCCCGTGCTCTGGAGCCTTGGCGCGAAGGTCAGGCTGGTGGGGCCGGACGGTGAGCGGGTCATCCCGATCGCCGCGCTCTACCAGGACGATGGCATCCAGTATCTGAGCAAGCAGCCCGGCGAGGTCGTGGCGGAGATCGTGCTGCCGGCGGCCGACGGCTGGCGCTCGGCCTATCTCAAGCTTCGCCGCCGCGGCTCCTTCGACTTCCCGGTGCTGGGCGTCGCCGTGGCGCTCAAGATGAATGGCGACACGGTGGGGGAAGCGGCCATCACCCTGGGAGCCGTCGCCTCCCAGCCGCGTCCGGCTCTCGAGGCGGCGGCGCTCCTCGTCGGCCAGCGGCTGTCGCCGGAGCTGATCGACCGCGTCGCCGAGACCGCGTCCAAATCCTCCAAGCCCCTCGACAACACCGACCTCACGCATCCATACCGGAAGAAGATGACCCGCGTCTTCGTCGCGCGCGCGCTCCGTCAGCTCCTGGCTCCGGCATGACGTCGCTCGGGGGCAGGATCAAATCGCTTCGGGCCGAGCGCGGCCTCCAGCAGCGGCAGCTCGCCGAGAAGGCCGGGATGACGCCGAGCATGGTGTCCCAGATCGAGTCGGGACGGCTGACGCCCTCGCTGCCGACGCTGGGGAAGCTGGCGGGCGCCCTCGGCGTGCCGATCGCCTCGCTGTTCGAGGCGGCGCCCAACGGGCGGCTGCTCGTGAGCCGCAAGAGCGAGTATCCGGTCGTCTCCTTCGACGGCACAACCGAGAAATGGCACGTGCTGGGCGCCGGGCTCTTCCAGGGCAAGATCCGGGCCGTGGTCTCGACGCTCGGTCCGCGTGCCAAGGGAGTGAAGACCGACAAGGTCATCCTCGATCCCGGGCAGATGAAGCTCCTCTATGTGCTCGAGGGCAAGGTGAGACTCCACTACAATGGCGAGACTCAGCAGCTCGACGCGGGAGACAGCGCCTATCTCGACGGCGGCACGCCCCACGGCTGGGAGAACATCGGCCCCAGGAGCGCCAAGGCGCTCTGGGTCATTCTCGGGTGAGGAGACTCAGACGGCATGGCTGACAGCGGGACTCCGGTCATGGTGGATTTCCGTACCGACCCCTCGACGTACAAGCACTGGAAGCTCTTGTTCGAGGGCCCCGTGGCGACGCTCGCCATGGACGTGAGCGAGGACGGAGGGCTCAGGCCGGGCTACGAGCTCAAGCTCAACTCCTATGACCTCGGCGTCGACATCGAGCTCTACGACGCGATCCAGCGCCTGCGCTTCGAGCATCCCGAGGTGGGCGCGGTCATCCTGACCTCCGCCAAGGAGCGCGTCTTCTGCGCCGGCGCCAATATCCGGATGCTGAGCCAGTCGTCCCACGGCTGGAAGGTCAACTTCTGCAAGTTCACCAACGAGACACGTAATGCCATCGAGGAGGCCACCGCCGAGTCGCGGCAGGCCTACCTGTGCGCCGTCAACGGCCCGTGCGCCGGCGGCGGCTACGAGCTCGCCCTCGCCACGGATTGGATCGTCATGTCGGACGACGGGGCCACGACGGTGGCGCTGCCGGAGGTGCCTCTCCTCGCAGTATTGCCCGGCACGGGCGGCCTCACCCGCCTGGTCGACAAGAGAAAAGTGCGCCGGGACCGCGCCGACTTCTTCTGCACGCTCGAGGAAGGCATCAAGGGGCAGCGAGCCGTGGACTGGCGGCTCGTGGACGAGGTCGTGCCCCGCTCGAAGCTCGAGGAGACCGTCCGGCGGCGGGCGGTCGAGCGCGCGGCGCGAAGCGACCGGCCCGCGACCGCCACCGGCATCGTCCTACCGCCGCTCGAGCGCGCGATCGGCGGCGACCGGATCGGGTACGGCACCGTCGCGTGCGCCATCGACAGAACCCGCGGCGTGGCCGAGATCACGGTGCAGGGGCCGGCCGCGCCGCCGCCGGCCTCGCTCGCGGGCGTGCACGCGGCCGGTGTGGCCTTCTGGCCCCTTGCCCTCGCGCGCCAGCTCGACGACCTGATCCTCCACCTCCGCACGAATGAGGAGGAGCTCGGGATCTGGATCTTCAAGACCCAGGGCAGCAGCGACCTCGTGGAGGCCCATGACCGCCTGCTCCAGGATCACGCGGCTGACTGGCTGGTGCGCGAGGTCCGCCTCTACCTCAAGCGGACCCTGAAGCGGCTCGACGTCTCCTCCCGGTCGCTCTTCGTCTTGATCGAGCCGGGGTCGTGCTTCGCCGGCACACTGCTCGAGCTGGCACTGGCCGCTGACCGCTCCTACATGCTCGACGGGACGCTCGAGGGCGATGCGCGGAAGCCCGCCGCCGTACGGCTCACGGGCATGAACGTCGGCCCGTACCCGATGGTCAACGGCCTGAGCCGCCTGTCGAGCCGCTTCCTCGACGAGCCCGCGCGCGTGGACGAGCTCAAGCGGCAGTTCGGCGAGGACTTGGACGCGCGGGCGGCGGCCGACGCGGGCCTCGTCACCTTCACCCCGGACGAGATCGACTGGGAGGACGAGGTGCGCCTGGGCATCGAGGCGCGCGCCGCGTTCTCGCCCGACGCGCTGACCGGCATGGAGGCCTCGCTCCGCTTCGGCGGGCCCGAGACCCTCGAGAGCAAGATCTTCAGCCGTCTGTCCGCCTGGCAGAACTGGATCTTCCAGCGCCCGAATGCCGTGGGAGACACAGGGTCCCTTCGCGTCTACGGCACGGGCCAGCGCAGCGAGTTCGACAGAAGGAGAGTCTGATGGCTGGCATCGACTACACGGCGCTGATCCCCAACAATGTCACGCTGCACGAGAACCGCCGGCTGCAGCGGGCCCTCGAGGATTGGCAGCCCAAGTTCCTCGAGTGGTGGCACGACATGGGGCCGCACGGCTTCCAGGCCCGGGACGTGTACCTGCGCACCGCCGTGAGCGTCGATGCCAAGGGCTGGGCGCAGTTCGGCTATGTCAAGATGCCGGACTACCGCTGGGGTATCTTCCTCGCCGAGCCCGAGTCGGGACGACAGATCAGCTTTGGCGACCATACGGGCCAGCCGGCCTGGCAGGAGGTGCCGGGGGAGTACCGCGGCACGCTGCGCCGGCTCATCGTCACGCAGGGCGACACCGAGCCCGCCTCGGTCGAGCAGCAGCGTCACCTCGGCCGGACCTGCCCCTCGCTCTACGACCTGCGGAACCTCTTCCAGGTCAATGTCGAGGAGGGGCGGCACCTGTGGGCCATGGTGTATCTCCTCGACGCCCACTTCGGCCGCGACGGGCGCGAGGAGTCCGAAGCCCTGCTCCAACGCCGCTCGGGTGATGCCGACAAGCCGCGCATCCTGGGCGCCTTCAACGAGAAGACCCCGGACTGGTTGTCCTTCTTCATGTTCTGCTTCTTCACGGACCGCGACGGCAAGTACCAGCTAGCGAGCCTCGCCGAGAGCGGCTTCGACCCGCTGTCGAGGACTTGCCGCTTCATGCTGACCGAGGAGGCGCACCACATGTTCGTGGGCGAGGTCGGCATCATGCGCATCGTCCAGCGGGCCTGCGAGCTCATGCGAGAGCACAAGACGGACGACCTCCGGAAGCACGGCGCCATCGACCTGCCGACCATCCAGCGGTATCTCAACTTCCACTGCTCGGTCTCGCTCGACCTCTTCGGCTCGGAGGTGTCGACGAATGCCGCCAACTTCTACACCACGGGGCTCAAGGGCCGGTTCGAGGAGACCAAGAAGCAGGATGACCACCACCTCAAGGAGGCGACCTACACGATGGCCGAGCTCGAGGGCGAGCGCATCGTGACACGCGAGGAGGGGGCGCTCGTCTCGCTCAACGAGCGCCTGCGCGACGACTATGTCGCCGACTGCGCCCGCGGCGTGGCTCGCTGGAACGAGGTCATCAAGAAGCACGGCATCGACTTCGAGCTCAGGCTGCCGCACCGGGCCTTCCACCGCGCCATCGGCATGTTCTCCGAGGTTCGTGTCTCGCCTGACGGGCAGGTTGTGAGCCAAGCCGAGTGGGACGCGCGGCATCACGAGTGGCTGCCGACCGAGGACGACAAGGCGTATATCCAGAGCCTCATGCAGCCGGTGACCGAGCCCGGTGCGTTCGCCAGCTATATCGCGCCGCCCGCCCGCGGCATCAATGGCCAGCCGATCGAGTTCGAGTACGTCAGGCTCGGGTAGAGGAGGATCATGGCACCCAAGGCGGTCGCTTCCAAAGATCTCGGGCCGCCCCTCGGCATGTACTCGCATGGCATGACCGTGACCGCCGGCGAGATCGTGGTGGTCGCGGGACAGGTGGGCACGAGCCGCTCGGGCCAGCTCCAGGGTCCCGGCGACGTGATCGCCCAGACCAAGCAAGCCTTCGAGAATGTCCGTGCTGTGGTCGCGGCGGCCGGGTGCGGGATGACCGACGTGGTGCGCTTCCAGACCTTCCTCACCCATGCCGCCGACATCGAGGGCTTCATGCAGGCGCGCCGCGAGATCTTCCCGCGCTACTATCCGGGCGGCGTGTACCCGCCGAACACGCTCCTGGTCGTCTCCCGGCTGGTGCAGCCGGAGCTGCTCGTCGAGATCGAGGCGATGGCGGTGAAGCCCGCGAAGACGGCCGCGCCGCCGCGCCGGCTGTCCAAGCCAGCCACGCGCGTCCGCACCAGGCGCCGGCGCTAAGCGCGCACGTCAGCGCGAGGGAGAGGGAGGGGACATGGCAGTCCTACCGCTTCAGGTGCCCGACCGATTCAACGCTGCCACGTTCTTCGTGGATCGCCACGTCGACGAGGGCCGCGGCGGCAAGACGGCCTTCTTCTGCGAGGACACCGAGCTCACCTACGGTCAGCTCCAGGAGATGGTCAACCGCGCGGGCAATGCGCTGCGCGACCTGGGCGTGGAGGCCGAACAGCGCGTGCTCTGCCTGCTGCTGGACACGCCCGCCTTCCTCGCCACGTTCTGGGGCGCGATCAAGATCGGTGCCGTGCCCATCCCCGTGAACACCATGATGCGGGCGCCGGACTATCGCTATTTCCTCGACGACAGCCGCGCCAAGGTGGCCGTCATCTCGGAGCCGCTGCTGGCCGAGGCCGGTCCCATCCTCTCCCAGGCCCGGCATCTCAAGCACGTGGTGGTCGTGGGCAAGACCAGCGGCTCACAGATCGGCTTCGATGCTTGGCTCGGCCGCGCCGGAGCCTCGCTCCAGGCCGCGGAGACATCCAAGGACGACGCCTGCTTCTGGCTCTATTCCTCGGGCTCGACGGGATTCCCCAAGGGCGCCGTCCACCTCCAGCACGACATGGTCGTGTGCTCGGATACGTACGCCCTCCAGGTGCTGGGCATCACGGCGGACGATCGAACCTTCTCGGCGGCCAAGCTCTTCTTTGCCTACGGCCTCGGCAACAACATGTACTTCCCGATGCGCGTGGGCGCGCAGGCCGTGCTCTACCCGCACCGGCCGCTGCCCGAGGCAATGTTCGAGGTCATACACCGGTACCGGCCCACGATCTTCTTCGGGGTGCCGACGCTCTATGCCGCGATGCTGCAGATCAAGGAAGCCGAGACACGCTGGGACCTGTCCTCGGTCCGCCGCTGCGTGTCGGCCGGTGAGGCGCTGCCAGAGGATCTCTACAAGCGGTGGCGCGACCGCTTCGGCGTCGAGATTCTCGACGGCATCGGCACGACCGAGATCCTCCACATCTTCCTCTCGAACCGGCCCGGCCAGGCGCGGCCGGGCTCGACTGGGCTGGCGGTGCCGGGTTACGAGGCACGAATCGTGGATGACGAGGGGCGGGCCGTGCCGCAGGGCGAGATCGGCAACCTGCAGGTCAAGGGCGACTCGACCATGGCCTATTACTGGAACCAGCACGAGAAGACCAAGGCCACGCTCTTTGGCAACTGGATCCAGACGGGCGACAAGTACTACCAGGACAACGACAGCTACTTCTGGTACTGCGGCCGCGCCGACGACATGCTGAAGGTGGGGGGCATCTGGGTCTCGCCGATCGAGGTGGAGAACACCCTCGTGGGCCATGCGGCGGTCCTCGAGGCCGCCGTGGTCGGCCACGAGGACACGGACCGGCTCGTCAAGCCCAAGGCCTTCGTCGTGCTCAAGGATGGCCACACGGCAGCGCCGGGCCTGGAGGACGAACTCAAGGGCTTCGTCAAGGACAAGCTCGCCCCCTACAAGTACCCACGCTGGATCGAATTCGTCTCGGCGCTCCCGAAGACGGCAACGGGCAAGATCCAGCGCTTCAAGCTGCGATAAGCGCAGAGCTGTTCCCCACCCGGACCGTCGCCGACTCCCGCTAGCGTCCTTCCAGCCGCGCGAGAAGACGCCGAAGCCGTACCGGCCATCGCAGCCCGTACGACGCGGGAGCCACGACGAAAGAGCCGCTGTCCCCGCGGCGGAGAGCCATGGGGACGTCGGCCGAAAGAGTCTCCATGAAGGCTTGGGCCAGCGCGGTGGCCAGTTCCGGGAAGCCGAGACGCTTCGCCATGTCCACGCAGAGGTGCAGGGACGCGCTCGCCTGGTCTCGCCGCCGTGCGGCATCGGCGCAGTAGAGCGCGCCCAGATCCAGGTGATCCTCGAGCTCGTTGGCGAGGCGCACGAGGAGCACGTCGCGCTCTCGGGAATCCAGCGCCTCGAGGCGCTCGTGAATCTTCGGAATGGTGTCAGGCTGCCACCTGAGCGACGTGTACCGGCCGACGAGCCCCTCCACCTCCGGACCCACGGCATCCCGCAGCCGTTCGCGCTTCCCGGGAGCAGCTCCGCTCCAGCCGTTTCCGAACTCGCCCTGGCTGTAGGCGGCATGGAGCAGGCCGGCCGCCACGAGGGACGCCCGGGCGTGTATCGAGGCGAGGATGCTTGCCGTGCCGACCACGTGAGCCAGGAACGGCTTGCCGGAGCCGCGGTAGCGGCCCGTGAAGAGCGCCAGCGCCAACTCGTACGCGACGCGGATGCACTCAATGTCCGCGGCGGAATAGCCAGCCTCGCGTAGTTCCGCGTAGAGCTGGAGGTTCGTCTGGGCATAACTGGCCTTAGCCATCGCGCCGGCGATCCCCGTTCCCTTGGCCGTTCTCAGGACGGCTGAGCCACCTCGGTCGAAGCCGTGTCGTCATCTCCGCTACACAGAATCTCTTTCGTGTCGACGCGAGCGGCTCCGACCCAACAGACTCGTGAGCGTCTGCTCCAGTGGAACGACGACACGTTGCCCGACCAGACCTCCGACCCGCCAGCCGAGGAGCCGCCGAAGCCGCTGCGTCGACAGAGGTAGCCGAAGCGCCGCCTGGCGATAATCCGTCAACCACTCGAGCTGCACCGACCGGCGGGCGTCCTCATTCAGCGCCCACTTCTGGTCGAAGTACTCGAGCGAGGCCCGGTTCCACCGCTCGCTCCAGCGCCTGAGGAAGAAAGGCAAGTCTGACCAGGCGAGCGGTGGAGGCGCCATCCAGGTCACGACGGCGGCCGGCTCGAAGTAGATCGGGCCTCCGGCCTGCCGGATGGTCATGCAGAGATCCAGGTGCTCGTGGACGCTCAGCAGACGCTCGTCGAGCGGGCCGACGCGCTCGAAGGCCTCCATCCGAACTAGCATGCAATGGAACTCGATCAGCTCGGCAGGCGCTCGTGTGACCGAGGCGCGGATGTCGGCCCATCGCTTGCCCACCATCCGATGCCGGTCCCAGAGACGACGGCGGCCAGCCTCTTCGAGCACGTGGCAATCCCCACCTGCCATGTGGACGATCTCCAGTTCAGGGGGGCCGATACAATAGAGTGGCCCGACGGCCCAGGCGCCGGTTTCCTCGGCGCATGCCACGAGCGCGTCGAGCCATCCCGGCGTGACCAGCACGTCATTGTCGATGAACACGACATACTTCGTCCGCACGATACTTGCAGCGAGGTTGCGAGCTTCATTAGGTGACAAGTAGTGATCAGTGCGGACCAGATCGAATCCATGCTTCCGAGCCTGGCCTTCCAGGTATTGGCGGATGTGCCTCGGTGACCCGCCGTCGACGTAAAGCAGGCGGGGCGGCGGCGTGGTCGCTGTATACATGCGCTCCAGCGCCTGGCTGGTGAAGCTGAATCGCTCCCGCGGTACGACGGCGATCGTGACTAACCCTTCGCTCATACGGCCTCCATGTGCGCCTCCCAGTGGAATGCTTGTAGCATAGCCCACCCTGAGCCGGAAATCAGCCACCGGACTCGGGGCTCTGTATTCCTCAAGTCGTGCTGTGCAGAACCCGGGATCGGGGAAGGCTCGCCCGCCCCGCGCCCAGCGGACCGACCGTCCGATGTCACTGACCGTCGGAGCTCATCCCCGCGTCTGCAAGAGCCCGGATCTCAGGCAACAGGGGATCGACGAAACGCAATCGCTGAAGCCGAACTTTCGGATGTCTCGTGCGCTGAGCGGCTCCACTGCCAGTACGGTCCTCGGGCAGCGTCCGGACCGGTCGCCCGGCGCCAAGCCGTCATGTGCCGCCTTGCGCCGGAGGGACTCACGCTGCCCGAGCCGACGCTACTGGTTGACGATGTCGTTTTTCATTCCGGCGAGGGCGCCCAGGAGGTCGGTCTTCTCCTGCGCGCCCACCTTGAACTTGTCCAGGCTCTTCACCAAGTCCTCGACCAGCGCGTTGAGCTCCGCCTCCCTGATGCTCATGCCCCGGTGCGCGTCCTTCATGTTCTTGCCCGTATAGGCGCACGGGCCACCCGAAGCCTGACAGATCTGATCCACCAGCATCGTCTTGAGCCGCGGGATGTTCGCGTTGGCGAAGCGCCCGTTGATCCGCGAGTCAGCGGCCACGCTGGCGATGAAGTCGTCCACCACGGCCGTGATGGCAGGCTTGCCGCCGAGCCTGTCATAAAGGGATTTCTTCTCCATGGCCATCTTGTCGCCGCAGCCGGCCGCCACCACGGCCACCACCACCATAGTCCAGACAGTCGCGCGCCACTTCATGGCTAGTCCTCCCTCGGTACAGTAGTTGCGGTCCACGCCCTCATATCGCCATTACGGATGGACCGCGCCGCGTGGATGTTATTGACCCACGCTCGGTTGGCTGATAGTGAATACGGCGATATGCCGTCCGCCGGCTCTGACTCTCCTGTCGCGCTGATCGCTCGCATCGCCCAGGGCGATCGCGATGCCTTTGGCCGCTTCTACGACGCCTTCGCCGGATTGGTCCTGGGCCTCATTCGCCGGGTCCTGCGCGATTCGGCCGCGTCGGAGGAGGTCTTGCAGGAGGTCTTCTGGCAGGTGTGGCAGGAGGCGGGCCGCTACGACCCGCGACGCGGCACCCCGGAGGCCTGGCTGGTGATGCGGGCGAAAACTCGGGCAATCGATAGACTGCGCGCCATACGTAGAAGAGAAAAGACGTTTGTGGCGCCCGTGGATGATGCGGTGACCAGGTCGGGCGAGGAGCCGGGCGAGAACCCCGGCGTGGCCGCCGAGACCCGGGGACTCGTGCGCTCGGCGCTGGACGCGCTGCCCGAAGCGCAGCGCCTTGTCGTGGAGCTGGCCTTCTTCGACGGGCTGACCCAGTCGGAGATCGCGCGAAAGCTCGGTGAGCCGCTCGGCACGGTCAAGACGCGAGCGCGGCTGGGGCTCGAGCGCCTGCGGACCTTGGTGAGGCGAGAGGGACAGGCAGCACGATGAATCACGACGAGATCATCGAGCTGGCGGCCGGTTACGCGCTCGGCACGCTCGATCCCGAGGATCGCGAGCGATTCGACGCCTTGCTGGACGCTGGAAACACCGAGGCGATCGGCGCCCTGCGCGAGTTCCAGGCGACGCTGACGGACCTGGCGGCCGAGGGCCCCGTGACGCCCTCTGCCGGCGTCAAGGCCGCGCTCATGGCGCGCATCGACGCCGATGGCCGGACGCGGGATGCCGTCGTGCGAACGATCGCGACGCCCCGGCCCGAGCGGCCTCGGTGGTCCGTCTGGACCATGGCCCTCACGGGAGCCATGGCCGCCGGCATCGCCGCCATTGCGGTAGGGCTCGCCGTGTCCGCCGCCTATGATCGCCGCATCGCCCAGCTCCAGCAGGAGGCCGCGGCGCTCAAGCAGGAGCTCAGCCGGCAGCAGTCGCTGCTCTCGATCCTGAACGACCCGGCGACCAAGATGATCTCGCTGGGCGCCCTTGAGCCCGCCCCGGGCGCCAGGGCCCGCATGGTCTGGCACGCGACGGCGGGCGGGCTTCTCGTGGTCGAGGGGATGCCGCCGGCCTCGCCGGGCAAGGCCTATGAGCTCTGGGCGATCCCGCCAGGCGGTAGCCCGATCCCGGCAGGCATGTTCACGGTTGACGCCAACGGAGCCGGGATGCTCCGCGTGAGCCCGCCCGCCTCGGGAACCGACGTCGAGACCTTCGCGGTGACGATGGAGCCGGCGGCCGGCGTTCCCGCTCCCACGGGCATGATGTACCTCGCGGGAAAGCTCTAGTCGGGGTCAGGTCTTGCAACACAACATTCGGAGTCGTGGTACTCCGCGCCAGGATGTCGTAATAGAAGACCTGACCCTAACGCGCTCTCGCGGCGTGGAGCACCGCGATCACGGTCATGGCGTCCTTGATCTCTCCGCGCTCGACCATCCGCAGCGCGTCGATGAACGGGAACTCGCGCCGCTCGATGAACTCCGTGTGGTCCGCAGGCCGCGAGGTCGGCCGGAGGTCTTCGGCAAGATAGAGGTGAGCGACCTCACGGAGAATGCTCTTCGACGTGTGAAAGTCGCAGAGCTTGACGAGCCGTCCCGCCTCGCGGCCCGCCTCCTCGGCGAGCTCGCGCTGGGCGGCCTCCTCGAGGCTCTCGCCCGCGTGCTTGCCGCCGGTCGGGATCTCCCAGAAGAAACCTTGTGCGACGTACCGGTACTGGCCGACGAGGAGTACGGTGTCGCGGTCCACGAAGGGCAGCACGCCCACGCAGTCGGAGCAGTTGACGACGCCATAGAGGGTCGTGCGGCCGTCGGGCAGGAGCGCTACGTCCTCGCGTAGCTGTAGCCAGCGATTCTCGTAGATCGGGCGGGTCGACTGGGTCTGCCACGGCGTGCGGGCGTGGGGGTGCGGGATGTCCGGCGCGGTCATGGACCCACCTTGTATCATGCCGTTACGCGCTGGGCTATACTCAAGCCGTTATGCCGCTGCCCGCCCCCGTCGAAGCCCTCTGGAGTGACCTCGAGGCCAGCCGCGCCCAGGTCTTGAAAGAGGTCGAAGGCCTCTCCCAGGCACAGGCCGACTGGCGCCCGGGCGAGACGGAATGGTCCATCGGCGAGATCGTCCATCATCTGGCGCTCGCCGAGATCGGAACCGGCAAGATCACCTCCAAGGTCCTCAGAGAGGCCGGGGAGGCGGTGAGGCCGTTCCCGGCTGACCTCAAGGGCTTCGCGCCCCTGCCGGCGCCGCCCCCGGGCCCCGCCGAGGCGCCGGCCGCCGTGTGGCCGGAGTCCGGTAAGCCCGTGACCGAGCTCGTCGCGGCGCTCAAGACCGTGCGCGCGAGGAGCCGGGAGAGCCTCGAGCGGCTGGCGCGCGTCGATCCGCGGCCGCTCACGTTCTCGCACCAGAGGCTGGGCCGACTCGACCTCGCGCAGTGGTGGATGCTGCAGGCCAAGCACGACGGCACCCACCTCGAGCAGATGCGAGGCATCAAGGCCGCTCCGGGTTTTCCCAGGGCCTGAGCCGTGAAGATCAAACTGAGGAATCCCAACCGGGAGATCGAGCTCGCCGGCCGCAAGCGCGTCAAGGACGTCCTGCGCGAGCTCGACATCCTTCCGAGCACGGTCCTGGTCATCCGCGGCAGCGATCTCCTGACGGCCGACGAGGTCGTGGGCGAGGGCGACGTGCTCGAGGTTCGTCCGGTCATGTCCGGCGGGAGCGGGCCGCGATGAAGTGCCGCAAGTGCGGTGGCACGGCGGTCCTCGAGCTGCCTCGCCACAATGCCGCGTTCTGCTCGGCGGACTTCCAGGAGTTCTTCCGCAAGCAGGTCGCCGAGGCGATCCGCAAGCACAAGATGTTCACCGCGGAGGAGCCTGTCCTCGTGGCGGTCTCGGGCGGCAAGGACTCGCTGGCGCTCTGGGACGTGCTGATCGAGACGGGCTACGACACGGCGGGGCTCTACCTCGATCTCGGTATCTTCGAGTACTCGGTCGAATCCAAGGCCAAGTGCGAAAGCTTCGCCGCCTCGCGAGGGCAGAAGCTCATCGTCGAGCGCGTCGTGGACGCGGTGGGCGCGGGCATCCCGGAGGTGCAAAAGGCCACGCGACGGCCGACCTGCTCGGCCTGCGGCCTCAGCAAACGGTATCTGATGAACCGCGCGGCGGTCGATCATGGCTTTCCGGTCATCGCCACCGGTCACAACCTCGACGATGAGGCGGCCGTGCTCTTCGGCAACGTGCTGCACTGGCAGACTGACGCGCTCTCGCGCCAGGCGCCCGCGCTGGCATCCACGCACCCGAAGCTCGCGCGCCGCGTGAAGCCCCTCTACCGGCTCTCGGAGCGCGAGACGGCCGCCTACGCCTTCCTGCGCGGCATCGACTACATCGTGGATGAGTGCCCGTTCGCCAAGGGCGCCACGTCCATCGCCCACAAGCAGATCCTCGACCGGCTCGAGGAGAGCTCGCCGGGCGCCAAGCACAACTTCCTCTTCGGCTTTCTCGAGAAGGCCCGGACGGCTTTCGACTCGGCCGAACCCGTGACGCTCCAGCAGTGCGCGGTCTGCGGCCAGGTGACGACCGGCGAGATCTGCGCGTTCTGCAAGCTCATCGACCAGGTCAAGCGCCGGCGCGCCTGACCCCTGCGGCAACCCTCAAGAGACACGGAGGCAGTCATGCACAACGCGGTGATCGTCGGGGCGGTCCGGACCGCCGTCGGCAGGCGCAACGGCAAGCTCGCCACGGTCCGGCCGGACGACCTCCTGGCCGACACCCTCAAGGCTCTGGTCGAGCGCACGAAGATCGACCCGGCCGAGGTCGAGGACGTTGTCATGGGCTGCGTGGACCAGCTCGGCGAGCAGGGGCTGAACATCGCCCGCAATGCCGCGCTCATCGCGGGCTTCCCGCTGGACGTCTGCGGCACCACGCTCGACCGTATGTGCGGCTCGGGCCAGCAAGCCGCCAACTTCGCGGCCATGGGCGTCATGTCCGGGCAGTACGAGTGCGTGATCGCCGGCGGCATCGAGAACATGACGCGCGTGCCCATGGGCTCGAACGCCTCGGGGCCCGGCGAGGGGCCGCTCTCGCCGCGCCTGCAGGCGCTCTACAACATCGTGCCGCAGGGCATCTCGGCCGAGATGCTGGCCGAGAAGTGGGGACTCAAGCGCGAGGAGCTCGACAAGTTCTCCGGTCTCAGCCACGAGAAGGCCGGGCGCGCGATCGCCGAGGGGCGCTTCAAGAGGGAGACCGTGCCGCTGACGCTGCCGGATGGGACCGCCTTCGACACCGACGAGGGTGTGCGGGTGCCGGTCAACTGGGAGAAGCTGGCCGCGCTCGCGCCGTCCTTCAAGCCTGACGGCGTGGTGACGGCCGGCAACTCATCCCAGATCTCCGATGGTGCCGCGGCGCTGTTGATCATGTCGGAGGCGCGCGCCAAGGCGCTCGGGCTCACGCCGCGGGCCCGCATCGCGGCCACCTCGCTGGCGGGTGTGGACCCGACCATCATGCTGACCGGCCCCATCCCGGCCACGCAGCGCGTGCTCAAGAAGGCCGGCCTGAAGCTCGAGCAGATCGACCGCTTCGAAATCAACGAGGCCTTTGCCTCGGTGGTGCTGGCGTGGGAGCGAGAGCTCCATCCCGACATGGATCGCGTCAACGTCAATGGTGGCGCCATCGCCCTCGGCCACCCGCTGGGCTGCTCTGGCGGCCGGCTGATGACCACGCTCTTGCACGAGCTCGAGCGATCGAAGAAGCGCTACGGGCTGCAGACCATGTGTATTGGCTTCGGCCAGGGAATCGGCACCATCATCGAGCGGTTGTAGTCGGACCGGTCGGTCTGTGCCGCTCGCGGTCGGCGAGCGCCTCCTGGACAGCGTGGTGGAGCTCGTTCGGGTGAACGGGCTTGAACAGAACAGTGTCCACGCCGAGCTTGTGGCAACGCTCGCGATCCTCCGACTGCAAGCCCCACCCCGTGATGAAGACCACCGGCACGTGGGCGTCGCTCGCGCGGATCCGCTCAGCAACGTCCCAGCCGGTCAAGCCCGTCATGCCGAGGTTGGACAGGACCAGGTCGAAGCCGCCGGGCACGAACACGCGTATCGCCTCGGCGCCGCTCGACACGGGGAGCACATGGTGCCCGACCTCCGTGAGCATCTCGCCAAGGATGGTCATGACCGGGAGCTCGTTGTCGATCAGCAGGATGCGTCCGCGCCGGCTGCCCGCGCTCTCGGGTGGGCCGCCCGGCTGCTGCATATCGGGTGTTCCCACCGGCAGCACGACGGTGAAGGTCGTGCCGCGCCCGGGCTCGCTGTCCACACGCATCTCGCCGCTGTGGCGCCGGATGATCGAATAGGACACTGATAGTCCCAGCCCGGTCCCTACTTCGCCCTTGGTCGTGAAGAACGGGTCGAAGATCCGCTTGCGCACGTGCTCGGGCATGCCGAGACCTGTGTCGGTGACGGTAAGAACCACGTGGTTGCTTCCCTCCGGGCGCGTCTGGATGTTCAAGGTCCCGCCCCGGGGCATGGCGTCGATGGCATTCAGAATGACGTTGGTGATGACCTCGTTCAGCTCGGACGGCCGGCCCATAATGGAGGGCAGGGGCGTCAGGCGCAGGTCGAGCCGGAGCGGCACGCCGCCTTTGGCGACGCGCTCCTCCCACCGCGGCCGGGTGATGGCGATCGCGTCCTGCACGACCTGATTGAGCTCGAGAGACACGAAGGGCTCGTCCGGCCGTAGCCGCGCGAACTTCTGAATCCGGCGCACGGTCTCGGCCCCGCCGGTGGCCGCAGTCTCGATGACGGAAAGTCCCCGCTTCACGACCTCGGTGTTGGATAGGTTCTTCCCCATCAGCTGCGAATAGCCGAGGATGGCCTGGAGCAGGTTATTGAAGTCGTGGGCGATGCCGCCTGCCACCTGTCCCAGGGCCATGAGCTTCTCGGACTGGTGCATCTGGGTCTCGAGCTCGCGCTGGGCGGTCATGTCGCGCACGATGGCGAGCAGGCCTTCCATCCTGCCCTCCCGTCCTGTCACGCCGGACAGCGTCACCGCGAGGTTCAGTGTCGCGCCGTCGGCCCGCTTGGCGCTGAGATCGAAGGCGGCGATGGGGCGCTTGCCCGTCAGCGCCGAGCGCGCAGCCTGCTCGTACTGGTCCGGGAACATGCCCCGCAGCGAGCGGCCGATGGCCTCCTTGGCCGTCCAGCCGAAGATGCGCTCGGCAGCCGGATTCCATCCGACGATGTTGCCGCGGCGGTCGATCGAGATGATGGCGTCGCCGGCCGAGCGCACGAGCTGCTCGAGCGAGCGCTTCGTCTCGGCCACCTCGGTGTAGAGGCGTGAATTGCGGATGGCCACGGCCAGGGAATCGGCGAGCATGTCGAGCAGCTCGTGCTCACGGGGGTCGATGGGCCGCGCGGTCGAGCGATTGGCGACTATGAGGTAGCCGAGCGTGGTCCCGGCTTCCCGGATGGGGCAGACGATGGCGCCCTCGCCTTTGACGTCCGGCGGCAAGGTCTCGCCCACGCGCACCGAGGCCTCATCGTAGCCCAGCGACTCCTTGAGCTGCGCGGCGATGCCGGCCGTGAGCTCGCCCAGGTCGAGCTGGCCGAGGATGCCCCGGGAGATCTCGCGGAGGATGGAGAGCTGGGTCACGCGCAGGGATTGCTCGGCCTGCTCCCGGCGCGCCTCTTCCTCGAGCGTGCGGGTCTTGCTCGACAGGCCTCGCATCTCGTTGACGAGCGTCGTCAGCTGGGTGCTCTTCCCAAGCTCGGACTGGCGCCGGGCCAGCGCCCGCCGCACCGTGTCCTCGAGATCGTTGCGGCTGAAAGGCTTGATCAAGTACTCGAATGCCCCGTGCGTCAGCGCATTTCTCACGGTGTCGAGCGAGGCATAGGCCGTGATCATGACGGCCTCGATGGTCGGATCGATCTGCTTGATGCGGCGCAGCAGCTCGATGCCGTCCATCTTCGGCATCTTGATGTCCATGAACACGAGGTCGGGATGGAAGGCCGGCAGCGTCTTCAGCGCCGCTTCGCCGCTGTCGGCCGTGGCGATCTCGTAGCTCGGCTTGAGGATCATCCGCAGGGATTCCCGCGGTCCGATCTCGTCGTCCACGACGAGGATCCGCGCGCGATCAGTCATGCTGGGTCGCCGGCATCGTCGCCGTGAAGGTGACCTCGGCGCGGCCCTGCTTGACCTCGAGACGCCCGCCCTGCGCTTCGAGGATCCGCTGGCTGACGCACGGGCCGACGTCGATGAGGTTCTCCTGCACCACCTGGATGGGATCGAAGATTCCGTGCAGCTCGTCGGCCCGGATCTCCGCGGTGCGGGAGGCCACCGTGATCCGTACCTGCTCCTCCGAGCCCAGGTGCGAGACGCCGATGGCGATCTTCGCCTCCTGGGTGGGGGTCTTGCGCAGGAGATACCAGATCAGATAGGCGGCGGCCTTCTTGAGCATGGCCCGGTCGCCCTTGACGAGGAACGTGCTGCCTTCGTGGGAAAAGTTGACGGTGACCAGCTTCTGCGTCGACTCGTCCGTGAAGCTCGCGAGATGCGCTTCGGCGGGCCCGGCCGGCATCTGGGCCACGCCCATCTCGACGAGACATTCCTCGATCGCCGTCCGGATGTCCACGACGTCGGGCTTGTAATCGCCTTCGTTGACAAGGGCCGCCAGCTTGTCGAACATCTGCACCAGCCGGCGGACGTCACGGCCCACGACCGCACTGAAGTGCTGGCGGAAGCTCACGTCATCGTAGCGCTCGCCCAGGAGCTCCATGAAGGCGTTGATCGAGACGAGCGGGTTCTTGATCTCGTCGGCGATGCGGGCCACGACGCGCGTGAGGAGCTGGAGCTGCTCGGCCGAACGCCGTTGCATGGCGAGCTGCCGCTGGGCTGTCAAGTCCTCGAACACCAGGACGGCGCCCATCGAGGCCGGTCCCTCGCCCATGACGGGATAGGTCGAGACTTCGAGCGGCAGGTTGCGGAGAGCAAGGTGGACCTCGCTGCGGGTGACAGAGCGACCCCGTGACAGCGACTCGTACAGCAGATCGCCCAGCGGCGAGGGCAGGGCGCGCAAGTCGCGGTTGAGCACGTCCTTCGCGGCCATGCCGAGGATCTCCTCGGCCCGGCGGTTCATGATGACCACCCGCTGCTCGGGGCCGATCGTGATGACGCCGCTCGACATGCGCTGGAGGATCCGCTCGGTGAACTCCTTCTGGTACTGGAGCTGGTGGTGAACCCGGATGTCGCGGATGGCTGTCGCCAGGGGACTGGCCAGGCTGAAGAGCGTCTCCGTGTCGCGCCGGCTGTAGGCGCCGCCCGTGATGCGCTGCCCCAGCAGGAGGATGCCGACGAGCTCGCCGTGCGCAAGGAGCGGAATGGCGACCACTGCCTGGAGGACCGCCATCTCGCGGGCGATCTCACGCGCTGCCGGATCGGTCGCCCGTCCGTGGGCCTCCTCGATCTGGATGAGGCGCCCCTCCGCCATGAGCCACAGAGGCAGCCCGCTATCGGCTGAGAGGGTGACCGAGTCGACCAGATGCGGCGCGAGACCCCGAGAGGCGCGCACCCTGTACTGGCGATGCTCCTCCTCGGCCAGCAGGATGGCACTCCGGCTCGGCCGTGCCAGCTCGGACACGGCGTCGAGGAAGAGATCGAGCACCCGCGGCAAGTCGAAGCCGGCGGCCAGCGCCTTCGCGAATTCCCGGGCGACCTGAGTCAGATCATGGGCAGAGGCCTCGACCGCGGCATCGCCGGCGAGCGCTTCGAACGAGGTCGGCTGGCGGAGCGTTCTGAGGGCTGTCAACTCCTGGAGGAGGCGGAGCTTGTCGTCCGCCTGGCGGAGAACAGCTCGCAGAACCGGCGTGGTGAAGGGCTGGAGCAGGGCGAAGTCCGCGGTCTCCACTGCGAGCTCGTCGTCGGGCGAGACGCCTTCTGCAGGGAGTATGCATATGATGACGATGCCGGGCCGGAGCTGGCGGGCCGTGGCGATGAAGCCCCTGAGATCACCCACCGGGATGGTCACCTGCTTGAGGATCAGGTCCACCTCGGTCAGCCTCAGGGTCCGCAGCGCCTCGTCGTCCGTCGCGGCCGGGAAGACGGAGCAGTCGTGGAGTGCCCGGAAGAGCCGGGCGCCGACGGCCTCATCGTCCGACGCCAGCAGGACCGTTCTCACGCAGGCACCCGCGAGGAGATGGCCGAGGGAACCGGGAATTCGATGGTGAACGCGCAGCCGGGCCGGCCGACATGGTTCCGCGCGCGCAGGACGGCATGATGCGCGTCCGCGATCGCGCGGCAGATGGCGAGCCCCAGTCCGGTGCCCTTGGCTTTGGTGGTCACGAAGGGATTGAAGATCTGCTCCAGGAGCTCTTCGGGGATCCCTGTGCCGGTGTCCGATATCTCGACCAGAAGGGTCGAGCCTCTCCCGTCCGCGAGGTCGGCCACCCTCACCGTGAGTTCTCCGCCTGGCTCCATGGCCTCGAGAGCATTTAAGCACAAATTGAGGAAAAGCTGCTCCAACTGAGACACATTGCCGAGCACGGGGCGGGGCGTCCCATCAGCAACACGCCTGAGCCCGGTCCGGCGCTCGTCGAGACGGGGCTGGAGGAGCTCGAGGGTGTCCCGCAGGGGAATAGAGACGTCGACGGGTTCCATGGGTTGGCGGGAGGCCGAAGCCAGCGTCCGGAAGCGGTCCAGCAGCTCGTCGACCCGGGCGATCTCCCGTCCGGCCACCCGGGAGAAGCTGTCCCGGAACGCGGCGTCCTCGAAGCGGCTCGGCAAGAGTTGGCTGAAGGTCTTGATCGCCACGAGGGGGTTCCGGATCTCGTGGACCATGCCCGATGCAATCGCCTCGATCGAAGCCAGGCGCTCGGCGCGCCGGCGTTCCCGCTCGAGTTCCTTCAGGCGGGACAGATCGCTGAAAACGGCCACGGCCCCGACCACGGTGCCCGGCGGGGTTCTGAGCGGCGACGTCGTGCACATCAGCGGGACCATCTGGCCGGCCGCGTCGGGAAGCGCGATCTCCACTTCGGAGCGCGACTCGTCGTTCTCGATCGTCGCCGCGAGCAGCCGACCGAGGATGGGCGGCAACTGCTCGACGCCGCGTCCCAGGATCTCTCCGGCGGGCACGCTTGTCAGCTGCTCCGCGGCCCTGTTGAACACCGTGACACGCCCTCGGTGCCCCACGACGACGACGCCGTTCTCGATGGTCGCCAGCGTCTTGCGGAGCTCCTCATTGACCTGCAGTACCCGTTGGTGAACCTGGGCGTTCCGGATCGCCACAGCGGACTGGTGCGCGAGCGTCTGCAGGAGATCGGCGTCTCGGTGAAGTAGGGATTGCCCGAACGCTTCGGCCCAATCGCGATCAGGCCAAACAGCTGGCCCTCTTCCAGAAGCGGGGCGACAACGTCGACGCCCAACCGATCCATTTCGCGTGCGATCTGGCTGTCGGGGTCGCGGCTGGTTAACTCGTCACGGAATACGAGTGCGCGCGCACTAGTAGCCCGGGATGGGAGAGGAGAGTCGGGCGCTAGGATTTCCGGGAAACGGTGGAAATCGTCCGTCCACGCACACTCGAAGCGGACGTCGGTCTCCTCAAGGAGGTACACTGTCAGACCTTCGGGTTTGAGTGTATTTCGGATGACCCCGCCAACGCAGTCGAGCAGCGCGACGAGTTCGATGGTTCCGTTCAGAGCTTCACTTGTCTGGCGGATGACCCTTGGATAATCATAGGGCTCGCGATAAAGGTAATGGTCGAAAGCCCTCTGAATCCTTGTCTTGAGCGGATGAAAAAGGACCGCTATTGTCAGCGCCAGCAAAATCTCGAGCGCCGTGAACCAGTGCTCGTCCGGGAAGATGAGGTTAGACGCGACAAGAAGAAGGAGAAGAGCGGCACCAGCAACCGCAAAGGCCGCCAAATAGACTACGCCTTGTTTGATGACGACCCGGATGTCCATGAGTCGATGGCGTATGATCGAGTGAGCGACCAGTGTAACCATCAACAGCGAGAAGAGAGGTCCATATCTTCCCGGAGTGGATGTCGCTAGGATCAAAGGAGTCACCACATTGGTTACCACTGCCAAGGCCGCTGGCAACGACAGGGCGAGCAGGAGATACCGGGTCTGGAGGCGCAGTAGCCCGGTCGCTTGTCGGTACGTGCGATAAAGCACCGCATTTCCAAGGGCGAAACACGCAACAACGTAAAGAGCAAAGGGAAGGTGGAGAGGTCCGTAAATGGCTCGCACTCCGCTGGCTTCGACCTCGACTGTCCTAACAATCCAGGGTGACCAGGACAGAAGCGCGAACATGAGCCCGGCGGGGGTGAACAGCCAACTCGCCACAAAGGATGGTGCCCGATCCAGGCCGGGGAAACGGTACGCGAAGTGCAGCATGGCGATCGGCACGAGACTTCCCGCCGAGAATGCCAGCCTGAAGTAGTAGGGACTCGAGGTGTCGGACCCGTGCGCTAGACCCAGAGCAAATGCCCAGACAGAAATAGGGATAGCATAGGAGCAGAACGCACGGTGCATCGCTGATAGTGGTTTCCTGCTGAAGATATAGAGACCGATGGCGAGATTCGCTATGGCGCAGAAGAATAAGAAAGCTACGCTAAGATTCGGTTTTATCATTCTGATGCCCTCGACGGCCTTCTCTCCTCAACGCGCCGCTGGACGAGCGTGAGGCTACGCCGTTCTAACGAAATAGCGCCTTTCTTTCCTCGACACGAGCTTGAGCGCTCGCCGAGGGAAACTCAACCAGAATGGTTGTGCCGAACTCTGGGGAGGTCTTCCCCACCCGAATTGTGCCCTTGTGAGCATCAGCGATACTTCGGGAGATCGCTAATCCGAGCCCAGAGCCTCGACCCTTCGTCGTGAAAAACGGCTCAAAGATCTTTAACTGAATTGGGTCGGGGATTCCAGGACCAGTGTCACTGACAGATATTTGAACGAAGTTCTGGGCCTGGCGCCGGACCCTGGCAATGTTGACACGTAGGTGACCGCCCGATGGCATCGCTTCTATGGCGTTCAAGAAGAGATTCAAGAACAACTGCTTGATCTGTGCGGGGTCGATGGACACCAACGCCTGCGAAGACCCAAGGTTTCGGTGGACGCTAGTATGCGTTTGCTCAAACTGAGCCCTCATGAGAGACAAAGTGTCAGCGATCGGTTCGCGAATATCGATCGCAGGCAGAACTTCAGGAATAGGCGCGGCAAGACCCCGCAGACGACCGACGAGGCCATCAATTCGGTCGATCTCTGTTCTTACTACCTTTGAGAAATCGTCGCGGAAATCGGTGTCTGAGAATCTCTCTGGGAGCAACTCAGCGAATGTCTTGATCGCGACTAAGGGGTTCTTGATTTCGTGGGCGATACCTGAAACCAAGGAGCCAAAGGAAGCAAGCCGTTCCGCCCGTCGCTTCTCAGTCTCCAGAGCTTTAATCTTGGAGAGGTCGCTGAACACGATGAGAGCGCCGATAATCGATCCACGCTCGTCTCGGAGGGCAGAAGTCGAGCACACTAACGGCGTCTGGCGATCGCCCTCGCTCGGAAGAGTTATCTCGGTCTGTGAGCGTGGGTAGCCGTCGGACAGTGTCTCCTTCAGCTGCGACCCAAGAGATACTGGGAGCGTGCCCACGGTAAGTGTCGACAGTTGTTCTCTCGACAAGCCAGTCAATCGGGCCGCGGTGGTGTTGCAGAGAGCTACCTCTCCATCTGCATCTATAGTTATGACGCCGCTATCCATTGTGCGAAGTATATTGTCAACGTACTCATTGGCGAGAAGAACCTGCTGATATAATTGTGCGTTCTGCAGTGCAACAGCCGCCTGACCAGTCAGGGTAGACAGGAGATCGACATCGTCCCCGAAGTAGGGATCTCCGGATCGTTTTGGACCTAGAAGTAAGAGGCCCTCAATGCTGGATTCGCGGATCAACGGGAGAGCAAGATCTGCTCTCAGGGCTTCCATCTCACGAACGGCTGCCAACACGTCCTTGTTCGAAGTCGAATGCACGGAATCGTCTCGACCCAGAGGCTTCTTCTCACTGCGGAAATACTTGATGAGGCGGGAGTTCTCGGCGATCTCTATCGGAAACACGGTTGGCGTCTCCTCGAGACCCGCCCTGGTCAACTGGCGCCTGAGTTTCCTGCCGCCTCGATCGTACAGATAGACGGCAGTGGACTCGACCTTAAATGTTTGATCCACTACGTGGGTCAGGTACTCCATAAGTGGGAGAAGATCGAGCGTAGTGCTGAGTTGCCTGCTCGCGTCACGCAATGTGCGCTCGTAGTTGTAAGTCTCTCTATAGACATACCGGTTGAATGACTCCTCGATCCAACTCTTGAGTGGCTGAAATACGATCGCCACAGCTACGGCAAAGATAAGCGCCTCCCACAGCGGGATGCTTCGGCTCTCGCTTCCAATAAAGAGATGAAACAGTTCGGCCAGCACGAAGAAGGCCGTGGAGGCTGTTGCAATGGCGCAGACATAAACCACGCCATGTCTCACAACAAGACGAACATCCATGAGCCGGTGTCTGATGATGGCGTGAGCGATCATGGCAATCATAATTACGGAGAACAATGGCCCATACTGGCTAAGGGAAGAGGAGCGAGTAAATAGGGGCACAACCAGATTAGTAGTGATGGCGAAGACGCCTGGAACTAGAAGAGCCGCGAAGAGATACCGTAGCTGTTGACGTTCCGCTCCGCGCGCTGAACGCGTTTTCCGAATGATCGTCAGGACGCTGTATCCGGCACAGCATAGGACATAGAAAGCGAACGCGTCGTACAGAGGTCCATATGTGAGCGTACGCCCGTTGAGAGTGCGTGTTGCCGAAGTAACAATCCAAGGAGTAAATAGCGAGAACAGTGCCAACGCGGCTGCGCTAGCCCCGAGGACACGCACTGGCCAGGAGTTCGGTAAGACATTTTCAAATGGGAAGGTCTCGAAGAAAAGTGCCATTGCAAACACGCTTAGCCCGGCCATTACAAATGCCAAACGAGCCCAGAAGAGAGCTGGCTCACTGCCCGCGAGCCTACTTACTTGGGTGAGACTCCAGCCCGACACTGTCATCGCAAAGAAGGCGAAGGACCGATTGACCCAGTGGTGGGAGTTTCGCGAATAAACAAGAGCACCCAAACTGAAGTTTAGTACGCTCACGAGGAGAAGGAATCCTAGCTGTGGCACAGATTCAAATTCAAGCGCTGCCTAGGGCCAGCACAGAATGGGTGCCCCCGAGAGCATGTGCGGTGACCAGGGCGTTCTTGAGCCGGCTGACGCGAGCGGAGTTTGGGACATAATCAAGATCACAATCTGGATCTGGTATCCGATAGTTGATTGTGGGCGGGATGATTCCGTGATACAAGGCGAGAGCAGTCGAAATCGCCTGAAGAATCCCGCTGGCTGCAAGTGGTTGTCCGATCATCGACTTGATTGAGCTGACCGGTATCGAGTAGGCACGTGGCCCAAAGGCTAACTTGAATGCGTTGGTTTCTGCCAGGTCATTATCTTGCATGGAGTTACCGTGGGAATTGACGTAATCAATGTGATTTACCTGCAGCCCGCTGCTCTGAAGAGCGATTTGAATCGCGTCGGCTAAGACAGTGCCGTTAATGTCACGCTTTCGCATATGCAGCGCTTCGCTTGTAACACCAAACCCGGTAACCTCTGCATAGATCGAAGCGCCGCGATCAAGGGCCGCTTCTAATGGTTCGAGGACAACGGCGCCACCGCCTTCACCAAGTACCAAGCCATCGCGAGTAAGATCGTATGGACGAGAGGAACGAATGGGATCGGCGACTGACTTGGCTAATATGCCAAGGGCGCAAAAGGTAGAGAACGATAGGGCGCTTAAGGGGGCGTCTGTGCTACCGACAATTGCTGCAGTCATGTAACCTTCGTTAATCTGATCGCAACCCCACTTAATCACATCGAGTCCCGTAGAGCAGCCAGAAGCTAGCGTCATCGAGGGGCCTTTGATTCCCAGTGCAATGGCAACATGGCTTACTGGCGCATGTGTCGAGTACTGGAAACAAGTCAGGGGATCTAGGCCTACATACCCCTCCCGTTTGACAATTTCATACGATTCCTCGACCTTCTGAAAACCATTAACGCAGGTTCCAAAGCACAAAGCTGTCCGCTGGAGGTTCGCCGCATCGAGACGAAGCTTTGCATCGTCGATTGCCATCTGTGCCGACGCCAAGGCAAACTGGCTGAAGCGCCAAAGTTCGCGAGAATTCTTCTTCGTCATGAAATCGCTTGGGAGAAAGTTCTTGACCTCTGCGGCGACATGGCAGGGGAAGGTGGTGGAGTCGAACGCCGTCACTTCGCCTACGCCGGACTTGCCGGCGATGAGGGCTTCCCAGAAGGCGTCCTTGCCGATGCCGTTCGGTGCGACGACACCAAGTCCGGTAATCACGACGCGACGGGTCTTCTGCATGCGCCACGTCTCCCTGAGAGCCTAATGGCTCAGCGCTCAATGGGTGGGGCGAGAGGCCTCTAACGTATCATAAATACAAGGCGCCCCGGGCATTTGCAGGATGCGGGCCTTGCGATAGAATCAAGACCACCATGGGTGGGAAATTCTCGCGCCGGGCATTCCTCGCAGCCCCACTCTCCGTGCTGCTGGCAGGTCGGCTCGCGCAAGTGCAGGCGCAACCCAGGGAGCCACGCCGGCAAGTGTACGACTTCACGGTCGAAGCGGGCGTCATGTGGGACCTCTTCACGATCGCCATGGCTGGGACGATGACCGAGGAGATCGACCCGCTCGCTGGTCGGTACCGCATGACCCTGGCAGGGCAGGGCACCAGCCTGACCGCGCACACGGAGGCCACCGGGATCATTCGCGAGGGGCGTTATATGCCCATCGAGACCCATAGTCACAGCACCATTCGCGGGCGTGAAGGCAGGCTGGATCTGCTCTACGACTACAATCATGGATTGGTCGAGTATCATTCCGTCGGCTACACGTTTTTCCTCGGCCGACGGCGGCAGGTGGACGACACGCTCAAGCTTCCGCCCGGACAGCGCGTGGACGATCTGCTGTCGGCCGGGCTCAACTTCGCTGCCGACCGGCTCGACCAGGAACCCGACGGCACTTACCGGACGTTCATCGTCCGGCGCTCTCGCGTGGAGAATGAGGGCCCGGACGATGTCTCGCCGAGTGGCTACCGCGCCGAGCTCGTCCCGCTGCGGTTCCGAGCCACGCCAGACGCGGACACGGGGCGTCTCAATGCGCTCATTGACATCACGGGCTTCTCCACCTGGGCACGCCGCAACCAGCCCGCACAGGTGACCTTCAGCCCCGATCGGCGAGTCGAGACGGCGCAGTCGAGGCTGATCCTCGGGACGACCCTCACGATCCGCGTCAAGCCCGTGGCCTGAGGCGGGTGCATGGGTCACGACCTGGTCGGGCTGGGAGAAGTCATGCTGCGTCTGGCCGCTCCGCCTCCGCTCCGGCTTGAGCAGGCGGTCTCGCTGGACGTGCAGATCGGCGGCTCCGAGGCAAATGTCCTGGCGGCCGTGTCGCGCCTTGGTCTTCGGACCGCGCTGATTTCGGCCCTGCCGGCCGACCACGCCTGGGGCGACCGGACCGTCCGCGATCTCTCGGGCCACGGCGTGGACTGCGGGGGTGTGCTGCGGCGGCCCGGCAGCCGCATGGGCGTCTACTTCCTCGAATATGGCGCGGCCCCGAGACCGGTGCGCGTGCTCTACGATCGGCGCGACTCCGCGTTGAGCCAGGTCGTTGCTGACGAGCTGGACTGGTCGCTCGTGCGCGGGGCCCGCCTGCTTCACCTCTCTGGCATCACGCCGGCTCTCGGCGAAAACCTCCGCGCCGTCATCCGCCGCGCGTGTCGCGAGGCCGCTGCTGCAGGCGTGGAGGTATCCTTCGACGTCAACTACCGCTCGCGCCTCTGGTCCCCCAAGGAGGCGCGCGATTTCCTGCTCGAGGTGCTGCCGGGAGTCCGCCACCTCTTCATCGGTTCCGACGATGCAGAGATGGTCTTCGAACTCAACGGCGCGCCCGAGGCGGTGCTCTGGGGACTCGCTGCCCTGGCCCCTGCCGCCACCATCGCGCTCACGCTGGGTGAGGCGGGCTGCGCAGTTCTCGCGTCGGGCGTCGTGCATCGACCCTCGCGGCTCTACTCGGTGACGACGGTGGACCGGGTGGGCGCCGGTGATGCCTATGCCGCGGGTTTCCTCTGGCGGATCCTCCAGGGGCGCTCGATCCAAGCGGCGGTGGACGCTGCCACCGCGCTGGCCGCGCTCAAGTGCACCATCTGGGGCGACATTGCGCTGGTGCGCGCGACCGAGCTCGAAGAGCTCATGGCCTCTAGCAGCACCGAGATCCGCCGCTAAGCGGCCGACACCGGCAGCCCGCCGAGCAGGCCGCAACCTCCTGGCCGACGAGGCCCTCGCGCTGCACGGACGCGTTCGAGGATGTCGCGGACCCGGCCTCGCTGCTTGTGCCGTAGTGCTATCATTGGCTCCAACCATGCCGTCGGCGCAAACGCTCGACACCGCATCCTCCCTCGGAGACTTCGCGTGACCTTGGCCCGGTACGGCCACCCCAGGTTCCGGCGGGCGCCCCTCTACGCCGCCAAGCCTTGATGGCCGAGGCCCTGCG
>WNGB01000886.1_pt1 | contig 48281 bp, 53 predicted proteins | sample 5400681 | NCBI WGS metagenome assembly WNGB01 (sample SAMN13153367, study PRJNA577476) | soil metagenome | isolation source: 115 cm soil or saprolite under grassland replicate 2 | place: USA:California | collected 2016-06-15
GACCTGCGCGGGAGCCGCCTTCCTACCTTGCCCGGCGGGATGGGGGAAACTCGGACGGCCACGATCGGCCATGTCGAGATCCGTCACATCTCTGCTTTCAGAAATGTTTTATTACCCACAGATTCTGCCGAAGACCCTTAGATTCGCTTAGCCAGGCTCACGCGGGCTGATTCTGGGTACGTCAAAATAAACTCATAATTCAGCTCCAAAGACGGACTTCCGCGCTCACCCCTCGGTGGGACGGCCCCCGAACGCAATGATATAGCCGTCCGGGTCAAGGAGGTCACTCACGGCTTCATCGTGGCTGTAGCCATTATCGGCGCACCTCGTGACGAAGATCGACCACGCCGTTTCGGTATGCTTTGACCTCCGCCAGGTGGAGCGCGATGTCTCTGTCGAGCTTCTCAAAGAATGGGATCCCATCACCAATCAGGATCGGGAGGATCGAATAACGAACTTCGTCGGCAAGCCCGAGACGAAGGCATTCGCCGGAAACCATACCGCCTCCAACAAACCAGATGGTACGGAACGCGGGCCGCAGGCGCCCATTCACGAGCTGCGTGAGATCGCCTGCGTAGAGCTCGACGGTATCGCGGATCCGCGGCAACTCGCGACGAGTGAGGACGAAGGTGGGCGTGTCACCGTACGCCCACCCCAATCCCTTGGCTTCAAAACCCAGCGCAGTCTCATAGGTCCGCGATCCCATGACGTAGCAGTCGATCGTCTTGAGGAACGCTTCGACGGCCCCTGGGTCCATGGTGTCCCCGCCGACGAATTCGTCCGAGGTTTCGAGCCAATCGACGCTCCCATCCTTTCGGGCAATGAAGCCGTCGAGGCTCGCCGCCATGTGAATCGTCACTCGAGAATCAATGTTTGGCATCGTATTCGCTCTCCACCGCGCGGCCTTTCGCGATTCTACACGGTCTTGCCGTTGACGAATCGCCGCGGCTGCCGATGGGAATCGTCCAGGGCTTCAAGGACGGAAGGGAAGTAGTTCACGTTTTCAGCGTCGAGCGGATCGACGCCTCCCACGTACGTTTCCTCGATCCGACGTCGAAATCAGCGGTCGAATACTCCTGCGGAGATCCCTGTATTGTGTGGAAGGCGTCAAGCTTCTTCAGGAGTGGGCTCAAAGCCAGGTACCGTCTTCGTGAGCCCTCGCGGCTACTGCTCTCTCTCCGACCCCACTGGCAGTGACTGCATTGTGAGCTCCGTGGACGTCAGGCCCGTCCGCAGGTCCATGGGCTCGGCCGGCGTATCCCCCTTTTCGATCTGGAAGGGAGCAAAAGACGCGCTGAGCCAGACCGGTCCGCAGTCGCTCCGGTCGCAGGGCTCCGGCGGCACGATCTGGGTGAAGCCCACGATTCTCGCGGGACCGGCCGCGACCGCAGGGATCGTGATCTCTTCCGTCCAGGAGCGCTCGCCGTGCGGCTGCAGGTCGAAAGGCTCCTCGCACCCGGGCTGGTCGGAGCGCTGCTGCGCCAGCGTATATCCATATTTCCGGTCGTCCCAGAGGTGGATGACGTGCCCGCCGGACAGACAGGTGTGGATCACCTGGTCTCCGGTATTGCGGATCGTGAACCGGAGCGGAAGGCGCTCGCCTCCGAGCGAGGCCGTCACCGCCGGCTGGATCTCGAGGCGCATCGGCTGCTCGGAGCCGGCAACCCGATCCGGGACAACCACTGGGCTCTTGGCCATCGGCTGGCAAGCCCAGGAAAAAGAAAGAGTCAGAAGAATCGTTGCTGCGCAGGGTCTCATGATGTCAGCTCCTGGTGGGCTCCCCAACCCACTGCACCTACACAGCAAGGGCTGTGCCAGCCCCGAGCCCCACCGGCTGGACGTCGGCGGGGCTCGGAGCTCGGAGCTGCCTTACTCCTGCTGCCGGGTGATGATCCTCGCCCGGCGGAAGCGCACGAGCTGCGCGGGGGTCGATTCGGCGACGACTCCGGTCTCCTCGCCTCCGCTCAGCACGAAGGTCAGCTCGACCTTGCCGTTCCACTCGTGACGCTGCGCGAGGTTATGCATCTCGTCGGTGATGTCGAACGATCGCGAGCTCTCCTGGCCCTGGCCGAGATGGCCGAAGAGGGAGATCAGGCCGACGAAATATGGACCTTTCGGGTCCGGCTTCTGGCCCTGGGGAAGGTTCAAGTAGACCTCGTAGACGCCGCCGTGGTGGACCAGCGACAAGCCTTCGATCACCAGCCGCAGCCGCTCGGGCTGGGCCGACTCGGCGAGGCTCGTGATCCGGTCGCGGGCCTTGGCCGGGACCGGCACGGCGACCTTGAGCGGCTTGCTCCCCAGCGTGAAGCCTTGCGAGGGGCTCGCCGCGAGCTCCTGAACCTGCTCGGCCGGCGCGGGTGTGGTCTCCGGCTTGGGCTGCCCCGCCTGGGCGCAGAGCTGGACGTTCTGGACCGGCAGATCCTTATATTGATAGTCGAGTTGGGTGACCATGTTGAGGATCTCGCAGCCGGTCATCTCAACCTTGGTGCCCTTCTCGTCGAAGAAGGTGAACTTCGTCGTCGTCCAGGCGGTCGAGCCCAGCGGGTTGAGGCGTCCGGAGTTCTGGTTGAGCCAGACCTGCCAGAGCCGGTCGATGTTGGCGTGGTGCAGCCAGAAGATGGGATCGCGCGCCGCGCAGTCGGGATCGGACATCCAGCCGGTGGGTCCGCCCACGCGGTTGTGGATCACGTTGTGGGGTTGCGATTCGAGCTCGCCGAACTGATTCAGGAAGTGCTCGGGCTGCGGCGTGAACTCGCCGCCGAAGGTCTCGTCGGGAGTCAGGTTCGCGGTACAGCCGTCGCAGCTCGCCTGTCCGTCGGGGCAGTTGCAGAACGGGACGAGCGTCATCGCCTGCTGGGAGGAGCCCTGCGCGTCGCTCACGCACTCCTGGCCCGGTTGCGGGTTGTTGCACAACGGGCGGCGCTCAGACACGTAGAGGCTGTTCGACGGATCCGCCGGCATCCGGAACGGATCGGGCAACTGGTGGGTCGAGTAATCCCAGTACGGAAGGGCGAACTGATAGGTCGGGTCGCCCGTGCCCTCCTGGATGGCGGAGCGCAGGATGCGCTCGAAATAGTAGAGGTACATCCGGTGCCAGGCGAGGAAGAAGAAGCTGCCGTGCTGGCAGGTGGACCAGGCCTCCTGCATCGGGTCGGTGCTGGCCGGGCAGTTGTCGCCCTCCACCGGCACGCCGTGGATGTTGGCCTGATAGATCCAGCTCGTGGGGGTGGTCGCCGGGCGCTTCTGCATGACGGCGATGCCCTTGCGCAGCGCCTCGATCTGGTCCGGTGTGAAGGTGGCGATCTCGGCGCGGGTGTAGACCGTGGCCTGTGGCGGGGGTTGCTCGCTGGTCGTGGAGCCCGGCGGTGGCGCCTGCTCCTGCTCATTACCTTTGCAGCCGGCGAGCACCAGGGGAATCAACGCGACCAGCGCGACCAGTCCCCAGAGCGGCCTGCGACGGCTGACTCGACTCGGCATGGACATGGGTTCCTCCCACGGGTTCGGGTTAAGAGCGGGGTCGCTCGACGAGAGCGACCCGTCGGAAGCGGATGAAGGCCTCGGGAGCCCCGGCCTGGGAGCCCTCCGCACGATCGGAAGGCACGAACGTGACCCGGATCGGCCCGGCCGCCGGGCCGCCGTGGCCCAAGAGAGCGCGCGCACGGTCGGTGACGTCGAAGCTGCGGGTGCTCTCCCGCCCCTCGCCGGCCTTCCCGAAGATCGCGACATTGCCGACGAAGGAAGGATCAGTCGAGCCGGGCGTCCGGCCCTGAGAGGGCTCGAGGTGGACCTCATAGACTGCACCGGGATGGAGCATCTCGATGCCCTCGACGAAGAGCCGCAGGCTTCCAGAAGTCCCGGCGGCGAGGGAGGCCAGGCGCTCGCGGCGCTCCTCGGGCAGCCGGAGCGTCACCGTGAGCGGCTCGCGGCCGAGCGTATAAGGCCCGGGCTCGCTCGCCGCGAGCTCGGCAGAGGTGGCGGAGGGGGATCTCATGTCCGGAGGCGCGGGCTCCGTGCACGCCGCTCCCGCCAAGACCAGAGCCGCGGCGGCTCCGAGAATCCATCTGAGAAGGCCCACACGATCCATGGCATCGACATCCCGCGGAGCCGTGGTGGCGCCGCTGCCATCCAGGGTAGCACTTTTGGGGCGGGCGGGCCCGTGGGCAAGGGAGTCGACCCGTGTGGCACATATGTGGCAAAATCAGGCCCATGGCCTCCAAGCTCCCCTTTGTCATAGGCGACCAGCGGCCCTATGGCTCCAGAGCTCCCCTCGACGCCGAGCAGCTCCTCGCGGAATTGCGGGCCCGGCTTGGATCCGCCGCGCTCGTCCTGCCGACCAGCCCCGACATGGCCGACATCCGACAAGTGGCCAGGTTTCTCGACGACTGTCTGGCAACGGCCAACGAAATCGCCGGGCTCGAAGGGACGATGGGAACGTTGGTGCGCCACACGACTCTGCAGGCCTGCTTCCCCGCTCTGCTCCTCTTCCGCCGAGGTGATCCGGAGGCTGGCTTGCGTTTCCTCCTCCTCGAGTGGGCCCAGGCGTCGGCGGCCCTCGGCCTGCCCTGCTCTCTGACCGGACTGCGTAGAGAGCCCGAGGCCTTCCTCTCTCAGCTGCCGCTGGACCAGACGGAACACGAGCTCCTGGCGGCCTTCAACACCGCCGTCTCCGCGCTGCTGCGCGACGCGGAGGGCCAGAGCCGCAGCCGTGGGGCCATCCGGCGCCTCATGACTCATCTCGATCTGAGCTTCGACCAGGTCGGCCGCGCGCTGGGCGTCTCCGGCGAGACGGTCCGCCGCTGGGAACGGGGGAAGGGTAGCCACGAGATTCCGGCCGAGCGCATGGCCGACCTCCTGAGCGCGGAAGCTGCGCTAGACCGCCTGCTGGAGGTGTTCCGGGCAGAGCGCCTGGCCGTCGTCGTGCGGCGGCGGGCGGAGCTCTTCTCCGGGGAGAGCGCCCTGGACTGGATCTTCCGCGGCCGCATCGGCGAGGTCGCGGATCGCTACGAGGTCACGCTCGCCTATCAGGGATGAGCCTCCGGCGCCTGGCTTTCGAGAGTCCCGCCCTCTACCGGGTCGTCCGCGCCGGGTGGAGCGATCCCCTCGACGCGTCGTTCAGCCGCCGGGCTGCCGACAACCGCTGGAACAATTCCGGCTTCGCCGCGCTCTACTGCTGCGGCAGCCTGCTCGTCGCTCGCGCCGTGGCGCGCGATGTCCTGCGGCTGGCTGGGGTGGAGATCGAAGACCTCCTGCCCGACTGGCGTCCGCGCCTGGTCGAGGTAGATTGGCGCGGCGACCTGGTGGACGTGGCGACGCCGGACGGGATCGCGGCAGCCGGTTACCCACCTTCCTATCCAGCGGACCTCCCCAAGCAGCTCACCCGGAGGGACGCTGAGCGCTGGCAACGCGAGGGCGAAGAGGGGGTGGCCTGCCGCAGCGCCTCGCTCTGGAGGATGGGCTTTTCCGAATGGACAGGGGCCTGGCCGCAGTGGAGCGAAATCGTCGTTTTCGTCGAGAGCTGCCGTATCCGTCCCTCACTCCTCGGCATTCGCGACGACCTCGCCTGGCTCACCCCGGGAGCGTAAACGTCCGCCGGCCTACTCGTACCGCAACGCGTCGATCGGGTCCAACCGCGACGCCTTCCTTGCCGGGTAGTAGCCGAAGAAGATCCCGATCGCGGCGGCGAAGCCGAAGGCGAGGACGACGGAGCTCGTGCTGACGTCCGTGGGCAATCCGGCGAACTTCGAGACCAGGAACGGCGCGAGGAGGCCCAGGGCCACGCCGATGACTCCCCCGACGATCGCGAGGGCCATCGCCTCGAGCAGGAACTGGAGAAGGACGTGCTTGCCCTTGGCTCCGATCGCCAGGCGGATGCCGATCTCGCGCGTGCGCTCGGTGACCGAGACCAGCATGATGTTCATGATGCCGATCCCGCCCACCAGGAGGGAGATCGCGGCGGCTGAGCCGAGGAGGATCGAGAGCGTCCGCGACATCTGGGCGGAGGTCGAGGCGATCTCCTCCTGCGAGCGCATGGTGAAGTCGCTCTCCTGGCCGGGACCGATGCGGTGCCGCTGGCGCAGCAGGGCCTCGATCTCGGTCTGCGCCTGCGCCACCTCGGACGCCGAGCGCGCCGAGATCAGGACCTGGCCGATCCGCGAGCGGCCCTGGAGCTGCTTCATCACCGTCGTGTAGGGGGCGATGATCTGGTCGTCCTGGTCCTGCCCCATCATGTTGCCTCCCTTGCGGTCGAGCACGCCGACCACCCGGAAGGGGACCTTCTTGATACGGATCGAGGAGCCCACCGCGTCTCCTCCCGGGAAGAGGTTCTCGGCCACCGTGGCGCCGAGGACGGCCACCCGCGCCGAGGTCCGGACGTCCACGTCGGTAAAGAAGTCTCCCTCGGCCACGTTCCAGGCGCGGATGAACGTCCAGTCGACGTCGACGCCGTAGACCGAGGTCCCCCAGTTGAGATCGCCCGCCACCACCTGGGCGCCCTCGCGGACGGACGGCGAGACGTAGGCGACCGACGGGCACTCGTCCCGGACCGCGGCGACGTCCGCCGCAGTGAGCGTCGACTCGCCGGTGAAGAGGCGCGCTCCGCTCTGCGTCGCGGCGCCGGGGAAGAGCATGATGAAGTTGGTGCCGAGCGAGTTGATCGTCGCCTGGATCGAGCTCGAGGCGCCGGTGCCGACCGCGAGCATGGTGATCACGCAGCCGACGCCGATGATGATCCCGAGCATGGTGAGGAGCGACCGCATCTTGTTGCGCGAGATCGCCATCAATCCGACCTTGGCGATGTTCCACAGACGCCGCGTCGTCATCTTCATCGGGCCATCTCCATCTCGCGCTCCCGCACTTCCTCCGAGGGAGCGGCGATCTTGAAGGGAAAGGAGATCGCGACCTCGGGCTCTCCCTCGGCGGCGGCAGGATTCGCTCGCGTCTGGACGATCTTCTCGTCGCGCCAGATCACGCCATCGCGCAGGTAGACCACACGCTTGGCGTGCGCCGCGATGTCCACCTCATGGGTGATCAGGACCACGGTCTTGCCGGAGTCGTTGAGCTCCTGGAAGATGCCGATGATCTCTTCCGAGGTGCGCGAGTCGAGGTTGCCGGTCGGCTCGTCGGCGAGCAGGATGGCCGGATCGGTGACCAGGGCGCGCGCGATCGCCACCCGCTGCTGCTGGCCGCCGGAGAGCTGGGAGGGGTAATGGTCCTCGCGGCCGGCGAGGCCGACCCGGGCGAGGGCCTGGCGGGCGCGGCGGACGCGCTCCTCGGACGAGATGCCGAGGTCGCTGTAGAGCAGCGGCAGCTCGACGTTCTCCGTGGCCCGCGTCCGCGCCAGCAGGTTGAAGCTCTGGAAGACGAAACCGATCTTGGAGTTGCGGATCTCGGCCCGCTGGTCGCGGTCGAGCCGCTTCACGTCGATGCCGTCGAGCCGGTAGGTGCCCGCGGTGGGGCGGTCGAGGCAGCCGACGATGTTCATCAGCGTCGACTTGCCGGAGCCCGAGGGCCCCATGATCGCCACGAGCTCACCCCGCTCCACCGTCAGGTCGATCCCCTTGAGGGCGTGGACCTCGACCTCCCCCATCCGGTAGACCTTCGCCAGGTCGCGGATCTCGATGACCATGTCGCTCATGGCTCAGAACCGTCCCATCCCGGTGCGCCGTCCCATGCCACCCACGCCACCCGGGGAGCCGCTGCTCTCGGGGACCTTGACGGTCGCGAGGCCGGTGACCACGGTGTCGCCGGGCTTGAGCTCGCCGGACAGGACCGAGGCGACCTCGGTGTAGTGACCGTCGGTGATCCCGGTGGTGATGCGGACCTGCCGCAGCGTCCCCTTCTTTTCGCTCGCGCCCTTGTCGAGGACGTAGACGGTCTGACCGGGCTGCCGGCGCGGCCGCTGCATGCCGCCGCTGCCCGCGCCATCACCGCTCCTCCACTGTCTCTGACCTTGCCCTTGGCCACCCTGGCTCTGGCCCTGCTGCCCCTGCCCCTTCCCCTCCGTCGTCTCCGGCCGGAAGCGCAGGGCGGCGTTGGGCACGCGCAGCACGTCGCGTGCCCTGGCGACCTCGATGGTCACATCGGCGGTCATGCTGGGACGCAGCTTGAGATCGGGGTTGGGCACCTCGATGATCACCGGATAGGTGATGACGTTCTGGTTGACCGTGGCGTTCAGGCGCACCTGGGAGATCTGTCCGCGGAACTGCTGGTCCGGATAGGCGTCGACCGTGAAGCGCACGGGCTCACCGACCTGGATCCGCCCGATGTCGGACTGATCGACGTCGGCCTGCACCTGCATCTTGGTGAGGTCCTGGGCGATGGTGAAAAGCGTGGGCGCCGAGAACGAGGCGGCGACCGTCTGGCCGACGTCGTACTGGCGGGCCACCACCTGGCCGTCGACCGGCGAGATGATCTTCGTGTAGCCGAGGTTGGTCTTCGCCTGCTTGAGCGCCGCCTGGGACTGGGCGAGGGCGGCCCGCGCCGAGTCGTAGGCCGCCTTCGCGGCATCGAGGTCCGCCTGCGCGATGATGCCCGCATCGGCCAGCCGCTGCTGGCGCCTGTAGGTGACCTGGATGTTGGCCAGCTCGACCATCGCCCGGGTGACGTCGGCCTGGCGCTGCTCCACCGTCTGGACGAACGGCGTCGGATCGAGCTCGGCCAAGAGCTGCCCCTTGTGGACCTGGCTGTTGAAGTCGGCGTGGAGGCCGGAAATGATCCCGGAGACCTGGCTTCCGACCTGGACCGTGGTAACCGCCGAGAGCGTCCCCGTGGCGCTCGCGGTCGCGGTGATGGTTCCCTGGCTCACGGCTTCCGTCCGGTACTGGTCGCCCCCGCCGTCCCGCCCGCGCCGCACCAGGAACAGGCCGATCAGGACCCCCAGGACCACGATGATCGCGGAGATCAGCAAGCGCTTCTGCTTGTGGTTGTTCTCGAGTGGTTCCATGTCTTATCCAACATAGGAAGCCGGTGGAGGTTTCCCGGACCGCGCGCGCTTTACAATCTCCATACAAATCGCTGGGGCGCGCGGATCACCGGCTCAAGGAGAGCTTGTTCAGAATGGGTGCCACGGAGGGCGAGCCCGCCGGTTCTGAACGGTCAAGCCCAGAGGATCTCGACCTCGAAGGGAGCCAGGAGCCGATCGTGGGTGACGAGAGTCAAGCCTTCTGCTTGCGCCTGCGAAACCAGCATCCGATCGAACGGATCCCGATGATGGGGAGGTAAGCCGGCCGCGCGCTCACGTGATCCCACTTCAGGATGACAGAGGCATCGAGCACGACAGCCGCTGAGCGCCCGCTCATTCGGTATCTCGAGATTCGCGGAGTGCGAGGAGAACCTCGGCGGTCGGAACGTGGGGGCCGGCTCGGCGAAGCGCCTCGAGCTTCTCGATCGCCAGCCGACGCCGCACCAGCGTCAGCTGAGCTCGCAAGGCTTCGTTGGCGAACCGGCTGCGCTCGCCTGCTGGGATGAGGTCGTCCAGCGCCTCTTTGACCTCGTCATCGAGCACCAGGTTCACTTTGGCGGCCATGAAGCAAACCATCCACATAATCCTACCATACGCCACGGAGGCTCACCAAGCCCGCTCGCCTGCTGTCGGGGTTTGGCTCGCGGTGAGCCGAGCCTCCGCGAAGTGGCGCAGCCAGTGGGGAGGCTGCGTCAGGAGCGCCGCGGCGGCGGAGCTGTCCACCGGCGGCGAGAAGAAAAAGCCCTGGGCGAAGTCGCAACCGAGCCGTCGCACGGTGGCGAGCTGGAACGCCGTCTCCACCCCCTCAGCCACGACGTCCAAGTGCAGAATGTGGGCGAGGGAGGTGACGCTCTCGACGATCGCCGCGTCGTCGTCTCCGCGGATGGCGCTGACGAAGGACCGGTCGATCTTGAGCGTGGTCACGGGAAAGCGCTGCAGATAGGACAGCGACGAGTAGCCTGTCCCGAAGTCGTCGATGCTCAAATGCAGACCGAGGTCGCGCAGCTCGCGCAGCGTCTCGACGGCGACCTCGGTCTCCCGCAGCAGTGTGCCCTCGACGATCTCGAGGCTGAGGCTGGTGGGGTTCAAACCGATCTCCCCGAGGACCTGCGCGATCTGCGCCGCCAGACCGCGCGCCACGAACTGCAAGGCGTGCAGATTGACGCAGACCTTGAGCCCCAAGGCACAGGGGAAGTCCTGCCGCCAGGCGCTGAGCTGCCGGCACGCCTCGTGGAGCACCCAATGCCCGAGCTGCGGGATGACGCCTGTCTCCTCGGCGGCCTGCAGGAACGAGTCAGGGCTCAACAGGCCCAGCTCCGGGTGCAGCCAGCGCAGCAAGGCCTCGAAGCTCACGACCCGGCCGGTCCCCAACTCGATGATCGGCTGGTAGAGGAGCTGGAGCTCCTGGCGCTTCTCCGCCCCGTGCAGAGCGGCCTCGATCTTGAGCTGGGACAAGGCGCGCTGGTGCATCGCCGGATCGAAGACGGCGTGGCGGGAACGCCCCTCGCCCTTGGCCCGGTACATCGCCGTGTCGGCGTCCCGCAACAGCTCCTCCGGCCGGCTGTAGGAGTCGGACGACAGGGTGATGCCGATGCTCGCCGACGAGAAGACCTCGTGCCCCCCGATCTCGAACGGCTGCTCGAGATCCTGTTGAATCCGCAGGGCGATGCGGGCTGCCTCGGCCGTCTCGTCGAGGTCGTCCAGGAGCAGCGCGAATTCGTCCCCGCCCAGCCGCGCCACGGTGTCGGAAGGACGCACGCATCGCTTCAGGCGCCCTGAGATCGCTTGGAGCAGCTCGTCGCCCAGCATGTGCCCGAGGCTGTCGTTGATCAGCTTGAAGCGATCGAGATCGATGAACAGGATGGCGAAACGGACGTTCTCGCGCCGCGCCGACCGCCGCATCGCCATCCCCAGCCGGTCGAGGAACAGGGTCCGGTTGGGCAGGTCGGTCAGCGGGTCGTGCAGGGCGTTGTGGAGCAGCTGCTCCTCGGTCCGCTTGCGGTCCGTGATGTCGATGCAGGAGCCGACGTAGCCGCGAAATTCGCCGGTCTGTGAACGGTACGGCACCCCCCGGTCCAGGATCCAGCGGTACTCGCCGTCGTGCCGCCGCAGGCGGTACTCCATGGTGAGCTCCTGGCGTGCGTCGAAGGCCATCACGTAGGTCTTCCAGCACCGGTCGAGGTCGGCGGCATGCACCCCCTCGGCCCAGCCGTTGCCCTTCTCCTGCTCCAGGGTCCTGCCTGTGAAGTCCAGCCAGGGGCGGTTGAAATAGGTGCACAGCTTGTCGGTGCCCGACATCCAGATCATCACTGGAGCGGAGTCGGCCGTCAGGCGGAAACGCTTATCGCTCTCCCGCGCCTCCGCTTGGCGCCGGCGCAGCTGAAACCTCACTGGCCACCATCTCCACGGCATAGGACGCCTCCCAGGTAAACTCTAAAGTTCTATGTTAGTATACCCGAAAGAGTTTGGCGGCACTCCGCCAAGGAGGTCAAGATGGGGCGTAAAGGGGCATCAGAGGCAGGCTCGGGCGATGTCGGCCTGGGAGGCATGTTTCGCAGTCTCGGAGGTTTCCTGGACCTCCTCTCCACTCTCTCCGAGCAGGGCGACGGGGAGATCACACGGTCTGGCGAGATCAACGACGACAAGAAGGGGGTCAAGGCGGTCTACGGCTTCTCGGTCCGGGTCGGCGGCGGGGGCAAGCCGCACGTCGAGGCGTTCGGCAATGTGAAGGACGACGGCCGCGGCGCGGTGGTCGAGGAGACGCGCGAGCCGATCGTCGACGTCTTCGATGAAGGCGACCACCTGCTCCTCGTCGTCGAGCTCCCCGGCGTCGACGCGGAGGACATCCGCTTCGAGGTCGAGGACGACGTGCTGAGCCTGAGCGCCTCCCGGGGCGAGCGGAAGTACCGCAAAGAGGTCCTCCTCCCTGCGCCTGTGGTGACGCAAGGAGCGTCTCCGTCCTACCGCAATGGCGTGTTCGAGCTCAAGCTGACGAAGGCGACCTAGAGACTCCGCGCACGAGGGCCGATATGTTGGAAACGGTCGACGGTGTTGATCGGATCTTGTACCTCTATGGTGTCATTCCCAGAGGCCAGTGCCTCCCGGCGGCAAGGGGTGTGACGATCGAGGTCGTCGAGCATTCGTCGATCGCCGCCATCATCGAACGGGTCTCGACCGAGGAGCTCTCGCCCGACACGCTCGACCAAAGGCTCGCGTCCGTCGAATGGGTCGCCCGCTGGGCGCGCAAGCACGAAGCCGTGCTGGAAAACGCCGCGCTCCGCGGGGCCGTGGTCCCCGCGCGCCTGTGCACCCTGTTCAGCAGCACCGACGCTCTGCGGCACTCGCTCGCCGCGAACGAGGAAGGATTCGTGGCCGCGCTCGAACAGGTGCGCAATCGGGAGGAGTGGGGGCTCAAGCTGTTCTGCGACGAAGGCCGGCTGCGCGCCGCCGTCGGGCCGGAGGACCCCCAGGTGCGGGCTCTGGAGGCGGCGCTCGCGGAGGCGAGCCCCGGGCACGCCTTCGTCCTGCAAAGGAAGCGGGAGGCCCGGCTGGCGGAGATCGCCGCGGCGCGGATCGACGACGCCATCGGAGAGACGGTCGAGGCGCTGGAGCACGCGGCGGCCGACCTGCGGCTGCTGCGGGCGCTCCTCCCCGATCTGGTGCTGAGCCTCGCCGCGCTGGTCGACGTGGATCTGCGCGAGACGTTCCACTCCACGGTCGCAGAGCTCGCGGAGCGCCTGCAGGACGAGGGCTTCACGTTCGCGCTGAGCGGCCCCTGGCCACCCTACAACTTCTGCACCGCCGAGGACGGCGAGCCGGTCGCCGAAGACGCGGAGCTCGTCCGCCAAGGGGAAGCATAGGGTGCCGTCGCGACCCCACCCTACCCGCCTCTACGCGGTCGTACCGGCCGAGGAAGGCTCCACTCTGAAGGCTCGGCGCAGGTTCTCCATTCTCACCTGCGGTCCCGCCGCGGCTCTCTTCGGGCATTCGCCGGACCACGCCGATCCGGCGCGCGCCGCCCTCCAGCACGACCGGATCGTGGCCTCCGCCCTCGAGAGCTGCTCGTCGGTCATCCCCTTCCGGCTGGGGACGGATTTCGCGTCCGCGACCGAGCTCCACGCCGTGGTGAGCCGCAACGCCGGGCAGCTCGCCGAGCAGCTCGGGCGTTTCCGCGGACGGGTGGAGATGGGCCTCAAAGTAGGGCTCGCGGCCGCGGATCAACCGTTCTGCCTGCCCGCCGGTCTCGACCGCGTCCGCGCGCTCGCCCCGCAACCGGCCGACCGCTGCGAACGGCTGGGCCGGAGCCGGCAGGGCAAGGTCTTCGCGGGCTGCTACCTGATTTCGCGGCCCGCCATCGAGGACTTCTGGCGGGCGGTCGAAGCCATCCGCAGCTCCTCCCCCGGCCTGCCGCTTCTCGGCAGCGGTCCCTGGGCGCCCTACAGCTTCTGCGACGCACCTCTGCGGCCTGGCGTGGTGAGGGGGGTTGCATTCTAGAAACAGATGTGCAGAATCAACTGCTCTATCTAATGTAGTGTGACTTGGGACGCGCTGCGCTGGAGTGGGTTGCTGGCCCGCCTTGTGAGTGGACCATCTTTTGAAAGGGAAAAGGATTTGCCATGAGCATCGAGTCCCATGCCACTGTCATGGTCGTACACCACGAATTACGCGTCTGCCAGCTCTTTGAAGAGATCCTGTCCAAGGAGGGTTACCGGGCTGTCTCGGCGACGAACGGCGCGCGGGCTCTGTTGATGGCCATGGAGACGCGGCCGGACATCATCCTCCTCGACTCCGTGATGCCCCACCTCGACGGATTGGGGATTCTCCGCGATCTGCGGACGCGGGGACACCAGGGCACCGTCATCCTGCTCACCGCGCAGGGGACGCTCCAGGGCGCGCGCGAGGCGATGACGCTCGGCGCCTACGACTACATCACGAAGCCTTTCAACCTGGACTTCCTGAAGTCCGTCCTGCGCGAGGGACTGGAGAGCCGCCTTCCGAAGCGGAGGGCCAATGTGTGCGTGCATTGATCTATGTCCCCATCGTCCACTCGGAGGTCGACCTGGGAAGCATGGGCGGGGAGGTGCGGCGGCGCTTCCAGGAAGCTTTCGGGAACGAGGAGTGGGAGCGCAAATATGCCTCGGTCGAGGCGATGTGGGCGGGGCTCCGCACCAAGCTCTTCGCGCTGCCGCTGGAATGGCGGCGCACCCGCCTCTACCAGGATGGGCTGCCCGTCTGTGGCCGCGAGACCGAGATCGTGCGCGACCTGGCCGCCGGGGGGAGCCGCAACTACCAGCTGCTCGCCGAGCTGATGGAACGCGGTGCCACGCTCATGGGCACGGAGGACCCGGAGCTCATGGTGGCTGAATACCGGCGCATCCAGAGCCTGGTCCGGACCGCGCAACAGCGCGAGCCCGACGCGGCCGCCGAGGAGCTCAAGAGAGAAGGCGAGGAAATCCTGCGCGGGCGCGATGCCTTCATCGCTCGTCGCATCGAAACCACCCTCGAAGAAGGTGAGACCGGGATCCTTTTCCTCGGGTTGCTTCATCGCGTAGACGCGCTTCTCGATGGAAAGTTCGACGTTCGACAACTGATCCACAGCCTGCCGTTCGGGGCCGACCCCTGGCGGAGGCTCAAGGAGCGCGGTGATGAGCGAACCGAGAAAGATTGAGACGCCGGCGCGTGAGGCCACGGCGGCACCGGTGTCCCTCCGCATCGCGGAGGCCCTCGGCAAAGACGTCGGGCGCGGCATCGCCCGCCTCGACCCGAAAGACCTCGCGCACTTGGGCGCGGAGGTCGGCGACATCCTCGCGATCGCCGGCGAGCGGACGACCGTCGCCAAGGCCATGCCCGCCTACAGCGAGAGCCGCGGCAAGGGGGTGCTCCAGATCGACGGGGTCACGCGCGGCAACGCCAAAGCCGGCCTCGACCAGCGGGTGAAGGTGTCGAAGATCGCCGGAGCCCCGGCCACGAAGATCGTGCTCCGCCCGGTGGGAACGCTTCCAGCCCTCCAGAAGAGCGGCGATTCGCGCTATGTGACCCGGTTGCTGGAGGGGCTGCCTCTCCTCGAGGGGGACCGCGTGCGGGCCACGCTCTTCGCCTCGCGCTACCAGGACTTCGAGGTCGTCTCGACCCAGCCGAAAGGGTGCGTGGTGGTCCATCCACGGACCCAGCTCGCCGTCGAGGCCGAGGCCAAGAAAGGAACCGCCCCTTCGGGGATCTCGTACGAGGAGATCGGCGGTCTGCGCAAGGAGATCCGCCGCGTGCGCGAGATGATCGAGCTGCCGCTGCGCTACCCGCAGCTCTTCGAGCGGCTCGGGATCGACGCTCCGAAGGGCGTGCTGCTGCATGGGCCGCCCGGTACCGGCAAGACCCTTCTCGCCCGGGCGGTCGCGCACGAGACCGAGGCGGCGTTCATCTCGGTGAGCGGCCCCGAGGTGATCCACAAGTTCTACGGCGAGAGCGAGGCCAAGCTGCGCGGGATCTTCGAGCAGGCCCGCAAGAGCGCGCCCTGCATCATCTTCCTCGACGAGCTCGATGCCATCGCGCCGAAGCGCGAGAACGTGCAGGGCGAGGTCGAGAAGCGCGTCGTCGCCCAGCTCCTCGCGCTCATGGACGGCCTGGAGGCGCGCGGCCAGATCATCGTCATCGGGGCCACCAACCTGCCGAACCTGCTCGACCCGGCGCTGCGCCGCCCCGGCCGTTTCGACCGCGAGATCGAAATCGGCATCCCCGATGCGACGTCCCGCCGGGAGATTCTGGAGATCCACACGCGCGGCATGCCGCTCGGCGAGGACGTCGATCTGGCGAAGCTCGCCGCCATCACCCATGGCTTCGTCGGGGCCGATCTCGAGGCGCTCTGCCGGGAAGCGGCGATGACGACGCTGCGCGGCGTGATGCCCGAGGTCGACTTCGCGAGCGAGGAGCTGCCGTATGACGTGATCCTCGCGCTCACCGTGTCGATGGACGACTTCCTGTCCGCCCTGGCGGAGGTCGAGCCGTCGGCGATCCGCGAGGTCTTCGTCGAGGTCCCCGATGTCGAGTGGGAAGCGGTGGGCGGGCTCGCCGGCATCAAGCGCGAGCTCAAGGACGCGGTCGAGTGGCCGCTCAAGCACGCCGAGCTCCTGCGCCACGCAGGGCTGCGCCCCACCAAGGGAATCCTCCTCCACGGCACCCCCGGAACCGGAAAGACGCTGCTCGCCAAGGCGGTCGCGTCACAGAGCGGGGTCAACTTCATCTCGGTCAAGGGGCCCGCCCTCCTCTCCATGTACGTCGGCGAGAGCGAGAAGGGGATCCGCGAGGTGTTCAAGAAAGCGCGCCAGGCGGCTCCCTGCATCCTCTTCTTCGACGAGATCGACGCGCTCGCGCCCGTGCGCAGCGGAGAGTCCGGCGACTCGGGCGTGTCACGGCGCGTGATCAGCCAGCTGCTGACCGAGATGGACGGCATCGAGGAGCTCAAGAACGTCCTCATCGTCGCCGCGACAAACCGCAAGGACATGCTCGACCCCGCGCTGCTGCGCCCGGGGCGCTTCGACCTCCTGCTCGAGCTGCCACTGCCCGACACGGCCGAGCGCGAGCAGATCTTCCGCATCCATCTCCAGGGCAAACCGGCCGGCGACGACGTCGAGATCGCCGAGCTGGCAGAGCGCACGGAAGGGTTCTCCGGCGCCGAGATCGAGCAGGTGTGCCACCGGGCCGCCTTGCTGGGAGTGCGCGAGCTCATCAATCAGAGCGCGGGGCGCACGATAGATATCTCGAGTTTCAAGGTGACGCGCGACAAGCTGCTGGCCGCCATCGCAGAACCGGACGGCGGGAGCTCGGCGCCGCCACGGAGCAAGAACGGGCGATGATCTGGATGAGCTATCACGACGAGGCGGAGCGGGCGCAGGCGCTGGCCTCGCTGGCCCGCGGCTGTCAGGAGCGCGATGCGCGCCTCGCCTTCCTGAGCTCGCAGGCAGTCTGTGAAGCGACGCGCCAGGCGGTGTGCCGGATCGACGCCGCCCTGCTGCCTCTCCTGAGCTTCCGGCCGGTCGACTTCCCCGTCATCAACCCGAAGAGCGATCAGGCCTGGGCGAGCACGATCGAGGTCATCCGGGCGGCGCTGCTCGAGACGTCCGCCGTCGGCAGCCCCGTCGTGGCCTGGATCGAATCCCCCTTGCCGCTCAAAGGCGTCGCCAAGGCGAAGGTCCCGCGCGCCTACGACGAGATGCTGACGGCGCTGGCCCGCGGGGGGGCCGTAGCGAGCGTGATCAGCGCTTTCCGGCTCGCCGGCGTCTCGGCTCGCGCGCTCCTCTCGATCCTCGACAGCTCGAGCGCCGTGATCAGCGCCAAGATGACCCTTCCCCACTGCCCTCCGTGGTTGATCTCCCAGACGGAGAGCGAACACCCATCCGGCTCCGGCATCTCTACGGCCCACCACACGGATCCGATCTTCACGCCGATGTTCCAGGCCGAGAGGCTGGTGGCTCTCGGGCAGCTCGGGGCCGGCTTCGCCCACGAGCTCGGCAATCCGCTCTCGATCATCAGCTCGAGCCTGCAGTACCTGCACAAGCGGCTGGCGGAGACGAACGACCCTGCCAGCGATTTCACCATGACCGCTCTCCACAACGTCGAGCGCATGCGCGGGTTGCTCGGGAGCATGCTCGATTTCGCCGGGGTCAAGAAGCCCCGCTACGAGCATGTCGATCTCAAGGAGGCGATCTCCGAGGTCCTGCGCTTCACCTCGCCGGAGTGCGCGCAACGCGGCATCTCCGTCGAGGTCTCCTTCGACCCGTTTCTGCCGCCGGCGTTGGTGGATCCCGGCGGCGTCAAGCAGATCGTCCTCAACCTGGTGAAGAACGCGCTCGACGCGATCACCCAGGGCGAGGAGAACGCAGGCGAAAGCACGCTCCGCCTGCGCACTCGCATGGGCTCGCAAGGGACGGCGGTCATCGAGGTCGAAAACAGCGGCGTCGCCATCCCCGCCGACGTCCTGCCGTACCTGTTTCGCCCCTTCTTCACGACCAAGGACGGGGGCACCGGGCTCGGTCTCTACCTTTCGCGGCAGATCGCCGAGGACCACGGCGGCCAGCTCGAGGTCGAGAACGTGCCCAACGCAGTGCGCTTCACGCTGACCTTGCCGTTGGAGCAGAGAGAGGAATAGACCGTGGCGCAGATCCTGATCGTCGAGAATGAACGCGAGCTGTGCGATCTGATCGCCACCCTGCTGCGCGAGCGGGGTCACTGCGCCCAGTGCGTCTACTCCGGGGAGGCTGCCCTGCAAGCGGCCGCCGAGCACCCGCCGGACCTGGTCCTCCTCGATCTCCACCTCGACGGGATCGACGGATTCGAGACGCTCCACGGGCTGCGCGGCAGCGCGCCGGGCGCGCCGATCGTGATGATGACCGCCTTCAGCAATGTGCAGGCCGCGGTCAAGGCGATGAGGCTCGGCGCGACCGACTTCATCAGCAAGCCGTTCAACAACCAGGTGCTGCTCGCCAGCATCGAGACGCTCCTCGCCATGCAGCGTGAAACGCGCGGCGAAGCGCCCGCTCTCATTGGCGAGAGCCCCGCCTTCCGCAAGGCGATCGGCCTGGCGCTCAAGTTCGCCGTGCCCGACATCAACGTGTTGCTGATCGGCGAGACGGGGACCGGCAAGGAGCTCTTCGCCCGGAGCATCCATGCCGCCAGCAAGCGCAGGAACGGTCCGTTCGTCGCGGTCGACTGCTCGATGCTCGCCGAGAACCTGATCGAGAGCGAGCTGTTCGGCCACGAGAAGGGCGCCTTCACCGGCGCGACGACCGCGCGGATCGGCCGTCTCGAGCTCGCGCAGGGAGGCACGCTGTTCCTCGACGAGATCGGCAACCTTCCGGTCGAGTTCCAGGCGAAGCTCCTGCGGGTGCTGCAGGAAAGGTGCATGGAACGGGTCGGTGGCCGCAAATCCATCCACCTCGACGTGCGCGTGGTGTCGGCGACCAATGTGAACCTGAAGGAAGCGATCCATGCCGGGAGCTTCCGGCAGGACCTCTACTACCGCCTGCAGGGGATGACCATCTGCCTGCCGCCGCTTCGCGAACGGGCGGGGGACGTCCGCCGCATCGCGGAACACCTCATCGGGTTGTATGCGCGGGACTTCGGATCGAGCGTCCGCGGCTTTGCCGAAAGCACCCTGGAGCTGCTCGAGAGGTACTCCTGGCCGGGCAACGTCCGCGAGCTCGAGAACGCGGTGAAATCGGGAGTCGTGATGGCGACCGACCTGCTGTCTCCCGGAGATCTGCCCGCGGAGATCGGCGGCAACGCGAGCTCCGGGACGGTGACGAGCGAAGGATCAGAAAACAAGGATGGCGACAAACGGCTGCACTTCGAGATCGAGGTGGAGATCGGGGCTTCCGAGATCGACTTGAAGGCTCTGGGAGCACAGGCGGCCGAGCTGGCCGAGAAGTCTCTCCTCCAGGTGCTGGTCCGGCGCAGGCGGATGAGCGGCGCCCAGATGGCGAAAACCCTGGGGGTCGATCCCAAGACCCTGCGGACCAAGCTGCGGAGATATGGGCTCGATCCGCGGCTCGTCACGGAAGAGGAACAGACGCCAGCCGTGATCGTTTGAGGTCCCGATCACGATGGAACAGCTACCGGCAGGCCGGATCTTGGTGGTAGACGACCAGCCGAACATGTGCTGGGTCCTCTCGAAGCTTCTCTCGGAACGAGGGCACGAGGTGCGGACCGCGCATGACGGCTCGGGAGCTCTCGCGGCAATCGTGGATTTCGATTGCCAGGTCGCCGTCGTGGATTACCGTCTTCCCGACCTGGGTGGGATCGCGCTCATCACCAAGATGCGGGAGCGCCTGCCCAGATTGCGCGCGATCCTGATGACCTCCTACGGCAGCGCCTCCTTGCGGCAGCGTGCGGCGGACGAGAAGTTGTTCGCCTATCTGGACAAGCCATTCAACAATGACATCATGATCTGTACCATCGAAGACGGCGTGCGGTCGTGGGAAACAGGGGATGATTTCCTCAGGCAGGGAGGCGGCGCCCGGACACGGTTTCCCGGTCGCGCGCCGTCCGATTAGCAGAGCTGGCATGCGCGCTCGGAAGCCTTTGAAAATCAATGTTTTACGCGGAGCTTTCGCGAAGATCGAATTTATCGCCAGGCTGGCATCGCCCTTGCTATATAATCAGGTTGGACATTTCTGAAATACAAACGAAGGGAGGTGAGAACAAATGGCAAAAGTCATGAAGTCGACAGACTCGTCGAGCCTGGCGGAAGTGGTGGACCGGATCCTCGACAAAGGCATCGTCATCGACGCGTGGGCGAAGGTTTCCCTGGTCGGTATTGAGCTGCTTTCCATCGAAGCCCGTGTCGTCATCGCGTCGGTCGAGACCTATCTGAAGTATGCGGAAGCAATCGGCTTGACCGCGACCGCGGCCGCGCCCACCGCGTAGAGCGGTCTGCGAGTGATAGTTCCTCTCCTCGGGGAACGGCCCGAACGTGCCGCCCCCGGGGAGTGGTTCCGATTGATCAACCGAGAAGAGAGGAGACAACGTCATGCAAGCTCATTTCAGCGGTTTTACGTCCGACACGATGCGCGCCTTCGGGCAGGAGCTCGCGGCCGAGCGTCAACAACGCCGGGAGCTCATCGAGATGACCCGGTCCTACACGTCCTCCTTGTTGGAGTCCGCCCGCCGGCTGCGCCGGGAAGCGGAAGCCGACCGCCGTCAGCTCGCCGCGCAGGAGGCCGATGCCCGCAAGCTGTTCACCAGCGAGCTGCGCTCCGAAGTCCATGCGCTGCGCAACCGGTTCGCGCTCGCCCGGCGCGACGTGGCGACGGACTTCCAGCAGATGGCCGGCGAGCTGCGCGCCACCCGCGAGGCATTTCGCAACCGGCCCGCCCACCACGCGGCACCCACCGCGCGACGCGCCGCGCGACCGGCAGCACAGCCTCCCAGCCCCAGCCAGCAGCCTGCCGAGACGGCGCCGGCGAGCCCGGAGAGCGCCGCCGCCAGGCCGCGACACACGACCTCGGAGAGGCCGGATCACAGCAAGAAGCGGCACGGATAGGTGATCTATGAGCAATGGGCAAAGCCTCGCGCTCGTCCCGGAATCTCCCGTCGCCGCGAGTGTCGCTGTCGAGGCGAGCGATCATTTCGTGCTGGCCCCACAGGTGCTGCGGATGGCGAGCCGGGCACTGGCCTATCTCAAGGCGGGTTACCCCGTCCATTTCTCCGGGCCCGCGGGAACCGGGAAGACGACGCTCGCCCTGCACGTCGCGGCTCTGCGCGGCCGTCCCGTCACCCTGATGCATGGAGACGACGAGTTCGGCTCCAGCGATCTCGTCGGCGGCGACTACGGGTACCGGAAAAGCAAGCTCATCGACAACTTCATCCACTCGGTCGTCAAGACCGAAGAGACCATGAACACCTTGTGGGCCGACAACCGGCTCACGCTCGCGTGCAAGAACGGCGACACCCTGGTCTATGACGAGTTCACCCGCTCCCGGCCCGAGGCCAACAATGCTCTCCTCTCGGTTCTCGAGGAGAGACTGCTCACGCTGCCGAAGCGCCGGCCGCAAGGAGACGGCTTCCTCGAGGTGCACCCGGACTTCCGCGCCATCTTCACCTCCAATCCGGAGGAGTACGCGGGAGTACACCGGACCCAGGACGCTCTGATGGACCGGCTGATCACGATCCGGGTCGACTATTACGATCGCGAGGCGGAGGTGGAGATCACACGGACCAAATCCGGCCTCCCGCTCGACCAGGCTCGGGTGATCGCGGATATCGTGCGGGACCTCCGCGCCGGCGGCCTGACCAAGCAGGGGCCGAGCCTGCGCGCATCGATCATGATTGCGCGCGTGACAGCCCAGCAGGGCGCGCAGGCACGCCAGGGCGATCCGATGTTCCCTGAAATCTGCCGGGACGTCCTGGCAGGTCTCTCGGCCAAGGTCGTCCGGGAGGGCCACCAGGAGCTTCAGGTCACGGTCGACGAGGTGGTCGCCCGGCATCTCGCGAAAGCCTGTCGCCTGCCCACGCAGGATGAGCCGCGGCCCACCGCTGTTCCGGCCGTCGAGGAAGGAGCCTAGGTCATGGGCATCCAGCAGCGACAGGTCCGGGAAATCAGGACCCACTCCTCGATCCTCAAGAGCGGGACTCATTCCAACGAACGGCACGTGCATCAATTCCAGCTGGCGTCGCTCGAGCTCGAGCGTACGCGGCGGGGACGCGAGAAACAGGCAGCCCTGCGGCGGGTCGCGACCATCGACGCGCGGCTCGCCGAGATCGAAGAGCTCATCCGCAAGCATCAAGAAGCCCTCGGTGTGACCAGTCAGAATGGAACCGATCACGAGCGGCCGCGGGCACAAGGGAGCGAAAACTCGACGCCCGAGAAACGCCGCGTCCTGCGCTACTGAAAACAGGAGAAATCCGTGAAGATCAAAGTGAACTGTCTCGCCTGCGGGCATCCGATGGAGCTCGGCGACGCCTACGAGGACTACGAAGGTGAAATCCGCTGCTGGGGCTGCCGCGGCGTCCTCGAGGTCACGCTGCATGAGGGAAAGCTCCAGTCCATGCGCCTCAGCACCTTGACACCGCAGCCTATCGAAGCCGGGATGCCGGAGCCGCAGGCGCCGGCCATCCGAGTCTCGTAGAGAGAGGAAGTGAGCGATGCCGACCACGGGGCGTTACATCTATGGGCTCATCCGAGCCAACGAGGACAAAGACTACGGCTGCATCGGCCTCGAGCACGACGGTGGGCCGGGGCGGGTCTTCACTGTCCGCGCAGGTGCCGTCGCCGCGGTGGTGAGCGAATACCCGGTGCGCCAGAAAGTCCTGCCCCTGCGCAAGAACCTCGATCCTCACCACCGGGTGATCCGCGAGGCGATGATGAGCACGACCATCATTCCCATGACCTTCGGTCACGTCGCCAAGAGCGAGGACGAGGTGGTCCGGACGCTGCGCCGGAACCTCGACGAGATTCGCACGGAGCTCGACCGCGTCGATGGCAAGGTCGAGATGGGCCTCAAGGTGAACTGGGATGTCGACAACATCTTCGAGTACTTCGTCGCGACGGACCAGGAGCTCGCGGCCTTGCGCGATCAGCTCTTCGGACGCTCCCACGCCCCCTCGCAGGCCGAGATGATCGAGCTCGGGCGCAGGTTCGAGGAGTGCCTCGAAAGGGAGCGCGAGGAACAGACCGAGCGGGTCGTCGAGGCGTTCCGCTCCTGCTTCAGCGAGGTCACGGTGAATCCGCCGAAGAACCAGAAAGGTGTCATGGATATTGCGTTTCTCGTGGAGCGCGAGCGCACCAAGGATTTCGAGGAGCGCGTCAACCAGGTCGCCGGCACGTTCCCGGCGCAGTACCTTTTCGATTACGGCGGTCCCTGGGCCCCGTTCAACTTCACCGAGCTGGACCTGCGGAATGCTGCAGGATGAGGTGCGTATGGGTCTTTTGACGCTACCCTTCCGAGGCTTGCTGAGCATCTTCGAAGAGGTCGCCGAGCGGGCGGAGGAGGAGATGTACGATGAGGAGGCGGTCATGGCTCAGCTCACCGAGATCTACAAGATGTTGGAGGCCGGCTCTCTGAGTGAGGAGGAGTTCGGCGTACGCGAAGCCGAGCTCGTGGAGAGGCTCGGCGCGATCGAGGAACGCAAGAAGCAGAGGGGCCGATGAAGCCGGCGGCGATCCGCGGGACTCTCGCCTCCCGCCAGCACCGCGTGAGTCTCTGCGAGACGCTCGACCGCGTTCTCAACAAGGGCGCGGTGATCGCCGGTGACGTCATCATCTCGATCGCCGACGTCGAGCTTCTCTACCTCGGCGTGAATCTCATGTTGACGTCGGTCGAGACCATGCGCAACTGGACCGGCGAGGCGGAGGTGTCGCGATGAGATACGGCGAGGTCCGCGGAAGGGCGGAGGACTTCGAGGCCTTCGCCGAGATCGCCGAAGCGCCGCTGCCGCAGCTGCCGCGCCGGGTCAACCTCGATCCGGAGAAGCTCGAACGCGGGCTCGTCCAGCTGGTCCTCTCGATCATCGAGCTCATCCGCCAGCTCCTGGAAAAGCAGGCGCTCCGCCGCATCGAGGGAGGAAGCCTCACCTTCCAGCAGGTGGAGCAGCTCGGAACCACTCTGATGCGTTTGGAGCAGCAGATGACTGCGCTCAAAGAGCACTTCCAGATCGACGATTTGAACATCGACCTCGGTCCGCTGGGGGACCTTCTCGACAAAGGAGCCATCAGATCATGAACCGGCCCCCACAAAGGCTCGTGCACTCGACCGAAACCAGCAATCTTGCCGACATCCTGGAGCGGGTCCTCGACAAAGGCATCGTCATCGCAGGCGACATCAAGATCAAGCTCGTGGACATCGAGCTGCTGACCATCCAGGTGCGCCTCCTCATCGCCTCCGTGGACAAGGCGCGGGAGATGGGCATGGACTGGTGGCTACGCAATCCCGATTTCAGCTCCAAGGCCGATCAGGAGCAGCGGGTCGAGATCGACGAGCTGAGGCGGCGGGTCGCCGAGCTCGAAGTGAAGGCGCCCGTCGCCATGGAGGCTCGGTGAGCCGGATCCTTTTCGTCGGCGAAGGGGCACGGCAGCTCGATCCGTTCGGGCTCGACGTGTCGACGGCGGTCTCGGTGCGCGATGCCGTCGCCGCGTTGGCGCGCAACGGCGGAGAGCTCGACGCGATCATCTGCGATCTGCACCTGGCGGACGGCGGCGGCATCAAGCTCTACCGCTTCCTGGAAGCGGAATACCCCGGCATGCAGCACCGCATGGTCTTCCTCCGAGGGCCGGCTCTCTCGCCCAGGGAAAGAGAGTTTCTCCGGATGATCACCCAGCCGGTGCTGGAAAAGCCGTACTGGATCGCGGGGCTCATCGCGATCGTGCGCGCCTGGTCGATGCGGCGGCGGAGGGAGCGGTTGGCTCACCCGTCGGCGACAATCACTGCGAACAGCACCCGCTGACCAGCACCGTCACAGACCTTCCGGCAACCCCGCCAGCGATGCCGAGGAGATCGGTGAGAGGGGTGCGTCGGCTATGATGGTGCGGTAGCGCCGACCAGGAGGAGGCCCTCGATGAGAATACGACTCGCGCCCATGGTGTTCGGAGCCCTCGCCGTTGCTCTCTCCCCGCTCGTGCCGGCCAGCGGCGAGCCACCACGCCCCCTGGTTCTCACCGGCGCCACCCTCATCGACGTCTCGAGCTTCGGCAACTCGACAGCCGACATCAAGGACTCGGTCGTCGTCATCCGCGATGGCAAGATCGCCGCCGCCGGTCCGCGGAGCGCGGTGAAGATTCCGGCCGGTGCCCAGGTGATCGATGTCTCCGGCAAGTATATCGTCCCCGGCCTGAACGATGCCTTCTCCGCCCTGAACAATCAGGCCCAGGCCAACGCCCATCTGTACATGGGCGTGACCTCGATCGTCGGGCTCGGCGAGCCGCCCGGCGGACGGCGCGGCCCTCTTTACCTCGACGCCAACCCCAGCCCCCGGATCTACAGGCTGGATTGGGAATGGAGCCCTGAAGCTTCGACGCCCGAGGCCGAATTGATCAAAAAGATCGATGCTCTGGCCCAGGCCGGCGTCAAGGTGCTGCTTCTCCACTATGGGATGTCCCCCGCGCAGGTGCGGGTGGCTGCCCGCCACGCACGCGAGCTCGGGATCGCCACGATCGGCGAGCTCGGATTGGCCACCTACTCCGAGGCCATCCAGGCCGGCGTGAACGCGTTCGTCCACACCAGCCGCTATTCGCTGGATGTGGCCCCTCCCGATCTCCGCAAGGAGGTGGCCGAGCAGCCCTTCGGTCCTCCCCGGATCAAATACTACAAATATCTGGTCAGCCTCGGCCCGAACGATCCGGCCCTGCAACGGCAGGCCGCGGTGCTCGCCTCGGGCCACGTGGGCCTCATTCCCACGGCGAGCCTCAACTACCTGGATCTGCCAGGCCATGCAAATCCCTGGAAGGAACCGATCGCGGCGATTCTCGATCCCAAGGACATCCATCTCCCCGCCAACCCGGCGACCGGCGAGCGCGACAATCCCGATCCGACCGCCAATCCCATGGACGGTTTCCCGCCCGGCGTGGCCGAGGCGATGCTGAGGATCGATGAGCAATATCGAAAAGCGGGAGCGAAATTCGTGGCCGGCAGTGGAGCCGATGCCTTCGGCACGATGCCCGGGATTTCTCTCCACACCGAGCTCCAGCTGTTGACGCGCATCGGGCTGACCCCACGCCAGGCGCTGGCCTCGGCGACCAGCAACTTCGGCGAGCTGTTCGGCTGGAGCCAGGTGGGCCAGGTGAAGTCCGGTTACAACGCGGATCTCCTGGTGCTCGACCAGAACCCCGTCCAGGACATCGGAAACCTCGAGAAGATCCACATGGTCGTCCTGAACGGCGAGATTCTCGATCGGGACGCGTTGCTGCATCCCCCCGCGGCCAGTGAGAAAAGACCATGAAGACAACCTGTCTCGTCTTCCTGCCTTTCCTTCTCCTCGCCGGCTGCCGGGCTCAACATCCCACCTCTGCGGCCCGCGGAGACCTGGTCTTCCCGGGCCGGGACATCAGCATGGCCTGGGACGCCCGGGGCGTGCTTCATGCCATTTATGTCGAGGATGGCGCCGGGGGTGCCCGCGTGGTCTACCGCCGGCTGGACAGGCCCGGTCGCGAGCCGGTGGCCGTTTCCCCTCCGGGCGTGACGACCAACGCCGGCGGCGAGACGCCCCCGGTCCTCCAGGCCTTGCCGGACGGTTCCTTGCTGGCGGCCTACACCGTGCCGTTGCCGGGACAATGGCGCAACCAGATCGTCGTCCAGCGCTCCACCGATGGAGGCGCCACCTGGGGCACGCCGCAAGCACTCCCGAATGGAGGCGACCCGGGCTCACAGGACCAGTTTTCGGCGGCCGCGGTCTCCGGCGGTCCGCTGGTGTTCGCTTGGCTGGAGAGCCGCCAGGGCGTGCGGGGCCTGCACGCCGCGCGGACCCCTGATGGCTCCCGATTCGAGCCGGACCTCGCCGTGGACGAAAAGACGTGCGAATGCTGCGGCACCGCGCTCCTCGCCGGCCGCGCCGGGGAGGTCTGGCTCGCCTACCGCGACGTCAGCGAAGCCGATACCCGGGATATCCATCTCGCTGCCAGCCGCGACGGCGGCGCCAGCTTCGGTCCGCCGCACCCGGTTTCCGATGACGGCTGGAAGCTCGAGGGCTGCCCGGACCGCGGGCCGCGCCTGGCGCAAGCCCGGGACGGCTCTCTCTGGGCCGCCTGGTTCACCGGCACATCGCCAGGGGTCTACGCGGCGGTCTCCCGGGACGGCGGCGCGACGTTCGGACCACGGCAGCCGGTGATCACCCTGGGAAGCGATGTCCACAATGCCCTCGCTCCAGAGATCGGCATTCTGCCGGATGGGCGGATCGCAGTCCTCTACGAGGTCTTCCGCGAGCCGCGAGCCCACCAGGTGGAGGCGCGTCTCAAGTCTCCTGCGGGAAACGGCTGGGGCGCTCCGTTGGTCGTGGAGCCCGACGCCGGCTCTCCCCGCCTCGCCAGGCGGGGAAAACATGCCGTCGTGGCCTTCATCCGCCAAAGAGGAGAGGCCAGCGAGATCCTCGTCCGGGACTGGAAACAGGTGTTCCCGTTCACTCCGAAAATTCCGTCCCCTCCGGCACGTCCGTGACGCTCTCGAAGTCGATCCTGTAGCCGTCCGGGTCCGCGAGCGATGTGACCCACATGCCGTTCCCCACGAAGGGTTTCGAGGCTTGGATCCCTCGTCGAGTGACCTCTCGGTAGATCGCCAGAGCGTCGTTGCAGATGAAGCAGATCGACACGCCCTCCCCCACCTTCCCGGTGGGCACCCAGGAATCGTGCCCTTCCTTGCGAGGCTCCTGCAGCATCAGGGCCGCGCCCCCGTTCTGCAGCCAGCACCAGCGGAGCTTCCCCTCATCGATCCATTTGTGGGTCATCTCGAATCCGAGCCCATCGACGTAATAGCGGATGGACTCGTCGATGTTCGACACCCGGAAAAATGGCACGGCCTGCTTGACGTTCGCCTCGGTCTTGTCAGGCATGCTACCAAGGAGCCGCTGATGCATCGTCGTTCCTCCTTTCCCTGTCGACCTCAACCACTCCCGGGCCGCTGCCGGACGTACAGCGCTTCGGCGTGCGGCCGGCCGCGGCGAGCGAGATGCAGGTGGCCGCGGTCGGCCAGCCGGCGCAGCTCGATGGAGACGAGACGGGAGTCTACCGGCTTCTTCAGATCGGCCTGGAAACGATACTCGATCTCCCGTGCCACAGCCGCCGCTCCGAACGGCTCGGTCGGCGACCTGTCGGCGACTATCCGCGCGACCATCCGCGCCAGCTTGGGCTTCCCGCTCGGCCCGATGTGATCTCCCACGCCCGGGGACGCCGGCCGCGGTTGACGAGCCAGCGCCGCAGCCGCCGATACGGCAGCACCCAGGGCTTCGCGATGCCGGCCGAGCTTCTCGAGCTCTGCCGCGTGGGCCGACCGCTGCTCACCGTGAAACGCCTCCTGCTGGGCATGGAACGCCTCCCGCTCGCGGTGGTAGGCAATCTGGCCATCCAGCCGCGCCAGGAGCTCCCCGACCGAGTCTCCACTCATCGAGCCCTCCTTGTCGTGCAGCCGCATTATGCAGCATTTTAAGTCGAAATTCCAGCCATTCCTGCTGATTCGCGCACCACTTCTCTCCCGTGATGCCCTTGATCTCAGGTCAGGGCGAAGTATAAGCTTGAAAAGCTGCCATTCTTAGTAGCTATTCCAGCTTTTGACGTCTATGTTCCGGCTTCTTAAGCTTAAAAAGCTCCATACCTTAATAATATTGATGCAAAAACTTGTAATATTGGCAGCTTAAAAGACTCCAGGAGGGACAAGGATCAGAAGATCTCAGCCTTTCGAGACCACATACGCAGCATTAACCGCGTGATCTGCCGTGAGATAAAGCGCCAAAGCTGGTTTTCGAGATCGTGTGGCAGCAAAATTCACACCGCCGAGCGCTTGATTCACCAGGTCCACCTCATCCCACAGGAGTTTCCGCCAGGCGTGGGACACGACTCGCAGCAAGATTCTTCCGCTCGACCGCCTGCACGAACCAGATCCGCGTCGCGCAGGGCACAACCGGCCCGCGCGCGGGCGGTTCCCATTTCCGGGACGACCCTCTGACAGCCAACCACAAATGGCGCGCTCGGGAGCCTGGCTGCATGTCGCCGCTAACGGGACGTCTCAGGAGCCGGAAACGGCATGACTTACCGTATACTAGGAAGATGGAAGGCCACAAAACAGCGACCAGCCATGTGCTTTACGACCGGGAGGCCGCCAAGCAGCCCACGAGCCTCCATGTGAACAGCGACCTCTTGGAAAAAGCCCGTGAGCTTGGTGTCGACCTCGCCGCCACCCTCGAAGATGCGCTGGCGTTGGAGGTCCAGAGGAGACAGCGCGAGACCTGGCTGGAGGAAAATCGAGAGGCGATCGAGGCCTACAACGAGCACGTCGCGCAACATGGCGTGTTCAGCACCGGCTTGCGGGGATTTTGATGGCCCAATTCATGGTCTGCCGGAACAAGAATCCTCAGACCTCCTCGGCCGTACCCTTTCTGCTCGATATTCAAAATGACCTGCTCGATGATCTGGAAACTCGGGGCGTGGTGCCCCTCTGCCCACTGGCCTTGATGAAGGGCAAGACTCTGCGGACATTGATGCCTGTTCTCGATATCGAGGGGGAGCGCTTCGTCATGCTGACACCCCAGTTGGCAGGAATCCCCAAGGGCGAGTTGGGAGCTCCAGTCACCCGAGTCGAGCAGTACCGCTTTGAGATCATTGCCGCCATCGACTTTCTCCTGACCGGCGTTTGAGCACCCAATGCGCGTCCGCGACCGGCTATCAGGTGTCGTCGGCCGAGTCGTTTTTGTATGTAATGGTCAGCTTCCACTCGTCTCCGGGGCGTGGAAGGTAGTGGGAGACGCGAGGGTCCGTGGCCGGAATCCATTCCAGACCCTTGGGGTGTAAGCACAACCGGCTCGCCTTGACGTCCATCACGAAGTCCGCGGGAGTCTGCTCGGCCCAGCTCCGGAACACCGTGGCCTCAGGCAGCCGGTAGAAGGTGAGGTTGACCTCGACGATGCGGAACCGCGCCGCGTACCAGGCGAGTTGCGAAGACTTCGCCAAGTCAGCCGGATAGAACTTCCCGTCCCAGTGCGGGTACTGCCAGCCGGATGTCCCGATGAGCACCGGCATTCCAACCCGCCTACAGATGCCGCTTGACGAACGTCCACTGCCCTATCGCGTGGCCGTTCTTGCCGACACAGACGAAGAACAGGTTCAGCAAGAGGACCGTAACGGGCGCTTTGGGGACATCCGAGGGGAGAATGGCGTCAGAGCGCGTCGTATTTTCCATGGAACGCTTCCCCTGCAACGATCGTTCCTATCGGACATCGGGAAGAGCTAACACTAAATGGCTCGCCGCGAAATGGAATCCGGCAGCAGGTCACTAAGGGTTGTAGAATAGTGCGCGCGAGCGCCGTTCTTGGAGGTACAAACCCATGTTCGACATCGTTCCTTTCGTCCTGCTCTCCGGAGCGTGGAATCTCGTGGGGATTTTCTTTGGCACCATCGTCCTCGCGCTGATGATCTGGAGCCTGGTCTGGGTCTACAGCGATGCCGAGGCACGGGGAAAGCCAGGATACCTCGTCGCTCTCCTCGTCTTCCTTCTGAACTGGCCGATCAGCCTCCTCCTCTGGCTTGTGGTCCGGCCAGAGCCGCGCCTCTAGCCACCGGCCCGGTCTCGACCGGGCATCCGCCTTGCACCTTTCCTCGGAGGGGCCGCCCTGGCCCGGCACCGGCGGTCCCCTGCTTCCGCAGCGACTCGGGATTCTCTTCCTTGGAAAGGAGGCACCGCATGGCCCACACCGCAGCCGACATCCTGATGGACACCCTCGTCGAGTGGGGCGTCGACACCGTCTTCGGGCTTCCTGGCGATGGGATCAACGGCATCATGGAGGCGCTCCGGACGCGTCAGGACAAGATCCGTTTCATCCAGGTGCGCCATGAGGAGGCCGCCGCTTTCATGGCCTGCGGCTATGCCAAGTACACCGGCAAGCTCGGCGTCTGCCTGGCCACCTCCGGCCCCGGCGGCATCCATCTCCTGAACGGCCTCTATGACGCCAAGATGGACGGCCAGCCGGTCCTGGCGATCACCGGCCACCACTATCACGACCTCATCGACACCTTCGCTCAGCAGGACGTGGACCTCGACCGCGTATTCGAGGACGTGGCCCTCTACAACACCCGCGTGATGGGCGTCTCCCACGTGGAGAATGTCGCGCACCTCGCCTGCCGCACGGCGCTCTCCTACCGCGGTGTGGCCCACATCAACTTTCCGGTGGATCTCCAGGAGCAGGAAGGGGGCGAGCCTTCCAAGCGCGCCAAGGCCGGCCGCGAAAGCTCGGTGCTCGGCCGCCGCGCCGCTCTTCCGGCCGAAGAGGATCTCTTCCGTGCCGCCGAGGTGATCAACGCCGGTAAGAAGATCGTCATCCTCGCCGGCCGCGGCGCCCTGCATGCCGGCGACGAGCTCGAGCAGCTCGCCGAGCGCCTGGGCGCTCCGATCGCCAAGGCCCTCCTCGGCAAGGCCTGCGTCCCTGACGACAGCCCCTACACCACCGGCGGCATCGGCCTCCTCGGCACGAAGCCCACACAGGAGGCGATGGAAGATTGCGACACGCTGATCATGGTCGGCACGTCGTTCCCCTATATGGAGTTCCTCCCCGAGCCGGGCAAGGCGCGCGCCGTCCAGATCGATCTCGATCCCGTGCGCATCGGCCTGCGCTATCCTGTCGAGGTCGGGCTCCTCGGCGACAGCAGAGCCACGCTCCAGAAGCTCCTGCCTCTCCTGATCCGCAACGAGGACCGCAGCTTCCTCGAGAAGGCGCAGGACAACATGCGGGACTGGTGGCAGCTCATGGAAGAGCAGGGCACCTGGGAGGACGAGCCGATGAAGCCGCAAGTGGTGGCCTGGGAGCTCGGCAAGCGCCTGCGCGACGACGCGATCGTGTCGTGCGACTCGGGGACCATCGCCACCTGGTTCGCGCGCCTGATCCCCGCCCGGCGCGGCCAGATGTTCTCGCTTTCCGGGACCCTCGCCAGCATGGCCAACGGCCTCCCCTACACCATCGCCGCCCAGATCGCGCACCCGAACCGGCAGTGCGTGGGCTTCGTCGGCGACGGCGGCTTCACTATGCTGATGGGAGAGCTTGCCACGGCAGTCAAGTACCAGCTCCCGATCAAGATCGTGGTGGTCAAGAACAACACGCTCGGCCAAATCAAGTGGGAGCAGATCGTCTTCCTGGGCAATCCGGAGTTCGGCTGCGACCTCCAACCGATCGATTTTGCCGCCTATGCCCGCGCGGTGGGCGCCCACGGCTTCACGATCGAGGATCCCAAGCTGTGCGGCTCGATCCTCGACGAAGCGCTCGCGGCGCCGGGTCCGGCGGTGATCGAGGCGGTGGTCGATCCGCTCATTCCTCCGATGCCCGCCAAGGCCACCCGGGAGCAGGCGATCAAGTTCGCCGAGGCCTTGGCCAAGGGAGAGAAGGACCGCGGCAAGATCATCAAGAAGATCTTCACCGAGAAGGTGAGGGAGCTGGTGTGAGACCTCACCCCCTGGCCCCCTCTCCCATCGCCCACACAGCCCCCGGGAGAGGGGGAAACTTGCGGAAAGCCGCGGAGGCCGCGGTTCAGGATCTCCGGGTGGCGGCCTATACGATTCCGACGGATTTTCCGGAGTCGGACGGGACGTTCGCCTGGGATTCGACGACGATGGTGCTGGTCGAGGCCTCAGCGGCCGGCCGAACCGGGATCGGCTTTACGTATGCGGGGACGACGAGCGCGCGGCTGATTCGCGATCAGCTCGCCGGTGTGGTCTGCGGACACGACGCTTTGGATATTCCGGCCGCCTGGGAATCGATGGTCCGGACCGTGCGCAATCTCGGCCGGCCGGGGGTGGCATCCACGGCCATCGCAGCGGTCGATGCCGCGCTCTGGGACCTCAAGGGGCGCCTCCTCGATCTCCCCCTGGTGTCGCTCCTCGGCGCGGTGCGGGACGCGATCCCGGTCTACGGCAGCGGCGGTTTCACGTCGTACTCCCTCGACCAGCTGCGGGCACAGCTCGGCGGCTGGGCGGCGGACGGCATCCGGCGCGTCAAGATGAAGGTCGGGCGCGAGCCGCAGGCCGATCCGCAACGCGTGCGCGCCGCCCGCGAGGCGATCGGGCCGGACGCGGGGCTGTTCGTCGACGCCAACGGCGCCTGCACCCGCAAGCAGGCCCTGGCGCTGGCCGAGCGTTTCGCCGAGCAGGGCGTGACCTGGTTCGAGGAGCCGGTCTCCTCCGACGATCTCGAAGGGCTGCGCCTGCTCCGCGACCGCGGTCCGGCGGGAATGGACATCGCCGCGGGCGAGTACGGCTACGACCTCTTCTATTTCCGGCGGATGCTCGCCGCCGACGCGGTCGACGTGCTCCAGGCGGATGCGACGCGCTGCGCCGGGATCACCGAGTTTCTGCGCGTGGGCGCCCTCTGTGCGGCCTGGAACGTCCCGCTCTCGGCCCACACGGCGCCGTCGATCCACGCGCACCCGTGCTGCGTCCTGGCGCCGGCCGTTCACGTCGAGTATTTCCACGACCACGCGCGCATCGAGCGGATGTTGTTCGACGGTGCTCTCGCGCCGCGCGATGGAAAGTTTTTCCCCGACCGTTCGCGTCCCGGCCTCGGTCTCGATTTCAAGCGGGCCGACGCCGAGCGCTGGAGAGTCGAATGAGCCCCTCACCCCCCGGCCCCCTCTCCCATCTCCCACCCGACCCCCGGGAGAGGGGGAGATTGCGAGAGAAACTATGAATGATCCATCCGTCCTCGGTCCTCCTGTCGGCCGCTCGATCGGGCGCACGCGCTGGGCCATCGCGGAAGGCTACATCCCGGGCTGGAGCCACGGCCCGGAGCCCCAGATGGTGAGCCACGAGACGGTCTGTCTGCTCAACGCGACGGACCGGGACGCTCATGTCGAGATCACGATCTTCTTCGCCGACCGCGAGCCGGCCGGCCCCTACCCGGTCACCGTGCCGGCCCGGCGCACCCGGCATGTCCGCTTCAACGATCTGAGCGATCCCGAGCCCATCCCCCACGACACCGACTTCTCCAGCGTGATCGAATCCGACGTGCCGATCGTCGCGCAGCACACCCGGCTCGACTCGCGGCAGGCGGAGAACGCCTTGCTGAGCACGATCGCGTTCGCCGCCGACTGAGGAATGAGGAATGTCTCTGCCGCCGGATGCCCGCGCCCTGGCCGATGAGCTGTGCGGCCGGATCTCCGGCGAGGTCCGTTTCGACGATGGCAGCCGCGCCCTCTATGCGACGGATGCGTCGAACTACCGCCAGGTGCCGGTGGGCGTCGTCGTCCCCCGCTCGGTGGAGGACGTGATCGAAACCATTTCCACCTGTCGCCGTCACGGCGTGCCGGTGCTCTCCCGCGGGGGCGGCACCAGCCTGGGCGGCCAGTGCTGCAACGTCGCCGTGGTGATCGATTTTTCCAAGTATCTGAACCGGATCGTCGAGCTCGATCCCGAGGGGCGGCGGGCGCGCGTCGAGCCCGGCCTGATCCTCGATGACCTGCGCGACGCGGCCGAGCGGCACCACCTCACCTACGGCCCCGATCCCGCGACGCACAGCCGCTGCACGCTCGGCGGCATGATCGGCAACAACTCGTGCGGCGTCCATTCGATCATGGCCGGCAAGACCGTGGACAACGTCGAGGAGCTCGAGGTCCTCACCTACGACGGCCTCCGTCTGCGCGTCGGGCCGGCCGGCGACGAGGAGCTCGCGCGGATCATCCGATCCGGCGGCCGGCGCGGCGAGATCTACCGCCGCCTGCGCGATCTGCGCGATCGCTACGCCGATCTGATCCGCGCCCGCTATCCGCAGATCCCGCGCCGCGTCTCGGGGTACAACCTCGACGCGCTCCTCCCGGAGAACGGCTTCCACGTGGCCCGGGCGCTGGTGGGCTCCGAATCCACCTGCGTCACCGTCCTCGAAGCCACGGTGCGCCTGGTGGAGAGCCCGCCCTCCCGCGTCCTCCTGGTCCTCGGTTATCCGGACGTCTATACCGCGGGCGATCACGTTCCGGAGATGATGACGCACGGTCCGGTCGGTCTCGAAGGAATCGACGACCTCCTGGTGCGCTACATCCGGATCCAGCACATCCATGAGGAGTATCTGGACCTGTTGCCCGAGGGGAACGGCTGGCTCCTGGTGGAATTCGGCGCCGACAGTCCGGACGAGGCCCGCGACCGGGCCCGCGCGGCCATGGACGCCCTGAAGAAACACCCTGGCGCGCCCGCCATGGCGCTGATCGAAGACCGCAAACAGCAGAGAAAGATCTGGGAGATCCGCGAGGCCGGCCTGGGCGCCACCGCGCATGTGCCCGGGATGGCGCCGACCTGGCCCGGCTGGGAGGACTCGGCGGTCCCTCCCGAGAAGCTCGGCGGCTATCTGCGCGACCTGCGAGCGCTGTTCGACAAGTTCGGCTACGACGGCTCGCTCTACGGTCACTTCGGCCACGGCTGCGTGCACGTGAGCATCGATTTCGATCTGCAGAGCCGCGAAGGGATCGAGAAGTTCCGCCGCTTTTTGGACGAAGCCGCCGATCTCGTCGTGGGCTACGGCGGCTCGCTCTCCGGCGAGCACGGAGACGGCCAGGCGCGCGGCGCGCTGCTCGAAAAGATGTTCGGCCCCGAGCTCATCGAGGCGTTCCGCGAGTTCAAATCGATCTGGGACCCGGAGTGGAAGATGAATCCGGGAAAAGTGATCGATGCGAATCAGCCCACCGCCAACCTCCGCCTGGGCGCCGGCTGGTCGCCGTGGCGTCCGGAGACGCGCTTCCGTTATCCCGAGGACGAAGGCAGCTTCCTCAACGCGGCGGGCCTGCGCTGTGTGGGCGTGGGCCTCTGCCGGCGAACCCACAGCGGCACCATGTGCCCGAGCTTCATGGTGACCCGCGAGGAGAAGCACTCGACGCGCGGCCGTGCCCGCCTGCTCTTCGAGATGCTCGAGCGGGAGGTGATCGGACGTCACGGCTGGCGCGACGAGGCGGTCAAGGAGGCTCTCCATCTTTGCCTGTCCTGCAAGGGATGCAAAGGGGATTGCCCGGTGCGGGTGGACATGGCCACATACAAGGCCGAGTTCCTCTCGCATTATTATCGAGGGCATCTCCGGCCGCGCTCGGCCTACGCCTTCGGCCTGATCCACTGGTGGGCGCGCCTGGCATCGCATGCGCCGGGACTCGTCAATTTCGTGACGCATGCGCCGGGCCTGCGCGGCCTGGCCAAGCGAGCGGCGGGGATGGCTCCGCAGCGTGAGATCCCGCGATTCGCGCGGACCACCTTCCGCACCTGGTTCGCCCGGCGCGGCAAGCCAAGCCATCCCGGCGGGCGCAAGGTCCTGCTCTGGCCGGACACGTTCAACAATTATTTCCATCCGGACGTGGCGCAGGCAGCGGTCGAGGTTCTGGAGAACGCCGGCTTCCGGGTCGAGATCCCGACGGCCGTCCTCTGCTGCGGCCGGCCGCTCTACGACTACGGGATGCTCGGCCTGGCGCAGCGTCTCCTGCGGCGGATTCTGAAGGTGCTCAAGGACGAGATCCGGGCGGGCACGCCGGTCATCGGCCTCGAGCCGAGCTGTGTGGCGGTCTTCCGGGACGAGCTGATCAACTTTTTTCCCGACGACGAGGACGCCCACCGTCTCGCCGCCCAGACTTTCCCTCTCGCCGATTTCCTGGCCCGCGAGCTCCCGGACGAGCGCTTCCCCAAGCTCCACCGCAAGGCCGTGGTCCACGGCCACTGCCACCACAGGGCGCTCTTCGAGATGGAAGGCGAAGAGGAGGTCCTGTCGCGGCTCGGGCTGGACTTCGAGATCCCCGACTCCGGCTGCTGCGGCATGGCCGGCTCGTTCGGCTTCGAAAAGGGAGATCCCTACGACGTCTCGGTCCGCTGCGGCGAGCGGGTGCTCCTGCCCGCCGTGCGGAACGCGCCAGAGGACACCTTGATCATCGCCGACGGCTTCAGCTGCCGCGAGCAGATCGCGCAAGGGACGCAGCGGCAAGCGCTGCATCTGGCGCAGGTGCTGCGGATGGCGTGGAGGCGAGAGCCGAGCGGCGAGACCGGGGAGTCCCCGGCCCCGCCGCCTGGAGCCTGGTCCTAATCGGAGATCAGGACGCCACCGGCCTTGACATTGCTCTTGGTCTTCATCGTTTCTCTCCTCATGGATCCGAGAGTGGTGACAATCTAGTCTGCGCCCGATGCAGTGATACCGCCGGCCTTGACCTTGCTCTTGATCTTCATTGAAAACCTCCAAGCTCGAAGGCCCGGTCCATCCGGGACTCCTTGATCTTATACGCGCCCGGAGTGAATCTCGTTTTGGCCGACGAGCGAGGCGCGGGCAGGAGGACAGAGCATGGACAGGGAGGCGCCGGGCGGCGTCCCCCGTCAGGGAAGGGTGGTCGGACGAGATGGGCCGGGGGTGGTACCGACCTAGTCTAGGAGGCCAGCACGAAGCCGCCGGCCTTCACAGTCGCCTTGACTTTCATGGTTCATCTCCTTTGGTTTGCGAGTTTGTGCTTTCCTTCTAGGGACTGCCTATCTCGGTTGATCCGGAACTAGTCGCCCAGTATGACGCCGCCAGCCTTCACGTTCGCCTTGACTCTCATGGTAGGTCTCCTTTGGTTTGGCGCTCCTGTGAGCAGCCTCGTTCACTCTTAACGCGTAAAGCGGCGGCAAAAGCGATCACGTCTCGGACGGGATCTTTTTCAGGCCGGGGGGCGGGAGGCGCGGCAGGGCACGGCCGGCCCGCCGCCGTGCTCCTTCCGGAAGGCGCTCAGCCGCTCGCAGGCGGCCATCGTCTTGGGGTGGGACGGCCCGCGGCCGCGGGCGAGGGCCTCATACCCGGCGGCGAGGAGCGGACCCGCCTCGGTGGGCCGGCCGCGCGCCGCGAGACAGGCGCCGAGCTGGCTCTCGGCATCCGCGATCCGCCAGTGGCCGGCGGGCAGCGCCGCGCGCAGGATCTCGAGACCTTGGCGCAGCAGCGGCTCGGCGGCGGCCGGGCTGCCGCGGGCGAGACGCAGACTTCCCAGGGAGACCAGCGAGGCCCCGACATCCGGATGCGCCTCGCCGAGCGTCTTCCGGCGAATGGCCAGCGCCTGCTCCGCCAGCGGCTCGGCCACCGCCAGGTCACCCTGGGCAGCCGAGAGCGTCGCCAGGTTGGCGAGGGTCGCAGCCACCCGGGGGTGCTCCTCGCCGAGCGCCTTGCGTGTGATGCGCAGGGACTCTTCGTAGAGGGGCCGGGCCGCGGCCAGCTTGCCTTCGTCCTCCAGCACCCGAGCGAGGTTGTTGAGCCCCATGGCCACCTGCTCGTGCTCGGGGCCGAGCAGCTTGCGGCGCATGGCCAGCGAGCGGCGCAGCAGGGCCTCGGCCGCGACGTTGTCGCCACGCAACGTGAGCAAGGCTGCCAGGTTGTTGAGCTCCAGGGCGATCTCGGCATGCTCTTCACCGTAGAGCCGGTGCGACACCGCGAGGGCTTCGCGGGAGCTCGTTTCCGCCCCGGCGAGGTCGCCACGCTCCATTTGAAGCGCCGCCAGGTTGTTGAGCTGGGTGGCGATCATCGGATGGGCCGGCCCGAAGATCCTGCGCATGATGGCGAGTGCTTCGCGGTATAACGCTTCGGCCTCCGCGGCATGCCCCCGCTGCTTTTCGAGGACCCCCAGGTTGGCGAGATTGGTCGCGACCTCCTCGTGGTCGTTGCCGAAGTGCCCCCGGTTGATGGCGAGCGCTTCCCGGAACAGCGGCTCGGCGGCGGCGAAATCCGCCCGAGTCAGGAGATCGATGGCGAGCGAGTTGAGCGTCTCGGCCACCGCGGGATCGTCCGGACCGAAGAGCTTCCGCCGCATGGCGAGCGCCTGCCGGTGCAAGGTCTCGGCGCGGTCGAGGTCGCCGCGGGCCTGAGTGAGGGTCCCGAGGGCCTCCAGGCTCTCGGCCACCTCGGGGTGCTCCTCGCCGTGGATCTGCCGGCGCAGGGCCAGCGACTTTTCGAGAAGGGGGAGCGACCGGTCGTTCAGCCCGAGGCCGCGGTAGGCCTTGCCGATGGTGGTGGCGAGAGCCGCCTGGACCTCCGGCTGATCCTTGAGCTCGGCCTGCACCCGAGCCGCGCCCTGGTCGAGAAGCTCCCGCGCGGTGATCGACTCGCCCCGCGCTTCCCCCGGATCGGAGACCGAAAAGACGTCCTCCAGCAGACGCACCACGGCCACGGCCTTGTCCCTCTCGTGGCGGATCTCGTCACGCTGCCGGGCCAGGCGCACCGCCTGGAAGGTCATTACGATGGCCAGGGCGAGGACGAGGAGGAAAGTGCCTCCGGCGAGCCCTACCCCCATAGGGTGGCGTCCCACGAACTTGGCCGCGCGGTAGCCGAGGGTCGCCGGCCGGGCCCGCACCGGCATTCCCTCGCGATCGAGCCGCAGGTCCTCGGAGAGGAGCTCGACCGAGGCGTAGCGCCGCAGCGGCTCTTTGCGCAATGCCATCAGGACGATGTTGTCGAGATCGCCGGCCAGTCGGCGGACGAGCCGGCGATCGCGCTCCGCGGTCACTGGCGCGATGCTGCCGTTTCCGGGGGAGGAGCGGCCGACCGCCGTGCTCGGCCGCTCGGGCTCCTGCTCCAACACCGCCTGCTCGACCGCGCCCATACGGTCGGGATCCACGCGATAGGGCAGGCGGCCGGTCAGCAGAACGTAGAGCAGGACGCCCAGGGAGTAGACGTCGCTCGCGGTGGTCACCACCTTGCCCTCCACCTGCTCGGGGCTGGCGTAGTGCGGCGTCATCAAGCGCTGGCCGGTCATCGTAAGCATGGGGGAGAAAGCGGAGCCCTCCAGGAGCTTGGCGATTCCGAAGTCGAGCAGGTGCGGCCGGCCCTCCGGAGTCACCAGGATGTTGGACGGCTTGATGTCGCGGTGGACCACCAGGTGCTGGTGGGCGTACTGCACCGCCGAGCAAACCTGGCGGAAGAGGTCGATGCGGGCGTCGATCCCCAGCTCCCGCTCGTCGCAGTAGCGGTCGATGGGGATGCCGTCGATGTGCTCCATGACCAGGTAGGGCAGGCCGTCCTCGGTGGTGCCGCCATCGAGGAGGCGGGCGATGTTGGGGTGATCGAGAGAGGCGAGGATCTGCCGTTCGGCGCGGAAGCGCTCGAGGAGATCGGAGCGGTCCGCGCCGTAGCCGAAGATCTTGATGGCGACCTGCTGGCGGAACTCTCCGTCATCGCGCACGCCGAGGTAGACGGTGGCCATGCCCCCTTCGCCCAGCTTGCTCTCGACGCGCCACGGGCCGAGGCGCCGTCCCACCGCCGAAGGGGGCGGAAGCGCCACGTCCGCAGGAGCTATGGGAGGATGCTCGAGGAAGTCGCTGGCTCCGGCATCGGCGGCGAGAAGGGAAGCGACCTCGCTCCGCAGCACCGCGTCGCCGCCACACAGCTCAGCGAGGCGCGCTTCCCGCTCGCCCTCGGGCAGCGCCAGGACCTCGTCGAAGATCTCTTCGATCCGGCGCCAGCGGTCAGTCGCCACCGAGAGGGACCTCGCTCCCCGAGAGCCGCCGGTAGAGCCAGGCCTTGGCCAGGCGCCAGCGGCGGCGGACGGTGGGGTTGGACACGCCGAGGAGGGCGGCGATCTCGTCGTGCTCGAAACCGCCGAAGAAGCGCAGCTCGACGATGCGGGCGAGCGATTCGTCTTCCCGGGCGAGCTCGGTCAGCGCCTCGTCGAGGGCCACGAGGCCATCGTCGCGCTCCACGGCGAAATCCGGCACGTCATCGAGCAGGAGCTGGCGGACGTCGCCGCCGTGCCGTCGCGCGCCGCGGCGGCGGGCGTGATCGACGAGGATGCGCCGCATGCTCTGCGCAGCGATGGCGAAGAAATGGGCGCGGCTCTGCCAGTCCACCTGCCGCTGGTCGATCAGGCGCAGGAAGGCCTCGTGGATCAGGTCGTGCGTGTCGAGGGTGTGGCCTTCCCGCTCGCGGTTGAGGTACCGTCCGGCGAGCCGGCGCAGCTCGCCGTAGACGAGAGGCATGAGCTGTTCGAGCGCGCGGTCGTCGCCGGCCTGCCAATCCACGAGGAGCTGGGTTACGCCGGCTGGAGGAGCATCGCCCACGAGGGGCCCCCTTTCGCAGCTTCTATTCTGTCACGGATGCGCAATCACCAGGAGCGTCCGGGCGCGCGCGAGGACGCAGCGGAGCGCCCGGCGGAGGCTCTCGGGATCGAGCGCGGCGAAGCTTTCGTCGAGGACGACCAGCTCGGCGCGCTGCAGCAGGGCGCGGGCGATGTAGAGCCGGCTCTTCTCGCCGTGCGAGAGCTGCCAGCCCGATTCGCCGACCATCTGGAGGAGACCGGCGGGCATGCGGTCGAGAAGCTCGCCCAAGCCCAGCTCCCGGCAGACCGCCTCGGCCGCTTCGAAGTCGCCGGGCCGCGGCGGCCACTCGCGGCCCATCAGGAGATTGAAGGCGAAGGTGTCGGTGAGGACGTGGTTCTCCTGGAACTGCGGCGCCGCCACGGCCCGCCGCCGCCATCCATCGAGACCGAGAGAGTGCCGGTCGAGGCCGGCGAGGAGGAGCAGCCCGGATTGCGGCACGCGCAGGCCGGCGAGGAGAGACCCCAGCGTCGACTTGCCGCCGCCCGAAGGTCCTTCCAGGAGGAGCCGCTCGCCCGCGCGCACGGTGAGCGTACAGCCGGCGAGCGCGGGGTCGGACCGCTCGCCATAGCGGAAGACCAGTTCGTGCGCCTCGACGACGACCGACTCACCAGGCATTTGCTCGGCGGCGAGCAAGGCCGCTTCGGGCGCCACCTTCTCGACACGGCCGGCGGCATGGAAGATCGGCGCCACCTGGCGCCAGGCGATCGCCGCCTCGGCGAGATCGGCGAGCCCGCGGACCATCTTCCAGAACGACCAGTAGGCGAAGAGGGCGCCTCCCAGGGAGACCGCCAGGCTGCCCGCGGAGGCTTCACCGGAGACGAATGGCACCGCGAGGGCGAGCAGGCTGATCAGCAGCCAGCCGCGTGGGATGAGGACGCGGAGCTGCGTCGCCCGGCGGTCGAGCGCGGCCGAGAGGTCGAGATAGCGCTCGAGGTCGCGGTCCTCCTGCTCGTGCCAGCGGTCGGCGCTCTGCTGCGCGAGGCGGGTGCGGTGGCCGACCATCTGCTCGACGAGGTCGTGGGTCATCTCCAGCCGGGTCGCGGTCCATGCCCGCCGCTGCTGGAAGTAGCGCCAGCAGAGCCAGAGCGCCACGGCCACCCAGGCGAGGAGCAGAAGAGCATGCGGCCAGCCGGCGGCGCCCAGGACCAGCACCGGGAGCACGAGGACGATCTCAGAGAGGGTGATCGCGCCGACGTGCGCGCCGGTGAGCGCCAGAAATTCGATCGCTTCGGCGTTCAGGATGCGGGAGAGGAGCTGGCCCGCTCCCTGATGGCGGATCTCCTCGGGCTCGATCTTCAGAGCGCCCATCATCAGCCGGCGCTTGAACAGACGGCCGGCGCGAGACATCAACACCCCCGCGGACCACAGCTCCAAGGACCGGAAGGGAATGAACGTGAGCTGCAGCAGCGCCCAGGCGAACAGCCACCCGCGATCGAGCCGCCCCTGGAGCACGCCCAGGCCCAATACCCACCAGGAGAGCAGAAGGAGTGTGTGCTGCACCATGTGCGCGCCGACCAGGACAGTGGCGCGGACCGGCAGGTGGGCGCGGCGCGCCGCCATCCAGGAGCTGCCGCCCGGCGGGAGGTCGAGGAGCCAGAACCCACCGATCCGCGCGGCGGTCAGACGTTCGGCGAGGATCGCGGCGCGGGCTCGCGCCCGCCGCCGCGCCGGTACCTCCGCCTCGGCGAGGAGGCGGTCCACTTCGGGTCCGAGGCGCGCGTCGTGCTCGCCGCGCAGGGCGTCGCGCAGGCTCGCGAGCGGCGCTCGCCGCACCTGATGATCCGACGCGAGGATGTGCGCCGTGCTCCGTTTCGCGTCGAGCAGGAGGAGGAAGCGCGGACGGTCTCCAGGCAGGCGCAGGAGTGCCGGGGCGGACCGCTGGACGAGAGCTTCGACCTCTCCATAGGAGGCCTCGACCGGCTCGGCTTCGAGCTCCATGGCCGACGCCGCGGCGGCGATCCAGCGGTCCAGGTCATCCGGAGACGCGGCGTCCTCCGGTTCCGGAAGATCGAGCTTCGCGGGATCGAGACCGCTCCGCCGCGCCAGGGCCGAGAGAGCCTCGCCGAGCCGGCTGGCCGGCCAGGCGAGCGCGTCGAGATCCGCCGTCCGCCTCATCGCTTCGGCCCTTCCTCGGCCAGCCGGCCGCGCTCCATGATCAGGCGGCGCCAGACCGCGCTCCCCCACAACCCCTCCCGCACATCGCGCTCCGCCTCCAGGAGAGACCGGTAGCGCGAATCGGCTCGCTCCGCCAGGACCGCGGGAGGCGCGTCCTCGACCACGCGGCCGTTCTCGATCACCAGCACCCGCTCGAAGTCGAGCGTCTCGCCGACGTCGTGGGTGACGCAGAGGAGCGTGGCCCCCTGCCACAGCCTCCGGGCGCGGGCCAGCAGCTCCCGCCGCTGCTCGCGATCGAGGCCGCGGAACGGCTCGTCGAGGAGCGCCAGGCGCACCCCGGGACGCAGCAGACCGCGGGCAAAACGAACCCTCTGCCCTTCTCCACCGGAGACGAGACCCCCGCCCTCGCCGAGCGGCGTCTGCAACCCCTCCGGGAGCTTGCGCAGGACGGCCACGAGGTCCGCCTGCCGGACCGCCTGGTCGATCGGCAGGGCGAGGCCATCGCCCCCGACACTCGCGCCATAGCGCAGGTTTTCGAGCAGCGACCGGTTCCAGATCTGCACGGCCGGATCGATCCAGGCGGTCGCACGGCGCAGCCCCTCGAGCCGCTCGCCGGTGAGAGGCTCGCCATCGACCAGCACGCGGCCGGCAGCTGGCCGGTGCCAGCCGAGGAGAGTGCCGACCAGGGTCGACTTGCCGGCTCCGGAAGGGCCCACGATCGCCACCTGGCTCCCCGGCGCGATCTCCAGGCCGACCTCTTCCAGAATGACGTGCCCGGCCGCACGCACGCTGACGTTCTCCCAGGCGAGAGCGAAGCCGGAAGTCTCCCCCGCCCGGACCTCACCCCCCTGGCCCCCCTCTCCCATCGCCCCCCCTGCCTCCGGGAGAGGGGGGAACCCCTCCTCCGGCGCGCCCAGCGGCTCGAGCAGGCGCAGGGCGACGTTGCGGTGCGAGGGGATCTGGGTGGCGATCGACAGGATCAGCATGTGCCCCAGCGTCATCACCTTGAGCGCCCAGTAGACGAGCAGCAGCACGCCGCCGTCGAGCCCGTGGCGCGCGAGATGGTCGAAGAGCAGGTAGATCGTGAGCGACACCATCGCGATCTGCACCGTCGTGTCGGCCACCACCTCCACTCCGCGCAGGCGCAAATAGGCGCGCGACCATTCCACGAGAAGGCTTTCGTGCTGGCGGCGCACCGCCTTTTGCGCCCCGTGCGTGCGGATCGGAAAGAGGCCGAGGAGGGCGTCGAGATAGAACCGGGAGAGCGCGCCCGCGTGGTTGCGCACCCGCAGATCCCACTCCTGCAGGCGGGGCAGGAGGAGGAACGGCACGCCGAGGGTCAAGGCGCCGGCGAGAAGCACCAGCGGCGTGCTTCCCGGGTCGAGCCAGACGATGCCGCCGAGGGTGAAGAGAAGCTCGCTGACCGTGCGCACCGACCATTCCCCCACGTCGGGCACCAGGCGCAGCCGGTGGACGCTGTGGCTGCGGTCCGCCATGTCGGAGGTCAGACGGCTCTGGAAATAGCGATCGCCGAGCCGCGGGATCTTGCGCAGGAACGCCATGCGCAACCGCGCTTCGAGATGCCGCCCCAGGCGCAGCGCGCCGCGGATGATCGGCAGATCGAGCAGCAGGAAGAGAGCGATGACGGCGATCAGCATGCCGATCGCCCCGACCCGCTGGCGGCCGAGGCCGAGCTGGCTCCCGAGGTCGAAAAACGAGCGGAAGAGCAGGGCCTCCACCACGACGCCCAGCCCCGCCACGAAGAGCGCCAGGGCGATGGCTCCCGGCGCGAGGAGGCCGCCCGCGGCGAGCAGGCGGAGCAGCTCGCGTCCCGGCCGCGCCGGGGGCTCGGCGAGAGCGGCGGCCAGCTCGGGGGAGAGGTCCTGCGCAACCGCCTCGCCGGAGGCCGGCGCGCGGCGTCGCACGCGGACGAGGACGGCGCCGCGGAAGAGCACCTGCTCGTCGCCCTCTGGATCAGGAGGCGCCGGCCGCACCGACCACCAGGCCGCGGGCACCACCGACTCTTCGTTCTCGCGATCTTCCCGGCACCGCGCGAGAAGCGACCGCAGGAGACGTCCGGCTTCGCGGCCGCGGGCGATCGCTCCCGAGACGACGAGAGACCGGGTCATCCGCGCGCCGGCGTCGAGCGCCGCGAGGGACCGCCAGCCGGAGTCGGCCAGCGCTTCGCCGAGAATCGTTTCGATCTCGCCCCGCTGGAGCCCGAGGCCGGAGAGGCGGGCCGAGAGCGGCGCCAGGAACTCCTCCGATCCTGCCCACTCGCGCCAGCCGGCCGCCGGCACCGGCATGCGATGGAGATACACCTCGTCGAGGAACTGTCGCACGCCCGGCCAGCGACGCCCCGTCGCCGGGTCCATCACCTGGAGGAACCCGCCGTGGCAGCGCCAGGCGACGACGAAATGCGTCAGACCGCTGGGATGCCGGACCACCACGATCGCCGGCAGGCACCGCGCCTCCGGCACCAGCAGATGGTCGAGCGGCACCAAGACCTGCTCGGCCTCCAGCCCGAGCCGGTTGGCGACCTCTTCCATCGTGTCGATCGACGTGCCGTCGAGATCGGTCTGGCAGGCCTCGCGCAGGCGGCCGTAGCTGATCGGGATGCCGAACCCCTCGAACAGGGCCTTGAGCGCGGCCGGGCCACAATCCATCGCCGAGGTCTGGACCACCTCGGGAGAGAGGAAGCGGCGCGGCGGGGAGTGGCGGGGCACGATCGTCGGGTCAGCCTAGCATAGAGGATGGCGACCGGGCTGGTTTTGGTCGACTCGGCGGAAAGCCCCGGCGTGGCGATGCTCCCAAGCCTGTAACCACGGGAAATTGGCCATCACGGGCTATCCCAGAGCGGGAGTCTGATGCTTATGATGGCCTAACCAAAAACCTGAAAGAAAGCGTCGTTTCTAGCCGATCTCGATGATCTGGGCACGAGCGCCAGCCTTGAGCGTCGTCTGTACCTTCATGGGCTCACCTCCCTTCTAAGTCACCTTCTTCTAGCCGATCTCAATGATCATGGCGCGGGCGCCAGCCTTGAGCGTCGTCTGCACCTTCATAGGCTCACCTCCCTTTTCTCACCTTCTTTTAGCTGATCTCGATGATTTGGGCACTGGCGCCCGCCTTGAGCGTCGTCTGCACCTTCATAGGCTTGCGCAGGATGTGGCTTTGCATATTAGGCCATAAAGACTCAGCGAAATACAGCTTAGCAAAGCAGGCCCTCGTGTCAAGGGCAAGGTGCGGGAATCAGGCGGAAATCGCACCGCGCCTCCGGCACCAGCAGATGGTCGAGCGGCACCAGGACCTGCTCGGCTTCCAGCCCGAGCCGGTTGGCGGCCTCTTCCATGGTGTCGATCGAGGTGCCGTCGAGATCGGTCTGGCAGGCCTCGCGCAGGCGGCCGTAGCTGATCGGGATGCCGAACCCTTCGAACAGCGTCTTGAGCGCGGCGGGCCGCAGTCCATCGCCGAGGTCTGGACGACCTCGGGCGCGAGGAGGCGGCGCGGCGGGGCGAGACGGGGAGCTCAAGATGCGTTCGGCTCGCTGCGAGACGCCGGACTTTCTCTAACATCCTCAGGCATGAGCCTCGCCGACAACCCGGATTCGCCCCTTATCGAGAGTGCTGGACTTCTCTCTGACGACGATCTCCACATCCTGCCCGAGTGCAGTCAATAGCCGCATCAGACGATCGGTGGAGAAGTTCGTGAGACGACCGTTGAGCAGTGCCGACACCTTCGGCTGATCGATGCCCATGAGTGCTGCAGCAGCCACCTGGGTCAGCCGCCTGCGTCGGATGACTTGGCGGATATGACTGGCCAGCTCAGCTTTCGTCAGCTCCTCTTCGGGCTCGGCGAAGCCCAGGTCGGCGAACACATTGCCGCTGCTCGGAGTTACCGGGATGTCGAGCTCTTGCTTCTTGGCCATTGTTCATAGTCCTCTCTGGCTCGCTGGAGTCGCTTCTCGATCAGGTTCAAGTCAGGTTTCGGAGTGGCGATGCCATGCCTGGACTTCTTCTGAAAAGCATGCAGCACGTACACGACTCCAGAGAAGCGAACGGTGTAGACAGCGCGATACGTATCACCATCGAAATCGTCCACAACCTCCAGAACGCCGGCGCCAGCAAATCCCTTGAGTGGCTTGGCGTAGGGTGCCTTGCGGCCCAGTTGCGCATCCCAGAGCGCGCCGCCGACTCGCCGGCGGACTTCCTCCGGGAAATTCCTCAAGTCCTCCTTGCTGCACCCGATCCAGCGTACAGGCTTGGGCTGGGTGTCTCGGGTCAGCATCGTTCCGTCTCTGATCTTATGCCAGTTCAGGCATGGAATCTACCCGGTGCTTCCAGGCGCCACCTCGGGAGCGCCGGGGACGGGCCGCTCGAAGACCTTGCCGACCGTGCGCAGGACGAGGACGGCTGGAGAGACCCGCTCGACCTCCACCTCCACCGTTCCGGGCAAGCCGTGCTGCAGCGGCAGGCGGGAGTGGCGATCCGGCTCGAGAGCGAGCTCGACGCGGATGCGGCCGTCGCGCGGCTCGCTGGCCAGGCGGGTGACGGTGGCGGGCAGATCGCCGTATTGCGCCGCGGGGAAGCTCTGCAGGACGATCCGCGCCCGCTGGTCGGGCTGAATGCGCCCGAGAGCCGAGGCGGGCAGGAATTCGGCGATCGCCTTGATCTCCCCCGCAGGCACCACCATGGCGAGCGGATCGCCCGCGGCGACGACCGAGCCGACCCGGACGGGGGCGATCTGGCCGATCCGGCCGGCGACGGGCGCGCGGATCGTGCGCAGCTCGAGATCGCGCTCCAGGCGGCGCACGGCGGCCTGCGCTTCGCTCGCCTGGCTGGCGAGAAGGGCGAGATCGCGCTCGAGCTCGTCGATGTCGCCGCGCTGCTCGCTCGCGGTGCCCTGCTCCTCGAAGCCGAGCCGGTCCAGGGTCTGGCGCAGGGACTCCGCGGCGGCGTGCCGCTGCTCGGCCTCGGATCGGG
>WNGB01000888.1_pt1 | contig 48273 bp, 41 predicted proteins | sample 5400681 | NCBI WGS metagenome assembly WNGB01 (sample SAMN13153367, study PRJNA577476) | soil metagenome | isolation source: 115 cm soil or saprolite under grassland replicate 2 | place: USA:California | collected 2016-06-15
TGGCTGGACCACCTCCAAGGCCCCCTACGCCCCACCGAGATCGGCTCCCCGATCCCGCTCGGCCACCGCCCCTACTTCACCAACCAAGCCCACCAGCACCACATCCACATCGGCTACGGCCCCCTCTGACCACCCACCACCACGCCAGCCCACTCGAACCGCCACCGCGGGGACGCGGGACCGCACGCCCGACCGGCCCCCAAGCGCCACCGCCACCGCAGCGGTTGGGATGCGGGGCGCGGGTGCCGGCGGGCGACGGGAACCGTTCGGTCGGCCTGCCACGTCGTAGAGGCGATGGACCGGGTGGGTCCACGACCACGGAGGTGGGGCCATGAAACGGCGGGCGGCGAGGCTCGGAGTGGGAGGGTTCCTGGCGCTGACGGTGGTCGTCACCGTCGGCGCTGGCCCGGCGCTTGCGTGCGGCGGGCTGGTGGGCCTGGGCGGGACGGTGCAGCTCGCGCGGACGACCACGCTGGCGGCCTACCACGGCGGCGTCGAGCACTACGTGACGGCCTTCCAGTACCGCGGGGGCGGAGCCAGGTTCGGCTCGATCGTCCCGCTGCCCGGCGTGCCGACCAAGGTCGAGAAGGGTGGCGACTGGACCCTCCAGCGCCTGGTGCGCGAGACGCAGCCGGTGCGTGTGTCGGCCCAGCCAGGCGTTTTCGCGGCTTCCGGCGACGCGAGGGCCGAGGTGCTGCTCACCGCCAAGGTGGACGCGCTCGACCTGACGGTGCTCCGCGGCGGAGGCATGGCCGTCGGGACCTGGGCGCGTGAGCACGGCTTCGGGCTCTCCCCGGACGCGCCGGAAGTGCTCGACTTCTATGCGGATCGGAGCCCGATCTTCCTGGCGACCAGCTTCGACCCGACCAGGGCAGAGGAGCGCGGCCAGCAGCTCGGCAGCGGCACGCCGGTCCACCTGACGATCCCGACCCCGACCGCATGGGTACCCCTGCGCATCCTTGGCCTCGGGTTGCAGCCGCGCGACCAGGTCCAGGCCGACGTCTACCTGCTGACCGACCGCGAGCCCGCCCTGCTGCCGCGGCCGGACCGCGGGATGCGGCTGGACCAGAGCAGGGAAGCGTCGCCGCGGCTGCTCGCCGACCTGCGCGGCGACCGCGGCATGGAGTGGCTGCCGTCCTCCGGCATGTGGCTGTCGTACCTGAAGTTGGATACGACCGCGGGCGCGCTCCGGCACGACCTCGCGGTGGACGCCAGCGGGCAGGGCACGCCCTCGCTCGTGGCGGCCGGGCTCCTCGACTCCCGCACGGGAGCGCCACTGGTCGACCTGGCAGCTCCAGGTTCCGGGCTGCTCCGGCGCCTGCTGTGGCCGGCCGTCGCGCTGGTGGCGGGGCTCGCGGTGGCGCTGCTGGTGCGCACGCGGTTTGCGCGGACGGCTCGCCGATGAGCGTCACGCCGACGCGCCCACCGATCACGCCACCCCGGGACCGGCCGCCGCCACGTCCAGGAAAGTCGGCGAGCCGCTGGTCACGGAAGCCGTGGGTGGCGCCGACCCTGCTGCTGGCGGCGGGCCTGGCGCTCGGGACCGCGGGGCTGCTGGTGCTCCTGGCTGCCCGGCCGCCGGCACCGGCGGTGCGCACGGTGGTGATCACCTTGCACCACACGCACTTCGAGCCGGCCGAGATCCACGTCGACGCCGGGACGACGGTGCGGTTCGTGCTCCGCAACACCGATCCGATCGACCACGAGTTCATCGTGGGCGACGAAGCGGTCCACCAGCGGCACCGCGTCGGCCGCGACGCGCACCACCACGGCGAGGTCCCTGGGGAGATCTCGGTGCCGTCCGGCACGACCGCCTCCACCAGCTTCCGCTTCGACCATCCGGGGCAGATGGCCTACATCTGCCACCTGCCCGGCCACGAGGCCTACGGGATGGTGGGCGTGGTCGACGTCCGCTGAGGGGACATGCTGGCGGCGGCGTCCCTGGCGGCGGCGAGGACGTGCTCGACCTCGTCGTCGCCATGGGCGATGGACACGAACCACGCCTCGAAGGCGCTGGCCGGCAGGTACACGCCCCGGTCGAGCATGGCGTGGAAGAAGCGGGCGTAGGCGGCGGTGTCCTGCCTGCGGGCGGCGTCGTAGTCTCCGACCGCCTCGGAGGTCATGAACGCGCTGAACAGGTTGCCGGCCCCCTGCACCGTCGCCGGCACCCCGGCGGCATCGAAGGCCCCCTGGAGGCCGCCGGCCAGCCGCGCCGCGACCTGGTCGAGCCGCGCGTAGGCGGCGTCGTCAAGCAGCTTCAGCGTGGCCAGCCCAGCGGCGGTGGCCAGTGGGTTCCCCGAGAGCGTGCCGGCCTGGTACACGGGGCCCTCAGGCGCCACCAGCTCCATCAGGTCGGCGCGGCCGCCGTAGGCGGCGGCGGGCAGCCCACCGCCGATGACCTTGCCGAAGGTCAGCAGGTCCGGGTCGATGCCGTAGAGGCCGACCGCTCCGGCGCGGTGGACGCGGAAGCCGGTGAGCACCTCGTCGGCGATCAGCAGCGCGCCGGCGCGCCGGGTCTGCTCGCGCAGCGCGGCGAGGAACTCCGGGCGCGGCGGCACCACGCCCATGTTGGCGGCGATGGGCTCGACCAGGACGGCGGCGACCTCCGCGCCAGCCCGGGTGAACAGCTCGGCCAGGGCGGCCTCGTCGTTGTAGGGCAGCACCACGGTGTCGGCGGTCTGCGCGGTGGTCACGCCGGGCGAGTCGGGCAGGCCGAAGGTGGCCACCCCTGAACCGGCCGAGGCCAGCAGTCCGTCCGAGTGGCCGTGGTAGCACCCGGCGAACTTCACGAGCTTGGCGCGGCCGGTGGCGGCGCGGGCCAGGCGCACCGCGCTCATGGTCGCCTCGGTCCCCGAGCTCACCATGCGCAGCTTGGCGGCGCTCGGAACGCGCCGGGCGACCTCCTCGGCCAGCTCGACCTCGGCCTCGGTGGGCGCGCCGAACGAGGTGCCCCGGGCCGCGGCCGCGCCCACCGCCTCGATGATCCGCGGGTGGGCGTGCCCGGCGATCAGCGGCCCCCAGGAAAGGACCATGTCGACGTAGCGGTTGCCGTCCACGTCCCAGACCCACGGACCCTGGCCGCGGGCGAGGAACCTCGGGGTCCCGCCCACCGAGCCGAAGGCCCGCACGGGCGAGTTCACACCACCCGGGATGCGGGCCCGCGCCCGCTCGAACAGCGCCGTGCTGCGCTCCACCCCGCCGGGACTCGTCGCGGCGCCCGCCTCCGGGGCCGGCTCCCGGCACCCTGGACCCGCCCCGCTCGCGGTCATCGGCCAACCTCCGAGTCGGGGCGCCCGTCCTGGTCATCGAGCCGGAACCCCGCCTGGTGCCGCTCGGCGATCCGGTCCAGGTCGTCGGCGGTCAGGTCCGGTAGGTCGGAGGCGGTGGCCAGCTCCGCCAGCCGCGCCGCGTCGTCGAACGTGGGCAGCACCGCGGCGACCGCCGGCAGGGCGAGCGCGAAGCGGACCAGCGCCTGCCCGAGCGTCTGGTTCCGGTCGATCGTCAGGAAGTCGAGGTGCCGCAGGCGAGCATCGGGCTGCCGCTCGTCGACCGGCGTGCGCACCACCATCCCCGCGCCCGCCTCGGAGGCGACCTCGGCCAGCTCGCGCCCGGGGTTCTGGTCGTAGACCGAGAAGACCGTGCGGACGCAGGCGACCCCGCGCTCGCGCACGGCGGCGGCGCCCTCCTCGACCCAGCCGGCGCCCGGGCCGAGCGCGACCCCGTAGGCACGGACCTTCCCCTTGACGACCTGCTGGTCGAGGAAACCGAACAGCTCGTCCGACTCCAGCGCCGCGATGTCAGGGTGGTGGAGCTGCCAGAGGTCGATCGGCTCCACGCCGAGGCGGGCCAGCGAGCCGTCGATCGCCCGCGCCGCCCACTGCGCCGACCAGTCGTGCCGGCGGCGCTGCCCGCTGGTGGCCTGCTCCAGCGGGTCCAGCGGGCGGTAGCCGAAGGTGGTCGCCACGGTGACGCGCTCGCGGTCGCGGCGGATGGCCTCGCCGACCAGCCGCTCGCCGCGACCGTCGTCACCGCCGGCGTCCTCGAGGTCGAAGAAGGTGACGCCGAGGTCCAGCGCCCACCGCAGCAGGCGCTCGACCTCCTCGTCCGGCCGCGGCGCGCGGCCGCCGGTCCAGGTCGCTACGGGCACCCCGACCTCGCTGACCTCCAGGTCGGTGGCGCCGAGCCGTCGATAGCGCATGAAGGCCAGTCTAGGCGGGTACAAGTGCTGGCATGAAAGCGGGCACGGAGAGGGACAGGGACAGGGGACGCCCCAGCTGGTGGCAGGGCTCCGGCGGTGGGGACGGCCCGCCGCCCGGCGCCTGGGGGCGGCCCCGGCGTGCGTATGGCGGGCTCGCCGCGCTGCTGATGGGCGCCGGCGTCCTGGTGCTGGTGGTCGCGCTGATCGTGGTGGCGCTGCTGCGCTTCACCGCGTGGAGGCCGTCGCTCACCAACCCCTTCGGCACCAGGACGATCGACCGCAGCCAGCCGGCGCTGCTGGTGTCGCTCCAGGACCTGAGCGTCTACAAGGCGGCGACCGCCAACCTCCAGCTGATCATCGACCTGGAGAAGGACGCCCGCTTCGTGCCGTCGTTCATCAAGGGAGAGCGCACGCTGTTCGTGGCCGCCGGCAGCGTCGACGCCGAGGTGGACTTCTCGCGGATCGGCAAGGACGCGATCAAGGTGTCCGGGGACGGGCGCACGGCCGAGATCACCCTGCCGCATCCCACCCTCGGCAAGGTGCGCATCGACCCCAACGCGAGCTACGTGGCCTCACGCGAGCGGGGAGTCCTCGATCGGCTGGGCTCGGTGGTCTCCGACGACCCCAACAGCCAGCGCGAGCTCTACCAGCTCGCCGACCAGCGGATCCAGGCCGCCGCCCAGCAGAGCGACCTGCTCCCCAGGGCGGAACAGAACACCCGCGCCACGCTCGAGGGCATGCTCCGGGGCCTCGGCTACACCAGGGTCACTGTCACCTTCACCGGCTCACCGCCGCACTGACGCGGCGCGCTCAGGGCGCGCTCAGCCGCTCCGCCAGGAACCCGAGCGCGATCGGGTAGCGGTACTCGATGCCGCCGTGGCCGGCGTCGAACAGCTCGAAGGTGTACCCGACGCCGATCTGGTCCAGCTCCGCGGCAAAGGCGGCGGCGCCGACGTCCAGGTTCCACTCGTCCTTCTTGCCGGCATCCAGGTAGACACCGCGCATGGAGCGCAGGGCGTCGGCGTGCCCCGCGACCATCCGCACCGGGTCCAGCTCCCGCCAGCGTCGCCACACGTCGTCGCGGAGCCGCCCATTGGCGGGGTCGAAGGGGAGGGTGACGGTGCCGTCAGGCTCGGCCGAGTAGCACGCAGCCATGCAGTAGATGTTCAGCATGGAGCCGTCGCTCTCCCTGGTGAAGGCCGGCCGTGAGCGGAAATCCGCCCAGAACTTCTCGAACGAGCCGTCGTAGTCGTCCCGCAGGGCACGCACGGCCACGGCCACGTCGGGCAGGTAGCACAGCTCGAAAAGGGCGTCGCCCGCATGGCTCGCCAGGGCGCCGAAGACGTCCGGGCGCAGCATCGGCACGACCATCGCGCCGTAGCCACCGCTCGACTTGCCGGTGACCCCGCGGTGCTCGCGGCTGGGCAGGGTGGCGTAGCGCCCGTCAACGAACGGGACGATCTCGTCGCAGAGATAGTCCAGGTAGCGGCCGGTGCCGGGCGAGTTCAGGTACTGGCTGCCACCGAGCGAGGTCCACGCGTCGATCAGCACGACGATCGCCGGCGGGACCGTACCGCCCGCGAACAGCTCGTCGATCCGCTCCGGCGTGGTGGGCCGGAAGGCGGAGCGGCTCCACCACATGTCCACCTGGCCGGTGAGCCCCTGGAGGACGTAGATGCTGGGATAGCGGCGATCCGGGTCGTCGCCGTAGCCCGGCGGCAGGTAGACCCACACCGGTCGCTCGGCCGGGTCGTCGAGCGGGTTGCCCGCCAGCGCCTGGCTGGTGATCGTCTGCTGCTCGAAGTGGCCTTTCGGCTCGACATGCCACGGCTTCATGTGCGGCCTTTCTCCTCGCGCGAGTCATGCGGGACGGCCGCCCGCGCTAGAGCAGCGGGGCGGCCTCGCGGGCGAAGTAGGTGACCACCAGGTCGGCTCCGGCCCGGCGGATGCTGGTGAGGACCTCGAGCATGACCCGGGCGCCGTCGATCCAGCCGCGCTCGGCCGCTGCCTTCACCATCGCGTACTCGCCGGACACGTGGTACGCGGCGGTCGGCAGGCCGAACTCGTGCTTCACGCGCCACAGCACGTCCAGGTAGGCGAGCGCCGGCTTGACCAGGAGCATGTCCGCCCCCTCGGCCACGTCCAGCGCGACCTCGCGCAGGGCCTCGTCGCTGTTGCGCGGGTCCATCTGGTAGGCGGTGCGGTCGCCGAACCGCGGTGCGCCCTCGGCGGCCTCGCGGAACGGGCCATACAGGGCGGAGGCGTACTTCGCCGCGTAGGCAAGGATCGGGGTGTCGGCGAACCCGGCCTGGTCGAGGGCGGCGCGGGTCGCCGCCACCTGGCCGTCCATCATCCCGCTCGGCGCGATCACGTCGGCCCCGGCCTCGGCCTGGGCCACGGCGATTCGCTCGTAGCGGTCCAGGGTGGCGTCGTTGTCGACCCGCTGGTCAGGACTGAGGAGGCCGCAGTGCCCGTGATCGGTGTACTCGCACAGGCACAGGTCGCCGATCAGCGCGACGTCGTCGCCGAGATCGGCCGCCAGCGCCCGCAGCGCCCGCTGCACGATGCCCTCCGGGGCCCAGGCCTGCGAGCCCTCCGCGTCCTTGTCCGCGGGCACGCCGAACAGCAGCAGCGCCGGGATGCCGAGGCCGGCGAGCTCGGCCGCCTCCTTGCGGAGGCTCTCCAGCGTGTGCTGGTAGTGCCCCGGCATCGAGGAGATCGGCACCGGCTCGCTGATGGACTCCTTGACGAACAATGGAGCGATCAGGTCATCGCGGTGCAGGTCGGTCTCGCCGGCCAGCTCGCGCAGGGTCGAGGTGTGGCGCATACGCCGGGGCCGGCTGACCGGGAACGGCGGTGGTTGCTGCATCGTTGCTCCTCGGCGGTGCGTTCGGGGACTCGCGCCTCAACCTACTCCGAATCCCCTCGGCGGGCAGGTCGAGCGGCTCAGGCGGTGCGGCGGGCAGGTCGAGCGGCTCAGGCGGTGCGGCGCTCGTAGGCGCGCCAGGCGCGGGCGAGCAGCTCCACGGCGGTATCCAGCACCGGCGGGTCGGCGACGAAGGGCAGGCGGATGCGGTCGTCGCCGCCGCCGTTCGGCGAGACCAGCGGCCCGGGGATGACCGACACGCCGTGGCGGATGGCGAGCTGGGCGAAGGCCGAGGCGTCGGCGCCGGGCAGGCGCACCCACAGGCTCTGCCCTCCAAGAGGGCGCCGCCACTCCCAACCGGTGCCCGCCGCCCGGATGGCCGCCTCGACACGGTCCAGCCGGCTCCGGAGCTGGAGATTGCGCCAGGAGGTGACCTCGTCGACCCGCTGGAGCAGGCGCACGGCCAGTACCTGGCTGAGCGCGCCGCTGCCCAGGTCCTCGACCGCCTTGGCCCGCGCCAGGAAGGCCACAATCGGCGTGGACGCCCGCAGCCAGCCGATCCGCAGCCCTCCCCAGAACAGCTTGCTCAGCGAGCCGACCAGCACCACCGGAGCGTCCGGGCGGTAGAAGGCCACCGGTGGCGGCGCCGGCGATCCATGGCCGAGGTCGCCGACCACCGCGTCGTCCACGACCGGGACGTTGTGGGTCGCGGCCAGGTCGGCCAGCCGCCGGCGCGCGTCCGGGGGCATCAGCGTGCCGACCGGGTTGTGGAAGCTCGGTTGCAGGTACACGAGCCTCGGCCGCTGCACGCACAGCACGCGTTCGAGCGCGTCGAGGTCGGCCCCCTGTTCGGTCAGGGGGATCGTGGCGACGCTGGCCCCGACCGTCTCGATGGCGTCCAGCGCGCCTGGGAAGGTGAACTCCTCGGTCACGACCAGGTCTCCCTGGCGCAGCAGCACCCTGGCCAGCAGCGAGAGCGCCTGCTGGGCGCCGGTGGTGATCAGCACCTGATCGGCGGCGGTGGGCAACCCGCGGCTGGTCAGATGGGCCGCCACCGCCTCGCGCAGCGCCGGCAGCCCGGCGGGCTGGTAGCCCGAGCCGGCCAGCGCGTCCCCCTCCCAGGTGGCCGGGTCGGCGAGCAGATCGCGCACCAGCGGGGCGGCATCGTTGACGGCGGTCGTCAGGTCGATCGTGGCGGTCGAGCCCTCGAGCAGGCTGAGGAACATGGCGTTGGCCTTGTAGTCGCCGCTCGGGGAGTAGCGCCGCCCGGCGACGGTGGTCCCGCTGCCCTGGCGCCGGTCGATTAGGCCCTCGCCGCGGAGCAGCTCGTAGGCGGCGGCCACCGTGTTGCGGCTGACGGCCAGCGTCCGAGCCAGCGTCCGCTCGGGCGGCAGGAGCGCCTCCGGCCGGAGCTGGCCCTGCTCGATGAGCCGGCGCAGCGCGACGGCCAGCCGGTGATAGAGCGGTCCCTGGCCCGCGCTCCAGCGGCCGATGATCGTGGCCAGCTCCTTGGCGCTGTATCGCATGCCACCAATCTCCTCCCGATTGGCTCTGGAGGTAAAGAGCCAATCGGGAGGAGATGGCCGCCGGTGGCGCGGTGGCGTCCGCGGCGGCACGGCCGGCGCTCCGGCGGGAGCGGGATCAGCCGGTCGCCCGCTCGATCGCGGCGACCAGTCCTGGAATGGTGTGCTCGCTGGCCGTGGCGTCGACCCGCATCCCGGCCGCCTCGGCCGCCGCGGCGGTGACCGGCCCGATGGCCGCCACCCGGACCCCGCCGGGCGGCGGGCCGCCGTAGGCGCGCGCGAACCCCTGCACGGTGGACGAGGCGGTGAAAGCCAGCCAGTCGACCTCGCCGCCGTCCAGGCGCCGGCGGGCGCCCTCCTCGAGCCGGTCCAGCGGGACCGTGCGGTAGGCGGCGACGTCGTGCGTGCGGTAGCCCTTGGCCCGCAGGACCGTTCTCAACCACGGGCTGGCGATGTCCGCCCTGGCCAGCAGCACCTCGCCCGAGCCCGCCGGGAACGCCTCCCCGAGTGCCGCGGTGGTCGCCACCGGCGGCACCAGGTCGGGGACGACCCCCCAGTCGCGCAGCGCGGCGGCGGTCGCCGGGCCGATCGCCGCGACCGGCGTGCCCGCCAGCGCGCCGGCGTCGTGGCCGGCCGCCTCCATGCGCCCACGCAGCGCAGCGACACCGTTCACGCTGGTCAGCACCAGCCAGTCGTAGCCGCCTCCGACCAGCCGCTCGACCGCGAGGTCCAGCTCGGAGGTCGAGCTCACCGGTCGGATCGCGATCGTCGGCACTTCCAGCGGCTCCGCCCCCCGCTGCCGTAGCAGCCGCGAGAACGCCCCCGCCTGCTCCCGAGCCCGCGGCACCAGCACCGTGAGCCCCGCCAACGGCCGACGGTCGTCCACAATCCCCTCCCCAGCGCCAGCCAGTAGGCGCATGCTACCAATCTGGGTGTCGTGACCACGCGGGGAAGCCGGGCGACGACCTGCCGCCAGACGCCCCCCGGCATCCTTCGGCAGGTCCAACCTGCACCGTCAGGCACGCATCGCGAAAGGTGGCGCCATGGACAGGACCCGCAAGCTCTACCGCAGCCGAACCGATCGCATGATGGCCGGCGTCTGTGGCGGTCTGGCCCAGTACTTCAACACGGACGCGACGCTGATCCGGGTGCTCTTCGTCCTCCTGACCGTGCTGGGCGGCGCCGGCCCGCTGATCTACCTGGCGATGTGGATCATCGTCCCCAGCGAGCCGTGAGGCGTCGCCGGCGCCGGTCGAGGTCGGGGACGCCTGACCGGGGTCAGCGAGGGCGGGTGGACTCGACCAGGGCGCGGACCTCGGGGGTGCAAGCGTCCAGGAGGCGGGTGGCGAGGATCTGACCGAGGGACTCGGGGTCGTCGAGGGGCCCGGCGAGGCGCTCGCGGACCAGCCCCTTGCCGTCGGCGGCGCTCAGGAACCCCTGGATATCGAGACGGCTGTCGCCGCGCATGGTGAGGAGCGCGCCGGCCGGCAGCGTGCAGGAGCCGCCGAGGGTGGCCAGGAACGCGCGCTCGGCGCGCAGCGCCACACGCGACGGGCGGTGGGTGATCGCGCTCACCAGGCCGAGCACGCGGGTGTCGCCCTCGCGTGCCTCCACCGCCAGGCAGCCCTGACCGGGAGCCGGCGTGAACACCTCCGGGTCGAGCGGCGCGGTCAGCTCCGCGGCGAGCCCGAGACGGTCCAGGCCCGCCGCGGCCAGCACGACCGCGCCGAACTCGCCGGAGCGCGCCTTGCGCAGGCGGGTGTCCACGTTGCCGCGGATCGGCAGCACCTCCAGGTCGGGCCGCAACCAGCGGAGCAGCGCGACCCGGCGGGGGCTGCCCGTGCCCACGGAGGCGCCGGGAGGCAGGTCGTCGAGACCGCCGACCGGCTCGCGGGCGACCAGCACATCGCGCGGGTCGGCGCGCTCGGGCACGGCGGCCAGCACCAGCCCGGGCGTCTGGACCGCCGGCAGGTCCTTGGCGGAGTGGACCGCCAGGTCGGCGCGGCCCGCCAGGACCGCCTCCTGGACGGCGGCGGTGAACACGCCCTTGCCACCGAGCTCGGTGGTGGCGACATCGCGGCGGCGGTCGCCCTCGGTGACCACCGGCACCAGCTCGATCCCCAGCCCCGGCCATGCCTGGCGAAGCGCGTCGACCACCAGCCGCGTCTGGGCCAGCGCCAGCGCGCTCCGCCTCGTTGCCAGCCGCACGGCCGGCGCCGGTTCGCCGCCGAGGGGCGCCGGGCCGGGCGCCGGGGTCCCGGAGGCGTCAGTCGCCAAGGTGGGGGTCCTCCTCGTCGAGTGCGTAGAGCTGTCGCAGGATACCCGCGTACATCTCACCGTTGGCGCCGGCCGCCAGCGCCTTGCCACGCACGATCGGGTCGTGGAGCAGCTTGTTGACCAGCCCGCGCGTGACGGCGTCGACGGCCGCCCGCTCGGCCGGGTCCAGCCCCGCCAGGCGGGCGGAGGCCCTGCCCAGCTCGTACTGGCGGACTTCCTCGGCGCGGGCGCGCAGGGCGCGGATGGTCGGCGCCAGCTTCGCCGAGCGCAGACCGCTCATGAACCCGGCGGTCTCCTCGCCGATCAGCGCTCGCACCCGCTCGACCTCGCGGCTCGGGCCCTCGTCCTCGGTCTCGAGGATCGCCCGCAGGGCGTCGAGGTCGGCGAGCATCACTCCTGGGAGCTGGCGGACCTCGGGCTCGACGTCGCGCGGGACGCCGAGGTCCAGCACGACCAGCGGGCGGCCCGGCCGCCGCCGGTCGAGCCCACCACGGACCGCCTCGAGCGTGAGCGTGGGGATGACCGCCGCGGTGGAAGCGACCACCAGGTCGGTGGTGGCCAGCTCCTGGTCGATCGCCCCCAGCGGGACCCAGCGGCCGCCCAGCTCGGAGGCCAGGGCGGCGCCGCGCGCCTCGGTGCGGTTGGCGATCACCAGCTCGGAGGCCCCTGCCTCACGCACGGTCCGGCCGGCCAGCCTGGCCATCTTGCCCGCCCCGACGATCAGGACGCCGCGGCCGGCCAGCGTGCCGAGCTGCCCCTCGACGATCCGGAGGCTGACCGACAGGGTGGAGGCCAGCCCCTGCCCGATCGCGGTCTCGTGGCGGGCGCGGCGGCCGACCCGCAGAGCCTGGGTGAACAGGGCGTGCAGGACCGGCCCCACGGTGCGCTCGGCCTGCGCGGCCTGGAACGACTCGCGGACCTGACCGAGGATCTGCACCTCGCCCACCACCATGGAGTCGATGCCGGCCGAGACGGCGAACAGGTGGTTGACGGCCCGGTCCTCGTAGTGGGCGTAGAGGAAGTCGGACAGCTCGTGACTGCTGATGCCGTGGAACTCGGTCAGGAACCCCCTGATGGCGTCGCCACCGTCATGGAACCGGTCGATCGCGGCGTAGACCTCGACCCGGTTGCAGGTGGAGAGGATCGCGCCTTCCTTGACGTGCTCGCGCTCCAACAGCATGGCGAGCGCCTTGGGGCGGCGCTCCGGATCGATCGCCAGCCGTTCCAGGAGGTCGAGCGGGGCGCTGCGGTGGTTGAGGCCGACGACGAAAACGGGCATCCGGTCAGCCCCGCCCCTTCGGGCCATCCGGCGAGCGCTGAGGCTGACCGGAACCGCTGCGGTCGGTGGCGGCAGCGGTCTGGCGGACCAGGTTCACCGCGGCTCGGCGCTGCTCGTGGAAGGAGAGGATCTGGAGCTCGGTCGACAGGTCGACCTTGCGCAGGAACACGCCGGCGGGAACCTGGAGGTGAGCGGGAGCGAAGTTGAGGATGGAGGTGATGCCCGCCGACACCAGTCGGTCGCACACCTCCTGGGCCGAGGCGGCCGGGGTCGCGACCACGCCGATGGCGACCTGCTCCTCCTTGGCGATGCGATCCAGGTCGTCGATGTGCTCGACGGTGAGGTCGCCCACCTGCTCGCCGATCTTGCGCTTGTCGGACTCCAGCAGCGCGACCACGCGGAAGCCACGCTCCGCGAAGCCCTTGTAGTTGGCCAGGGCGTGTCCCAGGTTGCCGGCCCCGATGATGGCCACCGGCCAGTCCTGCTCCAGCCCCAGCTCGCGGCGGACCTGGTAGATCAGGTATTCGACGTCGTATCCGACCCCGCGGGTGCCGTAGGAGCCGAGATAGGAGAGGTCCTTGCGCACCTTGGCGGAGTTGACGCCGGCCGCCTCCGCGAGCTGTTCGGACGAGACCGTGTGCGTCCCCCGCTCCGCCATGTCGATCAGGCAGCGCAGGTAAACCGGCAGACGCGCAACGGTGGCTTCGGGAATGCTGCGATCTCGCACGTTGACTCAAACCCCCACTGCTCGAACCTCGCCGGGCCGAGCCCCTTCCCAGATGGTTCCGAGTCTAGGCCCTTGTGACGGGGTTCTCAAACGCTCCAACGCCCACGCAGGTGCGCCCTGAGCAGGTCCGGGGGCACCTCGTACTCGAACAGTTCGACACCATCGACCACCACGACCGGCACTCGGACCCCATAGCGCCGAGCCAGCTCCGGGTCACCGTCGATATCCACCGTGACCAGGGCAAATGGAATCGTTCTCTGCTCCGAGCGGAGCACCTGCTCGGCGTGCTCGCAGAGGTGGCAGCCGACCCGGGTGTAGAGCGTGACCGCCTGCTTCACTGCGATACCCCCAAGGGGTTCGGTGAGGAGCGTCCGTCAGGCACGCTCATGGGGCCGCCGGACCGGTTCGGGCGGCACCGCCGGGGCTGGCGGCCGCCGCCGACCGCACGGGTGTGGAGGCGCGCCAGAACCCCAGGTACATGACGCAGGCGCCCACCGCCAGACCGGCCCCCAGCTTGCCGCTCTGGTCGAGGAACGCGAACACGCCGCCGCCGGCCGCGAAGGCGACGCCGAGCGCGATCAGCAGGTTGCCCTCGAACCGTGGCCGCAGCTCGCGCCGGTGCCGCAGCGCCAGGCCGCTGGCCACCGCACCGCCGATCACCACCAGGGTCCCGACCACGTTACCGGCCACCGCCAGCATCCGGACGGCCAGGGGCAGGAACCGCCTGCCCTCCGGGACCAGGGCGCCGGCCAGGTCGGCGGAGGTCACCGGCGCGAGCGCCACCAGCGCCACGGCGGCGGCGCTGAAGACCAGCAGGCAGCCGAGATAGACGCGGGCGGCGGCGGGCCTGCCGAGCAGCAGCACCGTGCCGAGCGCCAGCCAGGGCACGTTCAGGATCGCGCCGAACAGGTAGTAGAGCTTGAAGTCGGAGGGCGACCATCCCACCGCGACGCCGAGCGTGAGCGCCAGCGAGGCCACCGCGAACATCGACAGCGCGATCCCCCAGGCGAGCTGGTAGGGCTTGTGCCGCTGCGCGTACTGCAGCAGCACCGCGGTCGCGAAAGCGGCGGCGGCCGCCACGGCGATCGCGGGAATGATCCAGTGCACCTCGAGCCGTCCTCTCGCCGGAGGGTTCGGGAACCCCGGGGCTGCCCCGATCGGCCGGCCGACGCGCCCGCAAACCCGCCAGTAGTGAAACCATGGAGAGTCTAGTACTGGCCGCGACAGTTCACCGCTCGAGCTGTGGGACCGGTACCATCCGGCCTCGAGCGACGATTCGTCCTCCTGGAGCGAGGAGCGCCCGTGCCCGATCTGCCTGCCGTGCTCGGATCGACCGGGCCCTTCTTCATGTTCTCGCTCGACGAGACCTTCGAACTGCTCGCCGAGGCCGGGTTCGACGGCGCCGAGCTGATGATCACCCAGGACCGGCTGAGCCAGGACCCCCACCGCATGGCCGCGGTCGCGCGCCGCTACGGCCTGCCCGTCCCGGCCATCCACGGGCCGTTCCTGCTGGCGACCTGGCTGGTCTACGGGACGGACCCCAAGGGCAAGCTGGACCGCTGCGTGGAGTTCGCGGAGACGGCGCGGATCTCGACCATCGTGATCCATCCGCCCTACCGCTGGCAGCCCGCCTACGCGAGCTGGCTGGTCGATCGCATCGAGGAGATCCGCGAGCAGACCGGCATCACCGTCGCGGTGGAGAACATGTTCCCCGTCTGGATGAACGGCCGCCGCCTCCAGTTCCAGAACGGCATCCTGCCGAGGGAGCTGGCCCGCTATCCCCACATCACGCTCGACCTGAGCCACCTGGCCGTCGCCGGCATCGACATCCTCGACGCCTACGACCAGCTCCGTGACCAGGTCGTCCACGTCCACGTCTCCAACAACGCCGGCAGGGGGCGGGACACCCACGCCGGCCTCGACGCCGGCGTCCTGCCGGTCCCCGCATTCCTCGAAAGGCTGATGACCTCGAGCTTTCCTGGAGCGGTCACCCTGGAGCTGGACGTGCGCCGCTGGGCGGAGGACCGGGTCGCGCTGCTGGAGTTCCTCCGCGACAACGTGGCGGCCGCGCGCGAGCATCTCGCGGCCGGCGCAAGGATCGCGGGCCAGGTCGGCCGGCGCGGGTGATCGCGCAGGTACGGCGCCTGGCGAGCACGACCTCCCATCGGCGAGATAACATTCCTGGCGCTCTGCAGCCTCGCACGTCAGGGAGCTGACCATGCGCACCGGCACCGCCATCGCGCTCGCAGTCCTCCTCGTCGTCATCGTCCTGGCGGCTGGCATCCAACTGGTGCTGGTCCGTTGACCACCGGCCAGATCCCGGGCGTGGACGATCTGCACTCGGCGCCCCTGACCCCGTGCCCCTGCGGCCACGGCGACGTCGCCGCGGAGATGGCGCGCCAGCGGCCGCTGCTGGAGCGGGCGATCGCCGGCGACGCGCGCGCCCTGGGGGAGCTGTACGACGACAGCGTCGACGACGTCTATCGCTACCTGCTCGCCTGGACGGCCGACGAACGGGTCGCCAAGGACCTGACCGCTCAGGTCTTCCACGGCGCCCTGACCTGGCTGCCGGCGATCGCCGAGGGCGGGGGTGACCTGGCGGCCTGGCTTGTGACCATGGCACGCGACGCGGTCGCGCAGCACAACGGCGCCGGCTGGGCGCTCGACCCGGAGCCGCTCCAGACACAGTCCCCTGACGTGCTCCTGGCCGCGGCGCGGCTGGACGATGCCCAGCGCGAGGTGGTCGTGCTGCGGCTGCTGCTGGGCCACTCGCTGGCCCACACGGCCCAGCTGACCGGGTCCTCGGGCAACGTGGTCTCCGAGCTCCAGCTCGCCGCCTGCTCGACCATTTGGCAGATGCTCAGCGGGGCCGCGGTCGACCCCGTCCCGCCCGGGTCCCAGGAGCTGCGCCCGCGCTGGTTCGAGAGCTACCTGGAGGGAGCCCACTTCGACCCGAGCGGCGATCCCGGCCTGTCGGACGTGCTGGCGGTGGCCGATGCGCTGCGGCAGGCGGCCCCCCAGCAGGTACCGCTCCCCGACGACGCCTTCCTGCGGCGGCTTCGGGAGCAGCTCCTCGGCCAGCTCGCCGGCGTCGGCGCGGAGCGCCCGCGGGCCACCGGCCGGATCGGTCGCGCCGTCGCCCTGATCGGCTTCTACGCCGGTCGCCATCCCTGGGTGGCGACCGGCGTGGCCGCCGTCGCCATCGCCCTGGTATTCGGGCTCCAGGCGACCAGCAACACCGGCAGCCCCTCGGCCTGCGGCGACGGCCCCTGCCTGGCGAGCCCGACCGACTCGACCACCGCTCCCGGCGCCGGGGCCGGCGTGCCCGCGATCCCGACGCTGGGCGCCACGACGATCTTCTCGACGACCTCGGCGCCGCCCTCGACGACCCTCGCACCGACCACCAGCACCCCGGGGGCCGCGCCTTCGACGGTCCCGCCGACGACCGTCGCGCGGACCACCCAGACGACCCAGCGGGTCACCACGACGACCCGCCGCAGGGGCGGCAGGCCCACGACGAGCCAGGCTACCACGACGGTCCCGACGACCACGCCGACGACCACGGCGACGACGAGCAGCTAGCCCCGGTAACGGCGCCCCTCCCCGCGTGACGCCCCGATCCACCGGGCCACCCCGCGCGAGCACTCCGGCGGCTACAGCCCGAAGACGCTGCCGCGGGCTGCCAGGTTCTTGTGGAGGGTTCGCTGGATGGTGTCGCGGACCTGGTCGGTGAGGTCGAAGACCACCATCGGGTCGAGCACGGCGTCGGGGCCATAGCCCGCCGTCTCGATGGGTGGGCAGAACTCGATCAGCCACTGGGAGGGCAGCGGCACGGCGCCGAGCGGCCCGAGCAGCGGGAACGTGGGGGTGACCGGCAGGTAGGGCAGGCCGAGCAGGCGCGCCAGCCGGCGCAGATTGGCGACCATCGGGTAGATCTCCTCGCTGCCCACCACCGCGACCGGCACGATCGGGGCGCCGGTGCGCAGCGCCAGCTCGACGAAGCCCCCGCGACCGAAGCGCTGGAGCCGGTAGCGTTCGCGGAAGGGCTTGCCGAGGCCCTTGTAGCCCTCCGGCCACACGCCCACCAGCTCACCGGCGCGGAGCAGGCGCTTCGCGTCCTCTTCGCAGGCCAGCGTGTTGCCGGACTTGCGGGCGAGCGGGGCGACCAGCGGCAGGGTGAAGGCCAGATCGGCGGCGAGCATCCGCAGGATGCGGTGCGCGGGGTGCTCGTCGTGGACGGCCATGGCGACCATCATCGCGTCGAACGGCAGGGTGCCGGCGTGGTTGCCGACCACCAGCGCCGGTCCGCTGGCTGGGACGTGCTCCAGCCCCACGGTCCGCACGCGCCACCAGCGCTGGTAGAGCGGGCGCAGCACCGGTGCGAGCACGTGGTCGACCAGCTCCTTGTCGTAGCCGAACTCGTCGACCCGGTAGTCGCCGGCGAGCCGGCGGGCCAGGAACTGATCCTCGTCCTCGACGGGTCTCGCGCCGAGCCGGCTGGCGGCGAAGTCGCGGAACGCATCCGGTGAGGACCATTTCGGGGTGAAGCCGAGGCGCTCCCGCGCGGCGGTGGTGTCGGCCACCCGGCCGAACTGGAGGAAATGCGACTGCTCGGGCGAGAAGTCGAGGGTGCGGCGCAGCAGCTCCGCCACCATCCAGACGAGCGGCTCCGGGATCGGCAGCTGCGGCTTGCCGGCGATTCGGATGGCCTGGCTGAGCAGCACCACGCCGTCGCCGGCGATGTTGAAGGTGCCCCGGGTGGCCCGTCCGAGCACGGCGCGCTCGAGCACCCGCTGGGTGTCCGACTCGTGCAGGAACTGGAGCCGAGGGTCGAACCCGAGCACGGTCGGGCAGGTCGGCAGCTCGAAGTAGCGGGTCAGCGGGTTGGAGACCTTCGGCCCGACCTGGTTGGCCAGTCGCAGGATGGTGACGGTCACGTCGGGGCGGCGGCGGTGGAAGGACCGCACGTAGTCCTCGACCTGGATCGCGTCCTTGCCGAAGCCGGAGCGGGGCGCATCGTGCGGCATGGACTCGGTCCACACCGCGGGGTCCGCGGGGGTGGAGCCGTACACCGCAGTGGTCGACTTCAGCACCAGCCGGCGAAGGTCCGGCGCATGGTAGGCCGCGGCCAGGAGCTGCATGGTCCCGAGGACGTTGCGCTCCTTCATGACCGCACGCCCACCCATGGCCTGCGGCTCCGCGCTGACGCCTAGGTGGACCAGGGTGTCGACCCCCGCCGACTGCAACGCCTTGATCAGGGCCGGGCTGTCGAGCGAGGCCTGGATGGGCTCCACCTTGTCGGGCAGCCCCTCCGGCAGGGGCAGGTCGTCCACCGCGATCACGCGCGCGACCCGGCTCGAGGCGGCGAGCGCCGGGACCAGCCGCCGACCGGTCGACCGGGCAGCCCCGGTGACCAGGATGCACCGCCCGGCGGCGGCTCCCCGTGCCATCAGCGGCCCGACCGTGCCAGGACCACGGAGTCCCCGGTCGCGGCCCCGAGCCGCTCGGCCGCCCGCCCGCGGTTCAGCGAGATCGCGATCCGCCGCGAGGAGTCCTCGTGCACCACCAGCGCTCCGGCCGGCACCGCCGCGAAGGTCTCACCGACGGCGGCGTCGAAGCTCCGGTCACCGACGCGGATCTCGACGGGATCGCCGAGGCGCAGGCCGGCGCGCTCCAGCTCGGCGTGGCCAGAGCTGAGCAGGAGGTTGCCGAAGTGGTCGACGGACACGACCTCGGCGAGCAGGCGGTCGCCGTCCACGGTTGCGGTCGGGACGGGCAGGCGCACCAGGGCCGCCGGATCCAGCACCGGGCCGAGCGCCGCGGGCTCCACGCCGGCCGCGAGGTGGGCGGCGGCCGGCGCGAACACGTCCCGCCCGTGGAACGTCCTGGAAACGGGCGAGAGCTGGTAGTCCGGGTTGGCCAGCGCGTGGGCCTGCTCGATCCCGCCGAGCGCTTCGGCGGCCCAGACCAGCAGCCCGTTGTCCGGCCCGACCAGCACGCGGCCGCCGGCCTCCAGGACCACCTGACCGCGCTCGGTACCCACCCCTGGGTCCACCACCGCCAGGTGGACGGCATCCGGCAGGTAGCCGACCGACTGCGCCAGGACCATCGCGCCCTGCCTGACGTCCTGCGGGCCCACCGCATGGCTCACGTCGATCACCCGGGCGTGCGGCGCGATGCGGGCCATCACCCCATGGCACACCCCCACGTAGCTGTCGTGGAACCCGTAGTCGGTCAGGAAGGTGATCCAGTCGTACCGAGCCATCTCGCCGCCTCCCGGGAAGGGTTCGGGGCCGAGGCTACTACGCACGCTACTCGGTGCCGAAAAGGTGGCGCAGATCGACCCGGGTGGTGGAGGTCCAGTCGGCGGTGATGCGGGTGGAGCCCAGCCGTAGGGCTCGGGCGCCCGCGGAGACGGTGGAGATCATGCGCAGGCCGCCGTCGTCGGCCATTTCGAGGTAGCCGATCCCGACGCAGCTGCCCTTGCCGTCCTCCATGCCGACCAGCAGCCCGGCCAGGCTCGACAGGTCGGCCTCGGGCGGCAGGCTGGGCAGGAACACGGTGGGCTTGACCCGCCAGCGGTGCAGCGGCCCGGAGAAGTAGGCGGCGAAGCGGGCGCGGCGGGCCTCGGCGCGCTCCTCGGCGGTGGTCGGGCGGGCGTCGGGGTGGATCGGGTAGGACTCCACGCGGGCGGGCGTGAAGCGGCGGGCGATGCCCAGCAGCGGCTCCAGCTCCTCGCCCCGCTCGAAGCCGATCACGTAGTCGGGCCGGGCGACCTCCAGCTTGTGGTACTTGAGGATCTGGCCGTAGACGCCGCTGATGAGGCTGGAGGTGTCGACCACGATCAGCTCGGCGCCCGACCGCCTGGCCACGTCCATCAGCTTGGCGGTGCCAGCCACCAGCGGCAGCAGGTGGAACTGGGCCGATACCCAGCCGACGAAGTACAGGCCGTCGGCAACCGCGAGCTCGTCCCCGCTCAGGTGCTTGGTCGCGACCACATGCTTGAGCCCGATGGTGGTGGGCGGCCCCACCGTGGTACGGCCGACGTCGGTGTCGAGGTAGCTCGCCGGGATGCCGCGCTCGACCGCCCCGGCCAGCAGCATCCGCGCGAAGGTGGTCTTGCCCGAGTCCATCGAGCCGAGCAGGACCACCGCGCCAGGATCGTCGAGCACCTGCTCGACCAGGCGGCCGTACTTGTCGCTCATGACAGTCGCGCGATCAGGTAGTCGACGACCGGGTCGTAGTGAACCGGCAGGACGTTGTCGTCCATCGGCAGGACCACGCCGGCCCGCCCCTCGGCCCTGGCCATCGGCAGCGCCGGGTCGTTGACGTCGGCGAGCGCGACCACGTCGATGCCGCGCTCGGCCGCCGCGCCGGCCCAGCCGTGGTCCCCGACCACGAGGTCCAGGCCGTCGGCCTGGTCCAGGACCAGCTTCATCGGATGCGAGTCGTGCGTGTGGTAGAGGTTGGCGCCGGAGGCGAGCACGGCCACGTGCTGGAGGTAGCGCACCTGGCGTCGCTGCTCGCGGAGCCGGAACGCGGTGCCGTCGCCAGGCCGCGAGACCTTGGCGCCGGCGGTGCGGAGGGCGGTGCAGACCTGCTGGTGGAGAGTGAGCACCCCGGTGGGGTGCCCGGTGGCGAAGACCACCCGCTCGCCGTTCTCGGCGGCCTGCCGCAGCCGCTCCGCGGCGCGGTCCAGCTCGTCGAGCAGCAGCTCCGGGTCGATCCAGGTCGGGCCGAGACCGGGCTCGCCCCGGGTGTGGATCCAGCCGTACTGGAGGCGGACCTGGTCCAGGACCTCGGCGGGCGAGTACCTGGCCATCCCGGAGAGGCCGAAGCAGTGTTCGGGGTCGCCCGCCGCGACCAGTTCCGCCTTGCGAAGCACGTCCAGCACCGGGGTTTGCACCGACCCGGCGATCCTTGTGGCCACCAGATGACGGCCGAGTTCATCGCGGGTCATTTCGGGCATGCTGCGCTCCACGTGGTTCGATCGGACTGGTCTTCAATGGTAGCGGAGCCTCATCAGCGAACCGCCCACCCCAACGGATCGCATGGCACAGGCGCCTGACTCAGACACTGAGCCCGTGCAACCCGAACAAGTTGCCGCGGACCATCTCGATGGCGCGGGCGATCTGGGACTCGACCCGCTGGCGGTGCTCCGAGCGCAGGGCGACCACCTCGTCGGCGGTCCGTGGGTCCAAGGTGGCTCCGAACCGCTCCCTGGCCTCGGCCAGGTAGCCCTCTGGCAGCCGCTCGGGCAGCTTGCTCCCGACCATCTCGGCGAGGTAGCTGCACCAGGCCCGGGGGGCCACCGTGGCCCACTGGTAGCCGCCCCCGCCGGTGGCGAGCCAGCGTCCCTTGGTGACCGTGTGCGCCAGGTCGTGGAGGCGGCCCGCCAGCTCGGCATAGGCGCGGGTGGTGAGCCCGAGATGCGCCAGCGGGTCGGTGTAGTGGCTGTCGCAGCCGAGCTGGGTGACCAGCACCTCAGGCTCGAAGGCGCGCACCAGCTTGGGGACCACCGCGTCGAATGCTGGCAGATACAGGTCATCGGTGGTCGAGGGCGGCAACGGCAGGTTCGCGATCGTCCCTCGGGCTTTCCCTTCGCCGATCTCGTGGGCGAAGCCCGTGCCAGGGAAGAGGAAGCGCCCCGACTCGTGCACTGAGATGGTCAGCACGCGGGGCTCGTCCGCGAAGATCGCCTCGACCCCGTCGCCGTGGTGGACGTCGACGTCGACGTAGGCGACCCGCCCGACCCCCTGCTCGAGCATCCAGGCGATCGCGACCGCCGGGTCGTTGTAGATGCAGAAGCCGCTGGCCAGGCCGGGCATGGCGTGGTGCAGGCCGCCAGCGGGCGAGAAGGCGTGGACCGCCTCCCCGGCGAGGATCGCCGCCGCGGCGGCCACGGTGGCACCGCACACCAGCATGGCCGCCTCGTGCATACCGACGAACGGCGGGTTGTCGCCCGGCGCGAGGCCGTAGTCGAACAGGGGACTGCCCGACTCGCTGGCCGCCCGCACCGCCGCGAGGTAGTCGAGGTCGTGCACACGGGCCAGGTCAGCGCCTGACAGCGCCAGCGGCGGAACCACCTTCGCCCGTTCGAGCAGACCCGCCTCCCTGGCCAGCGCCATCGTCAGCGCCGCCCGGCCAGGGCGCAGGGGGTGCTCGGGACCGAAGTCGTAGGCGAGGAGTCCTTCGTCCCAGACGACCGTCACCGCCCCCGTCATGGCGTCACCGGAAGGGTCGCGGCGACTCGCATGCTCGACCTCGCTCCTGCCTCGACTGTGCCCGGAGCCAGCCTACCCGCCAGCGAGACCAGCGGACATGGACCCACGGGAGGCTGTGGACGGCGCCGCACGCGGATCGGGCGAACCACGATAAGGTAGGCGCTCCGCGCGTCAGTGACGGAGGTGTGGGACGCGGTGGCGGTCGTCGAGGTCCAGGGCCTCAGCAAGCGCTACGGCTCGGTCCAGGCCCTGCACTCGGTGGACCTCACCGTCGAGCCGGGCTGCACCGGCCTGGTCGGCTCCAACGGAGCCGGCAAGTCCACGCTGCTCAAGCTCCTGCTCGGCCTGCTGCTGCCCGATCAGGGGCGCGCCACCGTCCTGGGCCACGACGTGGCCACCGACCCGCTCGGGGTCCGCTCCGGCGTCGGCTATCTCCCAGAGGGCGCCTGCCTGCCGGGTGACGTGACAGCGGCGGACTTTGTCGCGTTCATGGGCCAGCTCGGTGGCCTGCCGCCTCGGGCAGCCCGCGAGCGTGCCTCCGAGGTCTGCTACCAGGTCGGCCTCGACGAGGAGCGCTACCGGATGCTCGGCGAGCTCTCCACCGGGATGCTGCAACGGGTCAAGCTGGCGGTCGCCCTGGTCCACGACCCGCGCCTGCTGCTGCTGGACGAGCCCACCGACGGCATGGACCCGCAGGGCCGCGAGGACATGCTCGACCTGATCGACCGGGCCCGCGGCGAGCTGGGCGTGGACGTGCTGGTCTCCACGCACCTGCTGGGCGACGTGGAGCGGATCTGCGACCGCGTGGTGATGGTCCACGCCGGCCAGGTGCTGGTCCAGGGCCCGATCGCCGCCGTGGCAGGGACCACCGACGCCGGCTTCGCGGTCCAGCTCGGCCACAACGGCGAGGTCGAGGCCCGCTCTCTGGCGGTCGCCGGCCTACAGGTACGCCAGGCGGGCGACGAGCTGCACGTGCAGGGCGGCGCCGGCACGGCGGACCGGATCCGCGACGTTGCCGCCGACCGGGGCTGGCCGCTGCGCCGGCTCAGCCCCACGGCACCCAGCCTGGAGGAGACCTTCCTCCGGCTCCAGGCCGAGGCGTCGGCACCGCGATGAGCGAGGGCGGCGCGCCGGCGGGCGCCATCTACGACCGGGGCTACCGGCACTACCAGGGCGTCCGCGAGGGCCGCTCCCGGATGGTCAAGGCGTTGGTGCTGGCGGGGGTGCGGCGGACCCTCGGCCTCCGGCGCTCGTGGAAGGCCAAGGTCGTGCCGTGGGGCCTGCTGCTGATCGCGCTGGCGCCGGTGGTGACGTTCGTCGGCATCCGGGTGGCCGCCGGCGACGCCGTGGACGAGCTCATCGGCTACGCGCAGTACCTGCGGATCGTCTCGCTGGTGCTGCTGCTGTTCGCCGCCACCGCCGGCCCCGAGCTGCTGTGCCCCGACCGGCAGAGCAACGTGCTCGCGCTCTACTTCACCCGCCCGCTCAGCCGGTCCGACTACCTGCTCGCCAAGGGCGCCGCGCTGCTGCTGGTCATGGGGCTGATCGCGGTGGTGCCGCTGGTCGTGCTGCTGGCCGGCAACGTGCTCACCGCGGACGCCGCCATGACCTACATGGGCGACCACCTCGCCGACCTGCCGCGGATCCTGCTGGCAGGCGGCGTGCTCACCATCTACTACTCGGTCATCTCACTGGCGATCGCCAGCCTGACCGAGCGGCGCAGCATCGCCGTGGCGGTGCAGCTCGGCGTGTTCCTGGCGTCCGGGACCGTTGCCGGCATCGTCTTCTTCGCCGCGCACTTCTCCGGCCGGCGCTGGGTGTCGCTGCTGGCGCTCCAGCAGCTCCCCGACCGCTTCGTGGACTGGGTGTTCGGAGAGCCGTTCCAGCGGGGGTCGATGGCGGCGGAGGCCGGCTTCACCGGGCCGGCGTACCTGGTGGCCCTCGCGGTGGTGAGCGCGCTCGCCTTCTGCCTGCTCGCCTGGCGTGTCTCGAGGCTGCGCGCGTGACCGCCGAGGTGGGCGTCCCCTGGACGGACCCGCGGACCGGGGGCGGCGGGCTCCAGACCGACCGGCGCCCGGTGGCCGAGCTGCGCCACGTGTCCAAGTGGTACGGCGACGTGGTGGCCGTGAGCGACCTGAGCTTTCAGCTGTGGCCGGGCGTCACCGGGCTGCTGGGACCCAACGGCGCCGGCAAGACCACCACGCTGAAGGCGATCTGCGGGCTGTTGCGCCCCTCGCAGGGGGAGGTGCTGGTCTTCGGCCGACCTCTGCACGGCGACCCGATGCTGTACCGGGCGATCGGCGTGGTGCCCGACGGCGACCGCCTCTACCCGCGGCTGACCATCCGCTCCTACGTCCGACTCCACGCCGAGCTCCAGGGGATCGCCAGCCCCGGCCAGGCCGCCGACCGCGCAATCGAGGAGGTCGGACTCACCGAGCTGGCCGGGCGGCGGCTCCGCGGCCTCTCCAAGGGCGAGCGCCAGCGGACCAAGGTCGCCGGGGCGATCGTCCACCAGCCGGCGATGCTGGTGCTCGACGAGCCCCTGACCGGGATGGACCCCGGACAGCGGGCGCGCTTCATCGAGCTGGTCCGCACGGTCGGCGCGGCAGGGGTCAGCGTGCTCGTCTCCAGCCACATCCTCGCCGAGGTCGAGCGGCTGGCCTCCGAGGTGCTGGTCCTGGTCGGCGGCAGGCTGGCGGCCTCTGGCGACTTCCACGCCATCCGGGACCTCATGGCGGACCAGCCCCGCACGGTGATGGTCCGGGCCTCCGACGCCCGCCGGCTGGCCACCGGGCTGATCAGCCTGTCCACGACCGTGGCGGTCGAGGTGGACGGCGACTCGCTCCGGGCGCGGACCCGCTCGGTCGAGGCGTTCGCCACCGAGCTCCCTCGGCTGGCCCGCGACGCCGGCGTGAGCCTGCGAGAGGTCCGCACCACCGACGAGTCGCTGGAGCAGGTCTTCAACTACCTGGTGCGCCGCCGATGAACCGGACCCTGGCGCTCCTCCGCTTCGCTCTCGGCGAGCTGCTGGCCGGCAGGCGTCTGCCAATCGTGGCGGCTTCGGTGGCGCTGCCGCTGTGGCTGCCGTCCCTGCTGGCCCCCGCCTCCGGGCAGGACCCGACCACTTTCGGGCTCGACCTGTTCCGCAACCTGGTGGTGCCGGTCCTGCTGCCGGTGGTGAGCTTCGCCTTCTCGACCGCCGCGCTCGGCAACGAGCTGCGCCGGGGCACCATCACCAACCTGCTGCTCAAACCGATCCCGCGCTGGTCGGTGCTGGGTGCGGAGTACCTGGCGGCCGTGCTGGCCGCCCTGGTCGTGCTGCTTCCGGCCGAGGTGGTCGCGCAGCTGCTGGCCGCCCGCGGGCTCGGCTCCGGGGTGCTGCTGGAGGGCGTGTTGGCCGCCACGGTCGTGGGAGTGGTGGCCTACTCGGCGATCGGGGTGCTGCTGTCGATGCTGCTCTCGCGGGCGCTGCTCGTCGGTCTGGCCTATGCGCTGCTGTGGGAGGGCGCCGTGGTCGGGGTCGCGCCCAGCGCCTCGTCGCTGTCGGTGCGCGGCTACGTCGAGGGGGTGCTCGGCGCGGTCCTCGACAGCGGCGGCGGCCCGGAGCTGACCACACGCCTCGGCCCGGCTTCGGCGACCGTCCTGGCGCTGGTGGTCACCGTGCTCGCGCTGGCGCTCGCCCGCGGCCGCCTGGCCCGCATGGACGTCCCATAGCCCTACGCCGGGGCGGGCGGGGGCGGGCCGCCGGGGTCTTCAGCCCGGGCGGGGGTGGGCTCGTCCATGGCTTCGAGCAGGTCGGGGCGGAGCGCGCGGACGGAGGCGACGATCGCCAGCAGGCCCACGCCGGTCACGGCGGTGACCAGGCGGAGGCCGACACGGTCGCCGAGCCAGCCCTGGATCACCAGCCCGAGCGAGTGGCCTCCGCCGATGCCGAGCATGGCCAGGCTGGCGATGCGGGCGCGCAGCACGCGCGGGGCCCGGATCTGGCAGACGGTGGTGGTGCCCGAGAGCACGTTGAGGTAGCAGAAGCCGAGGACGCCGATGGCGGCGACCGCCAGCGGGAAGCTCGGCGCCAGCCCGTAGGCAGCCGCCAGCGGCCCGACAGCGAGCAGCGCGGCTACCAGCAGGCGGCGCCGCCCCAGGCGGGCCGCCAGCGGCCCGGCGGCGAGCGCGGCGCAGACCGCGCCGATGCCCTGGGCGGTGACCAGCGCCGACGTGCCGGGCGCCCCTTTGTCGAAGACCTTGATGGCGACCGCCGGGACCAGGCCGATGAACGGCGACACCAGGAAGGTGGTGGCCAGCAACAGCAGCAGGGCCGTTCGGATGCCGGCGTCCCGGCGCGCCGCCGCGACGCCTTCGCCGATGGTGCGCCAGACCCGCGTCACCGGCTCACCGCGGTGGCGTAACGGAGGCACGCTGATCAGTGCCAGCGCCAGCAGCACCGCGCCGAAGCTGGCCGCGTTGAACCAGAATGCCCAGGCCAGGCCGCCTGCGGCGATCACGAGGCCGGCAAGCGCCGGCCCGATCACCCTGCCGAGGTTGAACTGGGCCGAGCCGAGGCTCATCGCGCCGAGCAGGTCCTCGCTGGCCACCAGGTCCGGGATCATCGCCTGCGAGGCCGGTATGTAGGACGCGAAGGCGGCGCCCTCGAGCAGGACGATCGTCGCCACCAGCGGGATCGAGAGCCGGTCGGTGACCGCCAGCACCGCAAGCGCCGCGGCCAGCCCGGTCTGGAGCAGCGCGATCGACATCAGGTAGCGGCGTCGGTCGAAGCGGTCGGCCAGCGCGCCGGCGACCGGCCCCAGCAGCACGGTGGGCACATAGGTGAGCGCCGCGATCGTGCCGGTCCAGCCGGCCTGGCCGGTGCTCTGGGTGACGTAGACGCCGACCGCGACCGTCTCCATCCAGGTGCCGATGTTGGAGACGAATGCCCCGGCCCAGATGGTGGCGAACGCGCGATGCCGGAACGGCCGGAACGGGGAGACCCTGGCGGGACCTGAGGAGCGGGAAGCAGCCGTCGTCACACGCATACGGTACGCGCGTTGGCCCGCCCGATTCCCCGCTCAGCGGCGCAAGCCGCTACTCTGCGGGTATGTCGCCACAACGGGACCTCCTCGAATTCAAGGGCGATCGGCCGGAGCTCGAGCGGCCCTTCCTGGTGGTGCACCTCGCCGGCTGGACCGACTCCGGAGTCGCGGGGCAGACCGCCATTGGCTTCCTCCAGGCGCGCTGGAACGCCCGAACCGCCGCCACCTTCGACAGCGACGAGCTGCTCGACTACCGGGCGCGCCGCCCGCTGGTCCGCCTCGCCAGCGGGACCATCGAAGCCCTGAGCTGGTCGGAGATCGAGCTTCAGCTGGGCACGACCGTCGACGGCCTGCGCGACGCGCTGCTGCTCAGCGGTCCCGAACCCGACTTCCGCTGGCACGCGTTCGCCGACCGCGTCACCGAGCTGTGCCTGGAGCTCGGGGTGACCGAGGTCTTCGGTCTGGGGGCCTTCCCCGCCCCGTCGCTGCACACCGATCCCGTGGCGGTGGTGAGCACCTCGGCCGACCCTGAGCTGGCGGGCCGCCTGGAGACAGTCCCGGCCATCGTCGAGCTGCCCGCGGGCATCCAGAGCGTGCTCGAGGAGCGCCTGCACGAGGCCGGTATCCCCGCCACCGGCCTGTGGGCGCGGGTGCCCCCATACCTTGCCGGCGGCAGCCATCCGCCCGCGGCGCTGGCACTGATCCGCACGCTGGAGCGCCTGGCCGGGATCACGATCGACGCGACCGAGCTGGAGGCCGCCACCAAGGAGCACATCGAGCAGGTCGAGCAGGCCATCCGCGAGCGGCCGCAGATCGCCGATTTCGTGGAGCAGATCCGCAACATGGTCGAGCAGGGCGCAGAGCAGCGCCTGCCGTCCGGCGACGAGATCGCCGACGAGCTGGAGCGCTTCCTGTCCCAGCAGCCTCCGCCGGACGACGACAACCGGATGTGAGCCGATGGGCGCCGCCGTCGAGGTGGCGCTGGCCAGCGTCGGCACGCTCACCCTGGTGAGGTTCCCGGTCCCGACGGTGCTCCAGAGCGCCGGCTCGGCTTCCACGAGCGCGCTTCGCGGGTGTACCGGCGCCGCGGCTCGCCGTAGCCGGCTCGCCGGTCGCGCCAGCCGGCGATGGCCGTCCCGGCGATGACCCTGGTCTTCGACTTCGCCGCGCTCCCCGAGCCCGATGGCTCACCCGACCTGCTCATCACGAGGTCGCGGTTCAGTCGGCGCCCGCTCGCGCCGACTGTGATGGGGCCGACTTCGACAGGTGGGGTCAGTCACGCCGAGGGGAGGTCGGGGATGCGGGACCTTGTGCTGGCCGACCGGTACCAGGCGCGGGAGCGGCTCGGGAGCGGGGCTGGCGCCGGTGTCGAGGAGTACCTGGGGCGCGATCTGCGGCTCGCCCGGCCGGTGGTCATCCAGGTGATCAGGGGTGCTGGCAAGGACGGCGTCGCCCCGCGGGCGAGGCTCATGGCCAGCCTCGACCATCCCGCCGTGGCCAGCGTCTACGACTGGGGCCAGCAGGGCGACCTGGCGTATCTCATCCGCGAGTACGTGCCGGGTCAGGACCTGGGCAGGCTGCTGATCGAGCGCGGCGTGCTCCCGGCGGCACAGGCCGCCGCCGTCGCTGCCGAGGTGGCGGCCGCCCTGGCCGCCGCCCATCGGATCGGCCTGGCGCACGGAAGCCTCGACGCCGCCGACGTCATCCTGGGCGACCAGCGCGTCACCGTGGTCGGCTTCGGCGCAGCCTGGATGCGCGAGGCCGGCATGCCCGCCGCGACCGCGGACCCCTCACCATCGGGCGTGCCCGGCGGGACCGCGGGCCCGGTTCCGCCCGGCGGGACCGCGGGCCCGGCTCCGCCCGGCGGAGCCGGCGGGCCTGGCGGGCGTGACCCCGATCCGCAGGCCGACCTGCGCGCGCTCGGGGGGATGCTCTACCAGATGGTCACGGGCGCGTCACCGGAGCAGTGGCCGGTCGTCACGCCGATGGCCGGGGCCGGGCTGCCGATGCCGCTCCGCCGGGTCATCGAGCGGCTGATGGCTCCGGAGCCGGGCAACCGCTACCAGGCCGCCGAGGCCGTCCGCGCCGACCTGCTGCACCTCACCCACGAGCAGGCCGCCACCGTCCAGCCGGCGGGCCAAGCGCAGCCGGCGGGCCACGCGCAGCCGGCGGCGCCCGCCGATGCACTTCCGAGGCGGGTACCGGCGTCCAAGGCCGGGCCACGGTCCGGGGCGAAGGCAGGACGCCCAATCGGCGGCAGGTTGCGAGGCCAGGTTCCCCGGCGGCGGCGGCGCGGCCGCGGCCGGGCCGGGGTCTGGATCGGGGTCATCCTGGGCCTGGCCCTGCTCAGCGGCGCGATCGGGGCGGCGCTGGTGCTCGCCCGCGATCCCGGCGATCGCGCCACCGTCCGGACGCCGACCGGCCCCGGACCCACCAGCGCAACCACCGTACGGGCGGCGCGCCTGCCCGACGTGGTGGGCCTGGACGAGCAGGCGGCCGTCACCAGGCTGGAGCGCGACGGCTTCGTGGCCAACATCTCCCGGCAACCGTCCGATCAGGAAGCAGGCGTAGTCACCAGCCAGAGCCCCGCCGCCGGGGAGCGGCCGCCGATGGGCGCGACCGTCTTCCTCACGGTCTCCAGCGGGCCGGAGAGCAGGATCACCCCGCAGGCACTGCCGGCCACCGTGGCGCCGGCACCCCACGGCGTTCACTCGTAACGCAGCGCCGCGATCGGCTGCATGCGGGCGGCCTTGCGCGCCGGGTAGACGCCGAAGAACACGCCCACCGCCACGCTCACGCCGAACGCCAGCGCCACGGACCAGCCGGTGATAGCCGCCGGCACCGGCGACAGGCGGCCGACCACCAGGCCGACGACGATTCCGAGCACGATCCCGATCACGCCGCCGCTGACCGTGAGGGCGATCGCCTCCAGCAGGAACTGCCGCAGCACGTCGCGGGTGCGCGCGCCCACCGCCTTGCGCAGGCCGATCTCGCGGGTTCGCTCGGACACGCTGACCAGCATGATGTTCATCACCCCGACGCCGCCGACCAGCAGCGAGATCCCCGCGATCGAGGCCAGCACGATGGTGAGGATCGACAGCACCCTGCCGACCACGCCCAGGATGTCGCCCTGGGTGAGCACCTGGAAGTCCTGGTCCGGATGGGAGCGCGTCACCACCTCGCGGATGATGCGCTGCTCCTCGGGGATGTCGCCGGGAGAGATCGCCTTTACCGCGATGCCGTCGACCCGGCTCACCCCGAACAGGCGCTGCGCGGCGGTCACCGGGATGAACGCCTCCTGGTTGCGGTCGACCCCGAGGGTTGTGCCCACCCGGCCCAGCACGCCGACCACCCGGAAGCGGACGCCGCCGACGGTCACGAACTTGCCCAGTGGGTCCCGTCCGGGGAACAGCAGCTCGGCCGGGTTGGCGCCGAGCACCACCACCCTGCGCCGGACGGCCACGTCGGAGGCGGTGAAGAAGCCCCCGCGCGCCACGGCGCGGTCGAACACGAACGGGATGGTCTCGTTGGTGCCATTCAGGTTGACCTGCGCGCGCCGCGGGCCCACCCGCGCCAGCTCGCCCGAGGCGACCGTAGCCGCGACCCGGTCGGGTTGGCCGACAGCGTCGCCGATGCGGCGGACGTCCTCGAGGGTCAGCCGGGAGAGGGCCGGCGCGGAGCCGATCGAGAAGTCGCCCGGCGCGACGAACAGGATGTTGGAGCCCAGCGACTCGATGCCGGAGGTGACCTCGTTGCGCGCGCCACTGCCGATCGCCACCAGCAGCACCACGCTGGTCACGCCGATCACCACGCCGAGCATGGTGAGGCCGGAGCGCAGCCTGTTGGCCTGGAGCGCCTCCCAGGCGAGCCGCATCGCCTCGGTGAGCCTCACCGGTGGACCACGCCCTCCAGGCGGCCGTCCCGGACCAGCACCGTGTGGTCGAAGCGGGCGGCCACGCCGGCGTCGTGGGTGACCACCACCACGGCCACGCCCCGCTCCACGCGCAGCCGGGTCAGCAGGTCCAGCACCTCCTCGCCGGAGCGCGAGTCGAGGTTGCCGGTGGGCTCGTCGGCCAGCAGCATGGCCGGCTCGGCCGCCAGCGCCCTGGCGATCGCCACCCGCTGCTGCTCGCCGCCGGAGAGCTGCGAGGGCCGATGCTGGAGGCGCTGAGCGAGGCCCACGGCCTCCAGCGCCTCGGTGGCGCGGCGGCGGCGCTCGGCCCTGCCGAGCCCGCGGTACACCAGCGGGAGGCCCACGTTGCCGAGCGCGCTGGTCCTCGGCAGGAGCTGGAAGTTCTGGAAGACGAAGCCGACCACCTGGTTGCGGAGCCTGGCCAGCTCGTCGTCCGAGAGCCGCGCCACGTCGCGCCCCTCGAACGCCAGGCTCCCGCTGGTCGGCCGGTCGAGCCCGCCGAGCAGGCCGAGCAGGGTGGACTTCCCCGAGCCGCTCGGCCCCATGATCGCCAGCGAGTCCCCGCGGGCCACCGTCATGTCGATGCCGTCCAGCGCTCGGACCTCGACCCCGTCCATGCGGTAGACCTTGGTGATCCCGCGCGCTTCCACGACCGGGGGGCCCTCGATGGCGGCGGTGTGCGTGGTCACCGGGTCAGCTCCCCGGCCAGCTCTCGCCGTCGTGCAGCCGCTCGGCGCCGCGGCTGACGACCCGCTCGCCGGGGCGCAGCCCGGCGGCGATCGCCGCGCGGTCGTCGCCGTCAACCGAGACCCGGACGTCCCGGAGGTGGACCTTGCCGCCCTCGATCACGAACACCGCCTGCCGGCCGCGGTCGCGGCCGACCAGTGCGGAGCCGGGCACCGAAAGCGAGCCCCGCGCCTGGCGGACGCGGATGTCGGCGGTGGCGGTCATGCCCACCCGAGGGGCAGGCCCGTCGCCGGGGACGAGCACCAGGTCGACCTCGTAGGTCACCCCACCGGCGGCCGACTGGCTCGTGGAGGGCGCCACCGCGATCCGCCGCACCTTGGCGGCGAAGCTGGCGCCGGCGAAGGCGTCGAGCTGGACGTCCGCGGCTTGGCCGACCTTGACCAGGGCGATGTCGGTTTCGTCGACCTCGGCGGCGACCTGGAGGTCGCTGACGTCGTAGACGGTGGCCACCGTCTGGCCGGCGACCAGCTGGTCGCCCTCCCGCAGCGGCGGCCCACCGGCGCTCTGCCCGCTCCCGCCGCCCGCCAGGCCCTGCACAGCCTGCTGGGCGCCCTCCGGGAGCTGCGAGAGCCCCGGCAGCCCGACACCCGCGCCGGAGGCGCCGCCGGACGCGCGGGCGAGCTGGAGCGTCCCGGAGATCGGCGCGCGCAGGGTGAGCTCGGCCTTCTGCTCCATGGCGAGGTCGAGGGCGAGCTGGGCCTGGCCACGCTGGGCGGCCGTCGCCGAGCTCAGCGCGCCGCGCAGGGCATCGGTCTGCTGGTCGACCGCCACGACCGCCAGATCGGCGGCCTGAGCCGCTCGCCGCTGGCTGGCGGCCACCTGCTTCTCGGCCCTGTCGAGCCTGGCCTGGAGCCGCGCGCGCTGCGCTGGTGGCAGCACCGCCAAGGTCGACCGCAGGGCCCCCAGAAACGCGTCCGAGGTGGTGCTGAGCTGCTGCCGGACCTGCTCGATGGCGGCCAGCGCCGAGGCGGTCGGGACGTTGGGGACCACGCCGTCCAGGGCGGAGGCGGAGTCCAACGCCGCCTGCGCCTGGCGGATCGAGCTGTCCACCTGGCTCGAGGAGAGCTGCGCCACCACCTGGCCGCGCCGCACCTGCCGCCCGTCACGGACTTTGATGTCCGCCAGCTTGGCGGAGGCCGGGGCGTGGAGGTCGGACTGGGCCGCCGCCTGCACCGACCCCGGGGCGCTGACCCGCTCGACCACGTCGGCGTTGCGCGCCGCCTCGGCGGCGAAGCGCTGGTCCGGCCCGGAGCCGCAGGCCGCCAGCGCGATCATCCCGATCGCCAGCCCGGCGACTGGGACCGCCGCGAGCCGGACCCAGACCCGCCTGCCCCGCATCCGGGAACCTCTCAGAGCTCGTGCCAGAACCACCGGGTCAGCATAGTTGCCCGGGACCGGTTGCGCTCGAGGGGCTTGGGGGGCGAATCGCAGCGAAGCCCCCGAGCGACAGGGAGACACCCGTGCTCGCTGACGTGCCTCAACGCTTCAGCAAGTTCGACACGAAGAAGTAGAGGTTGGCGGGGCGCTCGGCGAGGCGGCGCATGAAATAGGGGTACCACTGGTCGCCGTAGGGGACGTAGACGCGGAGCCGGTAGCCCTCGGCGACGACCTGGCTCTGGAGGTCCCGGCGGACCCCGTGCAGCATCTGGAACTCGAAGGTCGAGCGGTCGCGGCGGTGGGTGGCGACCAGCGACTTGGTGAGCCCGACCATCCGCTCGTCGTGGGTGGCCACCATCGGGTAGGCGTTGTCCCGGACGAGGACGTCCAGGAGCCGCGCGTAGGCGGCGTCCACCTCCGGCTTGCGCTGCAACGCGACCTCTGGTGGCTCCTGATAGGCGCCCTTGACCAGCCGTACCGGGATGCCGAGGCCATTCAGCCGCTCCAGGTCGGCAGGGGTCCGGTGCAGGTACGACTGGAGGCAGACGCCGACGTGGTCGTAGGACTCCTTCAGCGAGGCGACCAGGTCGAGGGTGCGGTCCACGTAGACGGCGGACTCCATGTCCACGCCCACCATCGCGCCGACCTCCTTGCCGCGGGCCGCCACCTTGGCCGCCTCTTCGGCGGCGAGGTCGTGCCCGAGGTCCAGGCCGAGCGCGGTCAGCTTGATGGAGATGTTGGCGTCCAAGCCCTGGTCCTGGATGCGGTCCAGCGCCGCCAGGTAGGCGGCGGTGGCGGCCCGAGCCTGGCCCTCCGACTCGGTGTTCTCGCCCAGATGGTCGAGCGCCACCGACATCCCTGCGCTGTTCAGCTCGTGGATCGTCCGTTCGGCGTCGTCCAGCTGATCGCCGGCGATGAACCGGCGCGCAACCCGCCAGGCGACCGGGTTGGAGGTCACCTGCCGCTTCAGCATCGGCGACGCGGCGGCCTTCAGCAGCGTTGCCTTGAGCACGCCCCACCTCGCTTTGCGAGAGCAACGTCGACGGCCGCCCTTTTGGGGAGGCCGCGGGACCCTCGTTGGCCCGACACCGAGTATGGCATGTGGACCTGCGCCCCTAGACGACCTCGACGGGGACCAGCTCCAAGCGGCGGCCGAACTCCCGCTCGAACAGGTCGCCACCCTGCTCCGCCGCCCAGACGTCGCGGTCGGGCAGGTCACGCGCGCGCAGGTCCAGCCGGGCGACCCCGTCCTCCAGGTGGACGTCGACCTCCTGCACCACCTGGAAGTGGTCGGCGTCCAGGCCGTCGGCGATCCGCAGCAGCGCGGCCAGGCGGCGCACCAGCACGCGCTCGCCCTCGGAGAGCGCCTGGAAATCGGCGTGGCGCTCGGAGGGCAGTGCCTTGCGGTGGTAGCGGGCGACGTTGGCGATGACGGCCAGTTCCTCCGGGCCGAAGCCGTCCAGATCGGCGTTGCGGATCAGGTACAGCGAGTGCTTGTGGTGCGCGGACTGGGCCACGGCGAAGCCGACGTCGTGCAGCAGCCCGGCGACCTCGAGCAGCTCGCGCTCGGGCGGCCCCAGCCTGTGCAGCTCGGCGGTCTGGTCGAACAGGGACAGGGCCAGCTTGGTCACCTGGCGGCTGTGGGGCTCGTCCCAGCCGTTGCGGCGGGCGAAGTCGAGCACCGAACGGTGCCTCGGGTCCTCCACCGGCTCGCCCCGCCCGCTGTCGTGCTTGGCGAGGTAGTCGAGGATCACGCCCTCGCGCAGCGCCCAGGGCGCCAGCACCAGCTCGCGCAGGCCGAAGGCCTGCATGACCAGCGCAGCGACCTGCGAACCGGCGACCAGGGTGGCCGCGCGGAACTCGTCTAGGCGGGCCAGGCGGGCGCGGTCGCGCGTCGTGCTGGAGGCGACGTAGCCGGCGACCACGTTGAGCGCCTCGCGGGTCAGCACCGGCGCGGTCTGGCCGTCGATCCCGGCGAAGCCGAACTCATGCGGTGGCGTGGGCGCCTCCGGCAGGGCCCGCGCGAACACGCCGAGGTTGCGGAAGGTCTTGGAGGTCGCACAGACGACCTCCCACGGCTGGTCGCGGACCCGTTCGGCCAGCGGACCAAGTACGGCCAGCGCGTGCACGCGGAGGGCGGCCAGCTCCTCGTCCCGCGGAGGGTCGGAGCGGACGAACCGCCGGCTCAGCCTGGACACGCCGAGCGGCAGGCTCTCGACCAGCTCTGGCCGGTCGCCCTCACCGCCGGCGACCTCCAAGCTGCCCCCGCCGATGTCGACGACCAGCAGGCGCTTGGCCGAGAACGCCGTCCAGCGGCGGGTGGCGAAATAGGTGAGCCGCGCCTCCTCGGCTCCCGACAGCACGCCGATCGACACGCCGGTCGCCTCGCGGACCCGGCCGAGCGCGTCGGCGCCGTTGCGGGCCTCACGGATCGCCGAGGTCGCGAACCCGACCAGCGCCTCGGCGTGCTCCTGGTCGGCGGTCTCGCGCATGCGCAGGACACTGGCGACCAGGCGCTCGATGGCCTCGTCGGGCAGGAAGCGCCCGGGGAACGCGGCGTCGGCCAGGCGCAGCGTGTCGCGCTCCCGCCCGACCACCGCGAAGGTCCCGTCCGGCCGCCCGTCGACCACGACCAGGTGGACGGTGTTGGAACCGACGTCGAGCACGGCCAGCCGCACCGGGCGAGCCCCCTTCCGGCATATAGGGTGGATTCCTCTGGCCGATGGTACCGGCCGCGTGCCGCCGGTAAGCTGCGCGGGCACGCCCGAGTTTGTCCGACCGCCGGGAGCCCACGTTCCCGCCCGAGCCGGAGGTCCGGGAGTTTGCTCAGATCGGGAACGCCACGTGATGCGTGAGCGACGGGCGGCCGGGGTCCCGGATTGGCTGTCACGTTCGGCCGCGGTGAGCTGGCGGCTGCTGGTGGTGGCCGCCGCTGTCGGGGTGGTCGGCTTCCTGCTGGTGTACCTGCGGCTGGTCGTGCTGCCCGTGATCGTGGCGCTGTTTCTGAGCACCCTGCTCGCCCCGCCGGCGGGGTGGCTCCGCGCGCGCGGCTGGCCGCCCCTGGCGGCGACCTGGGCGGTGATCGGTGGCGCCGTGCTGGTGATCGCCGGAGCCACCGCCGCTCTGGCCCCGCAGATCGGCCCCGAGATCGGCACGCTACGGGACCGGGTCGCCACCGGCCTCGACGACGTCCAGCACTGGCTCCGCGAGGGGCCGCTCCACATCTCCGACACGCAGCTCTCCGGCTTGCTCGACCGGGCGCGCCAGGAGGCCCAGACCAACTCCAGAGCGCTGACGCGGGGCGTGCTCAGCGGCGCGACGCTGGCGGTCGAGGTGGTCACCGGGGCGCTGCTGTCGCTGGTGCTCACCTTCTTCTTCGTCAAGGACGGCGACCGGATGGGGAACTGGCTCGCCAACCAGGCCGGGTCGAGGGCGGGGGAGGTGCGTGCCGTCGGCCGGCGCGCCTTCGAGACGCTCGGCGCCTACCTGCGCGGCCAGGCGACCGTGGGGCTGATCGACGGCGTGTTCATCGGCATCGGCCTGGCGATCGTCGGGGTGCCGCTGGCGGTTCCCCTGGCCTTCCTGGTGTTCCTCGGCGCCTTCCTGCCGATCGTCGGGGCGTTCCTGTCCGGGCTGATCGCCGCCCTGGTCGCCCTGGTCAGCAAGGGCCCGGTGGCGGCGCTCATCATCGTGGGCATCACGATCGTCGTGCAGCAGCTGGAGGGTCACGTGCTGGCGCCGCTGGTGCTCGGGCGCGCGGTCAAGCTGCATCCCGTGGTGATCCTGCTGGCCTTGACCGGCGGTGGCGTGGTCGGCGGCATCATCGGAGCGGCGCTGGCCGTGCCGGCGGTGGCGGTGGTCACCTCGGTCGGCTCGCAGCTTCGCAACCGGCAGGAGCTGGCCGACTCGGCGGTGCTGGCCGACCCGCCGGACCCACCAGGCACACCAGGCCCGCCCGGCCCCTCAGCGCTGAGGGCTGACGGTCGAGCGGGGATGGCGCATGGCCATGACGAGGACCGCCGCGACCACCGCCAGGGCGGTCATCACGACCAGCACGACGCCGTGGTTCAGCCGGGCAACCAGCCAGTAGGAGACGGCGGCGATGATCGCGGAGGCGGGGATGGTGATCACCCACGCCCAGACGATCCGGCCGGCGACCCCCCAGCGCACCGCTGAGAGCCGGCGGGTGGAGCCGGCGCCGACGATCGCGCCCGTGATGGTGTGCGTGGTCGAGACCGGGATGCCGAGGAAGGTCGCCAGGTAGAGCGACGTGGCGGCGGCCGTCTCGGCGGAGAAGCCGCCGATCGGCTTGAGCGCGGTGATCTTCTGCCCGAGGGTCTTGACGATGCGCCAGCCGCCCGTCAGCGTGCCCAGCGCGATGGCGCCGTTGGCCAGCAGGACCACCCAGAAGGGCACTGGCAGCTTGCCACCAGGGCTGAGGTGCAGGTAGCCCGCGCCGACCAGGAGTGCCGAGATGATCCCCATGGTCTTCTGCGCGTCGTTGCCGCCGTGGCCGAGGCTGAACGCCGCCGCCGACACGAGCTGCAACCGCCGGAACAGGTGGTCCACCTTGCGCGGCGTGGAGCCCTTGAACAACCACATCAGGGCGAGCATCAGCACGAACGCGAAGAACATGCCCAGCAGTGGCGACACGAGGATGAAGACGATCGTCTTCTGGAAGCTCGCGCCGTTGACCACGCTCCAGCCGGCCTTGGCGACGCCGGCCCCGACCACACCGCCGATCAAGGCGTGCGACGACGAGGTGGGCAGACCGAGCCACCAGGTCGTCAGGTTCCAGGCGATGGCGCCGACCAGGCCTCCGAACACCACCGCCTCGCTGACCACCTTCGGGTCGATGATCGTGCCGACGGTGTTGGCGACGTGGGTCCGGAAGACGGCGAAGGCGATGAAGTTGAAGAACGCCGCCCAGACCACCGCGAACCGCGGGCTCAGCACCCTGGTCGAGACCACCGTCGCGATCGAGTTGGCCGCGTCATGGAAGCCGTTGGAGAAGTCGAAGACGGCGGCCAGGCACACCAGTGCGATGACCGAGACCAGGGTCACGTCAAGCATTCTTCAGCACGATGCTCTCGACCGTGTGCGCGACGTGCTCCAGCTCGTCCAGGGCCTGCTCGATCTCGTCGACGATGTCCTTCCACATCAGCAGGTAGCGCGCGGGGTGCTCGGCGTCGAAGCTGTAGAGGTCCGCTCTGGCGTGCCGGTAGAGCCGGTCGCCCTCGTTCTCGAGCTCGTTGATCCGGATCCAGTAGGCGCGCAGCGGCTCCTCTTCCAGGTGGCGCAGGTACTTCAGGCCGGCGGCGGTCTCGTTGGCGGCCTTTTCCACCAGGCGGGACTGCTCGACGACCGCTTCGATCGGCTCGCTCACGCGGTGCAGCACCATCATGTCGGCGGCGGCCTCCAGCGAGTCCACCACGTCGTCGAGGTTGGCCGCCAGCGCGTAGATGTCCTCGCGGTCGAACGGCGTGATGAACGTCGAGTTGAGGCGAGAGAGGATCGCGTGGGTCAGGCGGTCGCCCTCGTGCTCCAGGTCGGTGAGCCGCTTGGCCTTCATCTCGGGATCCACGAAGTCCTCGACCATGTCGAGGAGGAGCTTGGCGGCCTCGGCCAGGTTGTCCGCGGCAGCTTCGAACAGGTCGAAGAAAGACTCTTCGCGCGGGAAGATCCGCAGCTTCACGAACTCGCTCCAGGTGTCTGGTGACGGCAAGCTGCAAGGTAGCAGCCGTGCTCTCCGGATGTCGACAACTGTTCACCATCCCGTCATAAGGGGGCCACTAAACCCGCGCCGCCGCTGCATCCGGTACGAGTCCGCGTAATGCTCTTCAATGTATTGAACCGCCGGAGAAGGGTTCCACATAAGCCGACTTCTCCTGTTCACCAGGCGTTCATTTTTCTCCTGATGTCCGGCTACCTGCCGCCCGTAGCGTCGGCGCGACACCCATGAATGAAAGGGCAGACAGCATCCCTACACAAGAGAGGTACGACCTCAGGTGAACCGCAACCTGCTATCGCGGCTCGTAATCGTCGGCGCCGCGCTTGCTGGACTCGTGCTCGCTGGCTGCGGCGGCAACAACGGCGGGTCGTCCAGCTCCGCAACGAGCGGTGGATCGGGCCTGGCGAGCCTCTCCGGCGACCTGAAAGCGTCCGGCGCCAGCTTCCCGGACGCCTACTACCAGGAGGTCATCTCCCAGTTCAAGTCGACGGCCCCGAACGTCACGGTGACCTACAACTCGGTCGGCTCCGGCACCGGCAAGAAGGAGTTCGGCCAGGGCCTCGACGACTTCGCGGGCAGCGACAGCCTGGTCAAGCCAGATGATGGCCCGGCGCCGGGCTCGTTCCTGTACGTCCCCACGGTGGCCGCGCCGATCACCGTCTCCTACAACCTGTCCGGCGTGGACAAGCTCCAGCTCAGCCCGGACACCCTCGCCAAGATCTTCTCGACGAGCATCAAGAAGTGGAACGACCAGGCGATCGCGGCCGACAACCCTGGCGTGAGCCTGCCGGACAAGAACATCACGGTGGCGCACCGCTCCGACGGCTCCGGGACGACGAATAACTTCACCAAGTATCTGGTCGCGGCGGCGCCCACCGCATGGAAGCTGGGCAGCGGCGATACCGTCGCCTGGCCTGCCTCGACCCAGGGCGGCGACAAGAACACCGGCGTCGCCCAGATCGTCGAGCAGGCTGATGGCGCGATCGGCTACGTCGACCTGAGCGACGCCAGCGAGTTGAAGCTCACCTTCGCCTCGATCAAGAACAAGGACGGCCAGTTCGTGGCGCCGACGCTCGAGGGCGCCGCCGCCGCCATCGAGGGCGCCGAGGTCAAGGACGACCTCACGTACAACCCGCTCAACGCGGCCGGCGCTGCCGTCTACCCGATCACCTCGCCGACCTACATCCTGATCAAGAACAAGTACGACGACCCGAAGAAGGCCGAGCTGGTCAAGGGATTCGTGCGCTACCTGCTGACCGACGGGCAGGCTGTGGCGAAGGACGTCAACTTCGCGGCGCTGCCGAGCTCGCTGCAGCAGAAGGCACTCGCCCAGCTCGACAAGATCGCGACTTGACCGACGAGCCTGCTTCGCCGTCGCTTGCCACCGCAGGGGTGGGGCCTGATGGCTCCACCCCTGTAGGCACGGAAGCGTATCGGAGCTGACATGAAGACCGAAACGAGCCAGACACAGACCCCAGGATCAGCTCTCACCCGCCGCAGCGGCGGCGCCCGGATCGAGCGCCTGTTTCGGCTGTGGACGCTCGCCACCGGCCTGCTCGTGCTGGCCATCCTCGCGCTCATCCTCTTCAGCACCACCCGCGAGGCCTGGCCGGTCCTGCGCGACATGGGCTTCCGCTTCGTCACCGACGCCACCTGGGACCCGAACCCGTCGAGCGGCGGCGCCGTGTTCGGCGCGCTCTCCTTCATCTACGGCACGGCCGTGTCCTCCGCGATCGCGCTGCTCATCGGGGTGCCGATCGCGATCGGCATCGGGCTGTTCCTGACCGAGCTTGCGCCACGCTGGCTGCGCGGCCCGGCGGTCACGACCGTCGACCTGCTCGCCTCCGTGCCCTCGGTGGTGTTCGGGCTGTGGGGGGTGCTGGTCGTGGCGCCGGCGCTGGTCCCCGTCTACCGGTGGTTCAACCACGTGTTCGGCGGCATCCCGGGCCTGGGCAGCCTGTTCGGCAGCCCGGTCGGCACCGGCCGGAACTTCATGACCGCGGGGATCATCCTGGCCATCATGGTGACCCCGATCATCACCTCCATCAGCCGCGAGGTGCTGAGCACGGTCCCGCAGGCGAACAGGGACGCCGCCTTCGCCCTCGGCGCCACGCGCTGGGAGATGATCAGGGGGGCCGTGTTCCCGCACAGCTTTGCCGGCCTGGTCGGCGCGACCATGCTGGGGCTGGGTCGAGCCATGGGCGAGACCATCGCGGTGGCCCTGGTCATCGGCGGCGCCACCAGCATCACCCCCAACATCTTCGCGGGCGGCAACAGCATGGCCGCGATCATCGTCCAGCAGTTCGGGGAGTCGACCGGGACGTTCACCGCCGCGCTGATCGGCCTGGGTGTCGTGCTGTTCGCGATGACTGTGGTTGTCAACCTGGCCGCCCGCGTCGTCGTCCGCCGCGCCGAGGCGAGGATGCAGGGAGCGGCGACATGACCGCCACCGCCCCACCTGCCGGTCGCACCGCCGCCGGCTCGCCTGATCTGCGTCGCTCGGCGCTCTCGGCGCGTCGCCGGATCACCAACGGGTCCGCGATGCTGGCGATCACCCTCGCCCTGGTCCTCGCGGTGATACCGCTGGCCCTGGTGACGTGGGAGGTCATCTCCCGGGGCCTGCACGTGATGAGCTGGGGCTTCCTCACCGAGGACATCCCGAACTCGTACCGCCGCCACGGCCCGGGCATGGGGCCGGCGATCGTCGGCACGCTCATCATCACCGGTATGGCCGCGCTCCTGGCGATCCCGCTCGGCGTCTTCGGCGCGATCTATCTCAATGAGTACGGGAAGCAGAAGCCGCTCGCGCGGGCTATCCGCACGATGGCCGACGTGATGACCGGGGTCCCGTCCATCGTGATGGGCCTGTTCATCTACACCGGCTTCGTGGTGGTCGTCGGGGCGAAGACCGGCTTCGCCGGCGCGCTGGCCCTTGCCTGCCTGATGCTGCCGATCGTCATCCGCAGCAGCGAGGAGATGCTCCGTCTGGTGCCGGACGAGCTGCGCCAGGCGAGCCTCGCCCTGGGCGCCCGTCAGTGGCGCACCGTCCTGACGGTGGTCCTGCCGGCGGCGCTCTCGGGCATCACCAGTGGCGCGCTACTCGCCGTGGCCCGGGCAGCCGGCGAGACCGCGCCGATCATCGCGACCGTCGGCATCACCTTCGCCGTGAACGGTGACCTCTTCAACGGGCAGAACACCGCGCTGCCCGCCCAGATCTTCCGGAACGCCAGCCAGCCGTTCGCGGGCGCCCAGGAACGTGCGTGGGGCGCGGCACTGACGTTGGTGGTGATCGTGCTCGGCTTCACGATCCTCGCCAGAGTCATCGTCGGCCGCTTTGCCATCAAGGAGCGTTGACATGACCGACCCAGGAGCGCCGGGTGAGCGCCCACAACGACCTCGAGATCGAGAGGTGGGCACGGTGACCTCGATCCAGCGGGAGCGACCCAGGGTGCAGCTCGCCCCGCCCACCGGTGCCCCCGGAGCCCAGGCCGCCGCTGGCCCCCAGCCCTCCGGGCCGCCGGTGATGGAGATGCGGGATGTCAGCGTCTTCTACGGCGACCTGGAAGCGGTCCGTGGCACGACCATGCCGATCGCCAGTAACCAGATCACCGCGATAATCGGCCCCTCCGGGTGCGGCAAGTCTACCATCCTGCGGGCGCTGAACCGGATGAACGACCTGATCCCAGGCGCGCGCATCAGCGGCACGGTGACCTACCACGGGCAGGACATCTATGCCCCCGAGGTCGACCCGATCCAGGTCCGGCGGCGTATCGGCATGGTCTTCCAGAAGCCCAACCCGTTTCCGAAGTCCATCTTCGACAACGTCGCCTATGGCCTGCGGATCAACGGCATCAAGGGCGGGCTCGACGACCGCGTGGAAGCGGCGCTGACCCGAGCCGTCCTCTGGGACGAGGTCAAGGACAAGCTCAAGACCAGCGGCCTGGCGCTGTCCGGCGGTCAGCAGCAGCGACTCTGCATCGCTCGTGCGATCGCGGTTCAGCCCGACGTCATCCTCATGGACGAGCCGTGCTCCGCGCTCGACCCGATCGCCACCGGCAAGATCGAGGACCTCATGCGCGAGTTGGCGGAGACGTACACCATCGTCATCGTCACCCACAACATGCAGCAGGCGGCCCGCGTCAGTCACCACACCGCGTTCTTCACCGCCGAGGTCGACGAGAAGCAGGCGCGGTACGGCCGGCTCGTGGAGTTCGACGACACCAATCGCATCTTCACCAACCCCGCCGACCGGCGCACGGAGGAATACGTCACCGGCCGCTTCGGGTAAGCCGCGCGCGGAGTCGGGCGAGCCCAGCCGGAGGCTGGGCTCGCCCCAGGCTAACGCTTGATCGGCCCGCTTACGCTACGAACGTCGCCATTCCTCCCGTCAATGATGACGCGGATATTACCGCCCACGTGATCAGCATTGGTCCAGACCGACCAATTGCCGTAGTGCCTGTAGACCCGAACCGGCTCACCCCACGGGAGGCCACGACGTTCACACTCGGCACGCGCGATGGCTTTCGCCTCGTCCTTGTCGATCTTCTCTGGCCCGCTCAAGCCGCGGAGCCAGCGCAAGACGTCCATCACCGGGCGGCCTCGTAGATCCCGTACGCGCCACCTCCGGTTGCCGCTGCAGCTCCACCGAATTCGACGGAGAGTCGAAGAGGTGTCACGTATCCGTTGGTCAAGGGGAACGCGAGACCCTGACCGATGCTCTTCGTAGCATACGTCTCGGCCGCCGCCTCTTCGGTGTAGCGATAGAGCCCGGACTTACCGTAGAGCCACATGCGCGCATTGGCCAGTGGCTCCGACTGCGGACTGAGGACTGAGTGGACAGTCTCGTGTCGCAGTGTCTCTACGAAGGTCTGGCCGGTAAGCCCCCGCTGGAGAGTGATGTTGCCAAACTTGTCGGTCTCGCCGAGGACTCCGGGGGGGAGGTTGCCGAATTTGAAATTGCGAGCCAGCGTCGCGCCGCCGCTCGAGCTCGCGTCTGCGGCGGCGTCGGCGATGCGGACGGTTCGGGCGAGCTCGGCCGCCTCGCCGACCTCCTCGACGCCGCGAGCGGCGAGACCGATGTCCCCAGCGCCGCCGGTGGCGGCAGTGACCAACACGACGGAACCGACCTCGCCGGTGATGTGCCCAGCGGTGCACACGTTGTGCAGAGCCCCAGCCTCGTCGAAGGCGCAGCCGGACAAGTGCGGATCGTACATGCCCAAGGTGACGGTCTTGGTGAGGCCGTTGGCCAGTCCGGCGCCGGTACTGCCGGCGAAGTTCACCGTGGCCTTGCCCGCAGTCTCCAGCGGTCCGAGCACGCTGTCCCACCAGTGGTGCTTGGGTGGTGGCGGCGGGGCCGGGGCCGGGGTGGGCGGCAGGTAGTCGGTGTCCGTGCTCTGGTCCGCCAGGCGGAACGCAGCCGGGCTGCCCGGGGTCGGGCTGTAGCTCGGGGCGGAAGACCCGCCTCCGCCGTCGGCGAGGAGCATGTGCCCGTCGGATTCGGCGTAACCGATCGGGTTGGCCCCAGCGAGGGCGTAGCGGTTCTGGTTGAGCGGGTCGGTCGCCAGACCCAGATCATCCAGCGCGCCGCGGAACAGGTCGGGTTGCAGGAACCGGCCGCTGCCCAGATCCTCCCGCCGGGCCCCGGTGTCCAGGGTCTGCGAGCCGGTGTCGTAGCGCTTGGACGAGTACCGGAACGAGTTGAGCGGGTTGTCGTTGCGGGTGCTGCCGTTGACCGGGGAGGACATCTGCAGCGCGTCGCCCTTACTGAGCGACTTGGCCTGGTCCGCCTGGTCGTCCTCTTGCCCGTAGGGGGTGTAGGAGTACACCGCGGAGGCCGACCCGCTGGTGTTGCCGTCCTTGTTCAGGGTGCCGACGCTGCCGTGGACGTCGTTGCTGTAGTCGTACATGGTCGCGGTAGCCGGCTGGGTCGCTGCGGCGCAGGTGGCGCTTCGGTCGCCGAGGGTGATCCGGTGCCCGTAGGCGTCGTAGAGGTAGCTCTTGTCAGCGGTCAGCGTCACCGTACCGGTCGCGCAGACGGTGCTGGTGCTCTGGTGGTCGTTGACCGCCTGCTTGGTCAGCCCCAGGTAGGTGAACGTGGTGGTGCGGCTGGCCACCGATCCGGTGTTGTGGGTCTCCTTCTCGGTGACGGTGCGGTCCAGGGCGTCGTAGACGTAGCTGGCGCTGTCGGTCCTGGTCCCGGACGAGTTGTAGCGGCGAGTGCCGATCAGGTGGTCGAGGTAGTCGTAGGCGTTGACCTGCCGCAGGTTACCGTCGGCGGCGGCACCGTCGGAGTGGCTGCACTCATCCCGGCTGGTCACCGCCGTCGTGGTCACGCACAGCAGCCGGCCCAGGTCGTCGTACCAGTACTTGGTGGTGCCCGACGGGTCGATCTGCGTCGACTGCTGGTTGCCGGTGTAGCAGCGGGTGATCGTCGAGCCGCCGCTCTTGGCCTCGGTGGTGACGTTACCGGCCCGGATCGTCGGATCCGCGGTGGTGCACCCGGTCGGGGTGCCGTCGAGGGTGTAGGTGGTCTGGGTGCCGTGCCCGTCGTTGCTGGCGATCAGCTTGTCCCTGGCGTCGTAGACGTAGCTGGCGGTGCAGGTCGGGGTGGCGCCGGTGCACTGGGTCGACCCGGGCCCGTTCAACGAGAACTTGTCGCTGGTGCGGGACCCGTCGTTGTACACCCCTGCCGGGTCGTCGTAGCCGACCGTGTGGGTCTGCAGCATGTGCCCGGCCGCGTCGAGCACGTTGAGGGTGTTGAGCTTGCCGTTGTCGTTGTAGGTCCAGTTGGTGGTCTGCTTGGTCGGGTAGCTGCTGGCGGTGGTGGTCTCGGCGCCGCTGCAGGCGCCGGCCATCCGGGCGGATACTCGCCTCGACTCCCAGCCGGTAGGCAAGTAGGTCGTGGCGATGTGCTCATCGTTGGCGCAGGTGGTGCCGGCGCCGAAGTCGTACTGGTCGGTCAGCCAGTCCGCGCCGTCGTAGACCAGGCTGACCCGGTCCGGACTTGCGGTGGTGCCGCCCTCCTTGCCGTTGTCCTGCCGGGACGCCATCTGCCCGTCGGCGGTGTAGGTATAGGTGGAGTAGGTGTCGAAGGACTTGCTGCCCAGTTTGCTGGTGGTCTTGCTGACCTCGCCGTAGCCGTCGTAGGCCGCGGTGACGGTCACGGTGGACTGGCTGGGGTCGATCACGCCGATGTTGTCGACGGCCTGGGTGAGGTGGTTGTCGGGGTCGTAGGTGAACCGTTCGCTGTGGCCCTGGGGGTCGCTGCGGGAGCGGATGTTGCCGCCGGGGAAATAGGACCAGATCTCGGTCTTCGACGGCTGCGCCGACCCCGTGTCGGGGCTGCGTTCGGCCTGCCATCCTTCCGCGGTGTCGTCGAAGCGCACCGGCGGGTTGGGCCCGGTCTTCTGGGTTCGGACCCATCCCGGGTCCCAGTAGCTGACCGTGGTCAATGCCGGGGCGTTGAGGGTGCTGGACGGCCGCGTCGGGTCGGTGGTCGACGGCGCGGTGCTGACCGGCAGCGAGGTGGTGGCCAGCCGCCCGTCGGCGTCGTAGGTGCGGTAGGCATAGGTGGCCGGCGTCGCGGACCCATTGCTCGCCGTGCCGGTGGGCAGGGTGACGACCGCGAGCTGGTCGGCCGCATCGTAGGTGTAACGGGTGACAAAGTCGTTGAAGGTGGTCTTGTCGGCGCTGGCGTCGTAGGCACGCGCACCGATGACGCGGGCCCGGTTGCCGTCGGGATCGTACTCGTACACCGTGGTCAGGGCACGCGACCCGCTGAACGGGACGTCGACGCGGGCGAGCATGCCGCGCTGGTCGTAGTCGTAGCGGGTGGTCTTGCCGGCCTCGTCGACCCGGTCTTTGACGGTGCCGTCCGGATAGTAGTGGGTCGCCACGGTTCGGGGCGTCGCACCGGCCGAGGCCTGCGGCTCAATGGTGGTGGTGAGGCGGTGGGCAAGGTCGTAGCCGTACAGGGTGGCGTGCGCGGCGGCGTTGGCGGCGGTCGCCGCCGGACAGGTGGCCGGCGGGGCAGTCAGCCCGGCCAGTGGTTGGTAGACCGCCGCGATGTTGCCCACGATGTCGTAGCAGGTGTAGGAGGTGCGGGTGCCCCTGATCGCGCCCGTAGCGGGGTCGATGTCGTTGACGGTTCGGGAGACGGCCCGGTTCGCCACGTCGTAGGTGTTGACCAGTGTCGGGTTGGCGCCGCCGGCCTTCATCGAATTGGGCGCGGTGATCGCGGTCAGGTTGCCCGCCGGGTCGTAGTCGTACCTGGTGCGCGCGCCGGCCGGGTCGGCGCTGGTATCCGGGCTCGTGGCGAGCGTGCGCCGGTCCAGCGCGTCGTAGCTGAACGTGGTCCGGAACCCGCTGCCAGGGTCGTCGCGGCCGTAGGCTGGGTTGCGCTGCGCGGTGATGTTGTCGTTGGGGTCGTGGCTCACCGCCGTCCACACCAGCAGCCCGCGCGCCGCCGTGGTGCTCTTGGGCTGGGACTGGCGGCCCAGCCGGTGGAAGCTGTCGTAGTCGAAATAGGTGCGGTAGCTGCGCGGATCAGCGCCGCTGGCGCTGGCGTGGCTGGGGGTCTGCACCCACAGCTGCTGGCCGTCGGCGTCAAACCCGTTGCGGGTGACCCGCCCCAGCGGGTCGGTGACCTGCTGCGGCAGCCCGTTGGCGTCATAGTTGGTGTAGCTGGTGCTCCCACCGTTGGGGGTGGTGGCCTTGGTGAGCTGCCCGAAACTGTCGTAGGCGTAGATGGCGGCCATGGTCTGGCCGGGTGCGGTGGCCGAGGTGAGGTTGCCGTCGGTGTCGTAGCCGAATGTCGAGGTGTAGTCGTCGACCGTGGTGGTGGCGGTGCCGCGCGGGCTGGTCTTGGTCGCCAGCAGGCTCCAGTGGGTGCCGGGGTCGGTGGCGTCCAGCGGCCGGTCCTCGTAGGTCAGGGCGGTCCGGTCGCCCTCCTGGTCGGTGATGCTGGTCAGGTAGCCGTTGGCGTTGTAGGTGTAGTCGGTGTGCGCGGCGCTGTTCGGCTCGGTGACCTGGGCGAGCATGAAGTCGCCGTTCCAGGACATCGAGGTCGTCTCGTTCTTGGCGTTGGTGATCGAGGTCGGCCGACCACTGGTGTCATAGGCGTAGACGGTGTTGTGCCCGAGCGGGTCGGTGATGGCGGTCTGGCGGCCCGCCGGGTCGTAGTCGTAGGTGGTGGTCTTGGCGGCCCGGTCGGTGAGCGTGTGGAGCTTCCAGCGGAGCAAATTGGAGGAGCCGGGCCCAAAGTAGGCCAGCGTGGTCTCGTGGCCGTTGGGGTCGCGCACGCTGTACAGCCGGGTCGACTGGTTGGGGGTGCGCGGGTCGGGGGTGCCCGGGTTGGTGCCCCGGTCGGCCGCGGTGGGGATCGCT
>WNGB01003592.1_pt1 | contig 48203 bp, 51 predicted proteins | sample 5400681 | NCBI WGS metagenome assembly WNGB01 (sample SAMN13153367, study PRJNA577476) | soil metagenome | isolation source: 115 cm soil or saprolite under grassland replicate 2 | place: USA:California | collected 2016-06-15
ATGGGGTGAAGTACGTCAGGTATTGGCTGGATGAGGGAACGGGCAAGATCTTCTGCCTGGCCGAGGCGCCCGACAAGGAGGCTGCCATTCGAGTCCATCGAGAAGCGCACGGCCTCGTTGCCGACGAGATTTACGAGGTTAAGGAAGGCACCTGAACGACGATTTAGGCTCGCTGGAATTCAATGCACAAGCCACCGGCAGTCATCCGTTGGCGCGTAGACACACATCGTGCCGGTGCTGATGGTGGTTCGGAGGTGGCGGGCTAACTCGGGGTGAATTCGTTCGATCCGCCTGAGCACGTCGCGGATGCGGGCGCCGACTGTTTTACGTGCTCGCTCCGTCTCGTCGCCGAGGCGACGGCGCCGCCTGCCGAGGCCGGCCGCCGCGGCAAGCTCATGGATGAGTGCTTTCCGCTCGGCGCACGCCTGCTCGGAGCGGAGCGAATCGTGGGCGGCGTCTGCCTCCGCGATCTCATGGTCGAGCTCAGCCAGCCGCGCCGCGTACATTGCTCGAGCTTGCCCGTCAAGAACGCTGTCGGCACCGCCGGGCGGGATTTCAGACTGGCTGCCAGAGCCTGCCGCTTCAGTCGCGAGGGAGGGCCGCCGGTGCCGACGCCGTTCAGATGCACGCACGAGCCTAAGGCAAACACGAGTCGGCGTCGGCGCACCTCCGCGATTGGCCTGGCACTACTCGTCGGGTTCGCTCGACTGCTCGCCAGCCCCGTAGCGGCGCAACCGAGTCCTGACCCACAGACCGGCAACGCTAGTCCCTCAGCAATAGCAACATCAGCGGCTCTACTGTCCGACGAGGCGACGCGCCTGTCGCTCCGGGGCAGCGATTCTGGACTGTCTACCTTCCTGGCCGACCCAACTGCGTGGGGTGGGACCGTGTTCATTGGCGCGCTGACCGGTCTTGTTCGGGGGCAAACGGCAACGGCGTTGGTCTGCTGGAAGGGCTTCTTGGCGGGCGTGCCAATGTCATCGGCCAGACCCCGCCCGCTCTTTCCTATGACCTGCCGACGGTCCGTACGCTACGCGGCGTGGTGCAGGCTGCGGCCCTCGCCGCACTGATTGGCGTGCTGGTCTGGGGCGGAGGCACCGCGCTGGCCGCCCCTGCCCTGGATCCCGAATCCCTTGGCGGGCCTGGCGGAGATGCTCTGTCCGTCCAATGTCAGCAATCTGATCCGCGACACACTGGCGAACCTGCTGCAGCAGGCCATAACCGCGCTGCACGAGCTGCTGCTTGGCCTGACGCGCGGAGACAACAACGTGATCACCCGCGTGCCGGCCAGCATGACCTGCCAGCAGCGTTCGGTGGTTGCGCGGCACGACGCGCTCCTGGGTGCGGTGACTTGGGGCTTTGCCGCCGCGGTGGCCATTCTGGGCATCCTGGTCATCCTCGGGCCCAACTCGCCGCGAGGGATCGCTCATCGGCTGAGCATAAGAGCACCGGCAATCGGCTGGTCGCCGTGTCAGCCTCGAGTTGGTCTAGAACGGTCCAGCCCGTGTCTACGTCGTCCAGTAGGAGATCGAGGATCACGAGATTGGGCTGAAGCTCGTTAGCCAACGCGCGTGCTCGTGTCGGGTCCGGCTTGTGGCGTCGGCGTTGGGTGGCGTTGGACCAGATCCCATTGGCTGAGGTCGGCGTCGGCCAACGTCTGGCTGACGCGCCTCGACCTGGGGCGGTGCCACGCTTGAGTCCAGAGCGGAGGCTGGCCAACGCACGGTGAGCACGGATGAGTTGACGCATGTGCAAGCGCTGGAGCGGCTGGCGCCCGACCTGCCGCCGCGGTCAGGCCTGGTGACGCGGCGGGAGTTCGAGTACATCCGCCACGGCACTTGCTCGTTCTTCATCAACTTCGATGTGGCAAGCGGACAGGTCTTCGCGCCTTCGAGTGGTCCGACCCGTACCGAGGCCGACTTCGTCGAGCACGTGCGGCGCACGATCGCGACCGACCCGACGGCCACTGAGTGGCACTTCGTGGTCGACAACCTCGACAACCACCGCTCGGCGAGTTTGGTGCGCTTCGTCGCTGAAGTGGCCGGTAGCAGTGTCGAACTGGGCACCAAAGGGCGCTCGGGCGTCCTGGCTCGAGGCCACGCGGGCTGCATTTCTGAGCGATCCGAGCCATTCGATCGTGGTCCACTACACGCCCAGGCACGCGTCCTGGCTGAACCAGGTCGAGATCTGGCTGAGTATCCTGGTGCGCAAGCTCCTACGGCGCGGCGACTTCCGCTCCGTGGATTATCTGCAGCACCAGGTGCTCGCCTTCATCGCCTACTTCAATCGCACCATGGCCAAGCCCTTCAAGTGGACCTATCAAGGCAAGCCACTCCATGCCTGATCCACTGAACTCCGGCCAAATCAGCGCCGGGCTGTACTGGGTGGATGTTTGCTCAGCGCCAGCGACGGCGTCGAGCGTGTCCTCGAGGTACGCCGCTGTTCTCGGTAACGTGAATCTCTTCTTGCCCGTCAGTCTCGGGTGGCTCGTTGTTGACGAGAGCGAGCTCGTCCATTCCGCAAGCTCAGGCATCTAACACCTCGGACTGGGCGGTAGCGTCGCGGATTCTGACGGTTCCGCCTGAACCAACTCAGGGGTAACATCCCGCGCGCAGGCCGGTACAGCCGCCTGCCGGTAGGGCTGCGCGTGCTTCCAAACCTTGAACGCTCCCCGATCGTTGGGCGCCGCAAGGAGCTCGAGCTCGTGCAGCGGTGGCTGGGCCAACCCGCGGCACGGAATGGGCGGGTGCTGATCGTCGCGGGTGAAGCAGGCATCGGCAAGACCCGCCTGGCTTCCGAGACGGCCATCCTGGCCGAGGAACAACGCATAGTAGTCGCGCAGGCCGCGTGCTTCGAACAAGATGACTTGATTCCCTATGCCGTGTTCCTCGATCTCCTGCGTACTGAGCCCGATCTGGGGAGACTCCGTAGCAACTTGACGGCAGCCACCAGCATCGATCCACAGGAGGAGCGTCGCAGGATCACGCGCTCGTACATAGATCAGGTCGCGGAGATCGCGGCGGCCGGTCCAGCGCTGCTGATCCTGGAGGACCTGCACTGGTGTGACGAGCACAGCCTGGAGGTCATCCGCGGCCTTGCTCGGCGCGCGGCAGAGTGCCAACTGCTCCTGATGCTCACGTACCGCGTTGAGGAAGCGCCGGCCGCGGTCCAACACGTACTCGCGGATCTGGAGCGCAGGCGACAGGCGATGGAGGTCGATCTGAGCCCGCTCGAGCCGGATGACGTCGACTTGTTCATTCGCGGCACGTTCGGACAGGCTGAGCCGGTTCGGCGCGATTTCCTCGACGCAATCTGCACCCTGACCGACGGCAACCCGTTCTTCATCGAGGAAGTGCTGGGGGCGCTGGTCGCGGGCGGCGATGTGTTTCGCCGCGGCGGCGTCTGGGACCGCTTGCCCGTTCATGAGTTGCGGGTCCCGCGCACGATTCACGACGCCGTTCAGCGGCGGGCCAGGCTTCTCAGCGTGGCTGCTCAGGAGCTGCTCGTGGCTGCCGCCGTCGTTGGGCGCCGGTTCGACTTCGCCCTCCTGGAGCAGGTTACCGGCCACGATGAGTCGACGCTCCTGCGCCTCGTGAAAGAGTTGGTCACCAGCCACTTCGTTGTCGAGGAAGAACCCGACCAGTTCGCGTTCCGGCACGCGCTGACCAGACAGTCGGTGCTGGTCGCCTTATTGACGCGCGAGCTTCGGGCCTGGCACGCCCGTGTTGCTGCCGCCATGGAGCGCGAGGAAAACCGGTCCGACGATACGGCTGTCGCTGCCCTTGCGCGCCACTACTTCGAGGCCGGCGATTGGCAGCAGGCCCTGGCGTATGCGCAGCGTGCGGGTGAGCAAGCGCAAGCGGTGTACGCTCCCCGCGCCGCTGTGGAGCACTTCGGTCGTGCGCTGGAGGCGGTGACGCATTCATCGGGCGTGCCGCCGTCGCGGCTCTTGCGTGCGCGTGGTCAAGCGTACGAGACGCTCGGGCAGTTTGAGGCGGCGGAGGCGGACTACGAAGCAGCGTTGGCGCAGTCCCGCGCCGCCGGAGATCGGCACGGCGAGTGGCAGTCGCTCATGGACCTGGGGTTCCTGTGGGCTGCGCGTGACTACGCCCGGGTCGGACTGTACTTCGACCAGGCTTTGGCACAAGCGCGCGCGCAGGCCGAGCCTGCGCTGATCGCGCGGAGTCTCAATCGCGTCGGGAATTGGCTGGTCAACACGGGTCGGCCACGCGATGCGCTGCCCCTGCACGAGGAGGCCCTTGCCATCTTCGAAGCGACGACGGATCGCTCGGGTATCGCCGAGACGATGGACCTGCTCGGATTGGCGGCGGGGCACAGCGGCGATGCCTTCCGCGCAGTCGAGTGCTACGAGCGAGCCGCGACGCTGTTCCGCGAGCTGGAAAACCGCAGGGGTCTGGTGTCCTCGCTGGTGATGCTGGCACAAATGGGCACCGATCATCCGGGTTCAGCAATGGCGATGTCGACCGTCGATGCGGGCGTGACGATCCGTCGGGCTAACGAGGCGGTGGCGATCGCGCGCAGCCTCGACTGGCGCGCCGGCGAGGCGTTCGCGCTCGTGGGCCAGGCGTATTGTCTGACCGGACGCGGTGAGTACGGCCGGGCCGTCCAGGCTGCTCGCACCGCTCTGGCGATCGCCGAGGAGATCGAGCATCACCAGTGGATGCTGGCAAGCCACCTGTCGCTCGCGAGCGTGTATTTGGAGCTTCACGCGCCCGAATTGACACATGGCGAGCTCGACCGTGCTCAGGTCATCGTCGACGCCGTCGGGTCGGCGTATTGGACGGCACTGGTCACCGCCGTTCGGGCGGGGGCGTGCTTGATGCAGGGTGACCTCGACCGAGTCGACGCGCTTATCCACGCTCTGGCTGTGCCGGAGCGCGCTCCGATGAATCCCGCCCACATGATTGTCCTGCGCGGTCAGGTGGAGCTCGCCCTGGCATCAGGACGGGGGGACCGCGCGCTGGCGATCATCGACGAGCTGGTGTCCACCGCGACCCCGGGCGTCGCCGACTTCATCTCCCCCTATGTCTGGCTCCTGCGAGGTGAGGCGCTCAGGCGTATGGGTCGCGCCGAGCAGGCGGAGGCCGTCCTGAGACCGGTCGTCGATGCGGCCAGCAGCCGCGGCTCCTGGCCTCTGGTGTGGCGCGCACGAGTGACCTTGGGCCGCTTGGCTCAAGCCCAGGGGCGGCGCGCCGAGGCTGCGCGCGAATTCGACGCGGCGCGCACGATCATTGAGCGGCTCGCGGCGGATGTGCCCGGCGAACCCGAACCCGCGCTGGGCGGTACGTCACTTCGGGCGCACTTCCTGACGAGCGCGATGGCACAGCTTCCCCGCCGACGTCCCGCCACGGCGTTGCGCCAGATCAAGGCGGTTTACGGCGGGCTGACGACACGGGAGCGCGAGGTGGCTGCGCTCATCGCCCGTGGCAAGTCAAACCGCGAGATTGCCGAGACGCTTGTCCTGGGCAATCGAACTGTCCAAACGCACATCGGCAACATCTTCGCCAAACTCGGGTTCAGCTCGCGGGCTCAGATCGCGGCCTGGGCCGTCGAAAAAGGTCTGACCATCAGCGTCGACTAACGCGCGTCGGCGACGCTCAGGCTGCGTCCATCCCAGGACCTGCTCGAGCGGTTAGACACGATTCCTGGTGTTGGGCCGCGGGTGGCGCAGGCCAACCCTGGCTGAGATTGGCACCGACGTCAGCCGCTTTCCGACCGGGTCTCACCTGGCATCCTGGGCGCGCGTATGTCCAAGCAACGACGAGAGCAGCGATACAAAGTTCGGGCACCCCGGCAATACCATGACCCACGTGCGAGCGTGGGGAGCAGGGAGGGGCCGATGCCTGCGCTGGGACTTTGAGCCCGTACGAGAGTTTGGTCGTAGGCCCTCATCCGAATCACTGAATGGACCTCGAGTCCGGATGGGAGTGCGGCGGTACGCCGGGGTTGCGTCCCCATGCGGGAACACAACACACACAGCCGGAGGATGAGGATGCGGTGCGTCGGGGTTGACTTGCACAAGGATCAATTCGTGACGTGTTTCCTGGAGGAGGACGGCGAGTCCACTGTGGAACAGTTCCACCTGGACACGCACAGCCTCGAGAAATTCGCGGCCTACTGCGCCGAGATGACCGGATCGCGGTTGAAGCGGGACGCAAAGTCTGGTATTTCGTGGCTCAGGTTCGGGACGCAGTAGGCGAGGTGGTGGTCGTCAACGCCTCGCGTTTTGCGCCAATTGCCCAATCAAGGCAAAAGACTGATCAGCGGGACGCGCTTGAGCTCGCGCGGGGACTCAGGGGCGATTACTTGCCGACGGTTCCGATCCCTTCAGCGCAGATCCAGCATGTGCGCGAATTGTTCGCCGCCTGAGACACACTGAACAAAATGGCCACTCAATGCAAGAACCTGGGGCATGCTGCATTGGCCCGTAATGGCCGCAGCGTCAGTCGTAGTGTGTTCGCCACCGGACGTGGCCGCGCCCGGCTGCGGAAGATGGAGGGAATTGCTCCAACCGATCGTGTGCTATTGGACATGGCGCTACGACAACTCGAAGCAGTGGAGACGGAGCTTGTAGACCTCGAGCGCGAAATCGTCCGGCTTGGCAAGCATCTACCCGGGCTCTCGACCGTACTACAAATTCGTGGACTGGGTGTGATCGCGGGGATCGGCGTCCTGGCCGAGATCGGCGACGTGCACTGGTTCCCGTCTGCTCGCAAGCTCGTTGGCTACGCTGGTCTGGGGGCTTCCGTGCGGCGCTCGAACCAGACGGAGCATCGCGGCGGGATCACTACGCAGGCACGGAAGCTGTTACGCACGCTGTTGATCCAGGCGGTCCTCGCAATGCTCAAGGCCAATGACCACGGCGCGCTGGTCGCCTTCGTCCGTCGCAAGCAGCGCGAGAAGGGCTCCGGAAAAGCGATCTGCGCCACCGCCCGCAAACTGCTGACCGTCATCCACGTCTTGCTGACGAAGCAGCTCGACTACTGGTTCCTCGAAGAGCGCCTCTATCAGCGAAAGCTGAAGGCCGTGGCTCGAGCAGCCTGACACACCAGCCAAAACCTCATTTGCATGGCACAGCGCCACTCCGCCAACTCTCGCCCGCCACCTTGACTTTGCATGGGAGCGCTGGCAAGCGCCGCAGCAGCCATGTCGGGCCAGGCAATCCCTCGCTACGTGCCACCCTGGTCGAAGCTGCCTGGGCCGCGACGCACGCCAAGCACACCTATCTGGCTGCACAGTACCGCCGACTATCGGCCAGGAGAGGCGGCAAACGAGCACTGGTCGCGGTGGCACACAGCATTCTGATCATCGCCTACCGCATCATCCGCGACGGCACCACCTACGAAGACCTCGGCAGCAACTATTTCGACGAACGCGACCGGCGGGCAACCCTTCGCCGCTCCGTTCAGCGCCTCGAGCGCCTCGGCTACAAGCTCACCGTCGAGGAGGCTGCCTAACGCCACTGCGAGGACGGCTTTTCGGGGGACGGCTTTTCGGGGGAATCAACAGTCAAGGGCTAGCGCAGTTCTTGTGCGGGCGCCGAGAAAAACGGAACGGCTTCGTCCCTGCTCTGTCAGATGTGCGGTTGCTGTGGACGGAAGGGCTTCGATTCTGGCCAAGTCGGCGCAGGAGTACGACATCCTCGCGGTGAATGGGCTCGTCAATGCGAGGCTTCTGAATATTCCCGCTCCGGGCGTGTCGGGGGCACTCATGGGTGGGCCCCGATGCTCGCGGCACCCGGACGCCGTGGTATGAGCGGGTGTTCAGGCGCCCGTCTCGACGTGTTGGGCTCTTGGAGCGACTCCGCCTGCGTTGGCACCGCTTTCTAGGTACGTCTTCAGGGCGGCCGTGTTGCTTTGGACGCTGCGTCTGAGCATCAGGGCCATGACTGGTGCAACCATTCTGAGAACGCCCCTGGGGCGGATGTCGATTTCCTGGTCGACGTGTGTACCGCCCTCTCCAGGCATCAATACGAAGTTGTGCCTGATCTCCGCCGCCTTCGCACTAGTCGTGAACCAGATGCGCCGCGGTCGCTCGTAGCGGGTGATGCGAATCTGAAGGTCACCCATGCCACGCATAGAGGTCCGGAACACGGCGTCGCGACCGACTGGGCCGTCCGTCAGCTTCTCGGACCCTGTGAAAGCCGGGCACCATTCCGGGTTGCGGCGTATATCCGCCAGTAGGTCGAAGATCTCCTCGGCGGGGCGCTCAATGACGCTGGAGAATGTGACGGTTGCCACGCTGTACCTCCCAGACTGTCGTTGCCTCAAGGGTGCGTGCGCGGCGGCGGCAAAACATCGACTCGCGAGGCTATTTTTCGGCGGCCCAGTCGGCCTCGAGCAGATCGTGCTGTAGGGCGAAGTGGGTGGCCGCGGCACGGGTAGACACGCCCAGCTTGTCGTAGATGTGCTGCACGTGATGGTGGACGGTGCTCTTCGAGAGGTACAGGCGCTCGGCCATCTGGCCATCGGAAAGCCCTCGCGCAACGAGTCGGAGGACCTGCACTTCGCGCTCGCTGAGGCCCGCGGGCCAATCGCGCCTCCGGCGGCGCATCCGGTGCCCGGCCGCGCCGAGCACGGCGTTAACCGCGTCACCATCCAGGCGCCCGGCGCGTACGGCGGCCTGCAACTCGTCCGAGGCGGCCTCTGGGGAGCGGGCCGGGCGATGCGGCCGTGTCTCGGTCAACGCGTGGTAAACGTCGGCCGCAGCCAGGAGTCGCGCCTCTGGCCGCAGCATCGTCGCTGGCGCGCCGCGGTGATAACCGGTGCCATCCAGGCGTTCGTGGTGAAGCGAAGCGAGGACCCCCAGGTGCGCCATGGCTTGCGGTCGCGCAAGGACGCGCTCGGTGTAGTAGGGGTGCAGTCGCACGCGCTCCCACTCGCCCTGCGTTAGCGGTCCTGGCCTACCCCAGACGGCACTGCTGATGCCGACGCGACCAATATCGTGCACCCATCCCGCCCGCTGGATAATTCGGATATCCGGCGCCGCCAGCCTGCAGCGACGAGCGGCCTCCGCGGCCAGGTCGGCCACGCCACTCGAGTGCCCGCCGAGGTACGGCGATTTCAGGTCGACGAAGTCGGCGATCGCCCGCAGCGCGGTGTCAAGCTCGCGTTCCGACAGAACCCGCTGCGGCCCCGGCTCTGCCATGAGCGCGGCCTCCCAGGCCGGCTCAGTCCCCAGCCCGGCCAGCAGCCCAGCCGCCGCCTGGCAGAAGAGCTCGGCCAAGCGCGGGTCGTACGCGCCGCCGGATCGCTGCCGCGCCATGGCGACGGTCGCATCGACACCGCCAACTTGGTAGAAGGTTTCGGCATCCTGCGCCAACCGCATTACGCGGATGGGAAGGGCGATCTCCTCCCGCTTCAGGCCGCGGGGCTGGCCCTTCCCGTCCCAACGCTCGTAAATCTGCGCGAGACAAGCGCGGATCGTCGGCCCGAGATCCAGCCGGTCCGAAAGCTGCTGTGCCACCTCGCAGTGGGCGGCTCTTACCGCCAGCAATCGCGGCGCGCTGGCTACGGCAGTGGCGAGTCTCCGAGAGCGCTGGAGCGGGGGATCTCCCTCGCTGACGTGGCGCACCATCGCCAGTAACACGTCCACCGGTCGCCCGCTATCGACGGTGGCGTACCAGCCCGCGGCGGCGACCTCATCGCCAAAGACAGAGGCGGTCACATGCGCATCGGCCGTGCAGCCCATGAACCGCAGCAGCGCAAGATAGTAGACGTCGCGCAGCTCGGTGTCGCTCAGGCCGACGGTCTCCCCCAGGCGCACGGCCACCACACATGAGCGGAGGGCGTGCTCGATGGGCTGGCCCGTGCCGAGATCGGTGGCCAGCGAGAGCGCGGCGATCAGCTCCGCGAGCCTGACCGCCGGCTCCTCTTTGTGGGGCGCAGCCGGCGGAGGGCGCATGGGTGGATTCTAGGCGTGTACTCGCGCCCAGCCAGAGCCCGGAGAAATCAGGATCGGCTTCGCCGCACCGCACTTAGCCCGTGCTCTCCGCCTCGCTGGCGGGTCGAGGTCAGCACGTGGACATTTGGCCCGACATGCACGTCGCTGCCGATCGTGCGACCCCCCACGCCGAGCACCGCATGCCTGAATTGCCGCTTCCTGACGACGAAGCACGGCACGCTTGCTCGACTGCCGACCGAAAGAGAGTGCCACCCTGTGGCGCCCAGGTCGGCAGGGTCCTTCACGCCTCGCGGCAGGCTGCCAGGGGTCTCGCGCGAATTTCTCCGTGCGAGCGCGACCAAAACTCCGTGTTTCGCACGAGTCGTCAGCGCTGCCCTGGCGGCGAAACTTCGACCGGAGCTTGAGCCCGAGTTCAAGCACGAACGAGGTGTTGAGGTGCGACTGACCATCAACGACACGGAACTGTACTTCGACGTCGACGGCGCAGCGCTGGTTGCCGACGGCCCGAGCATGCGCGAGCGCCCGACATTCCTGTTGCTGCACGGTGGGCCGGGCTTCGATCACACCACGTACAAACCGCATGTTTCGCCGCTGGCGGATTCGGGCCAGCTTGTCTACCTCGACCAGCGTGGCCAGGGCAGGTCCGCCCGAGCACCGATCGACAGCTGCTCGCCGATGCAGATGGCCGACGACGCCGCGAGCCTGTGTCGCACGCTGGGCATCGAGCGACCGGTCGTCCTGGGGCACTCCTTTGGCGGTTTCGTCGCGCTGCACCTTGCCATTCGGCATCCGGAGGTGGCTGGGAGGCTCGTGTTGCTCAACACCGCCGCCGCCTCTGCTGACATGGCCGGCGGCCTGGAGATGCTCGAAGATCGGCACGGGCGCGCAGTACGCGCCGCGGCGGAACGCGTGTTCGGCGGCGACTTCTCAGAGGCTGCCCAGGCGGACTTCCAGCGACTCGCGTTCCCGGCATACGTCAGTAACCCGGCCAACGCGATGCTGCTCGAGGAGGCGTTTGCGCGCGCGGTGCTCAACATGAATGTCGCGGCGCATTACTTCGAGCGCTATGCGCCAACGTACGACGTGCGCGGCGACCTGGGAGCGATCCGCGTGCCAACGCTGATCGTCACCGGTGACGAGGACTGGGTTATCCACCCGAACGCGAGCCGCGCGCTCGCGGCGGCAATCTCCGATGCTGAGCTGCTGGTCATTCCAGGCGTTGGCCACATGACCTTCGTCGAGCGTCCGGAGGTCGTCCTCAGCGCGATTCGGCGATTTGTCGGCGCCAGAGAGCTCGTAGGTGTCGGCGGCCTGTAAGGCGCCGACGCACCAGCAACCACACAAGCGGAGGACCACATGACTTCGGCTCTGTCAATTGCGGCGCTCAAGCGAGGCGTCATGGTATCGGCACCGATCCTGCTGGTGGCCTTTACTCTCCTGCACGGGGCGGATGAGTTGGTGGCGCACGGCGGCCCCCCCGAGCCCGACGAATGGCTGCGCTATCTGTCCACGATCCAGGAGCGGTGGCTGGCGCTGCACGTCGCCGGGCTAGCCTTGTTTCCGCTGCTTGGTCTCGTGGTGCTGTGAATGCTGCCGGCCGACGGCACCGCGAGCCGAGTCAGCCGCGTGGCGCTCGCCGCCTATATCGTGTTGTATCCCGCGTTCGACGCGCTGGTCGGGATCGGCTCGCACATCCTGATCCAGTACCGCCAGTCGCTCTCACCGGCGGACCGGCCGGTGATCGACACGGTCATCAAAGATCTCTTCTACGACCAGTCCGGCATTGCGTTCAAGCTCGCCGCCTCCGGCTCGATCACCTGGGGAGTCGGTCTCATCGCGGCAGCGGTTGGCCTGTGGCGGGGGCGGAGGTGGCCGGTGGCGCTCCCACTCGCCGTCGCGGGCGTAGCCATGAGTGTGAATCACGCGCCACCTTTCGGCACCCTGACCGCGATCATGCTCGGTGCGGCGGTCTGGCAGTTCTTGACGCACGCGGACCAGGCATCCGTTTGGGTGCGGATCCGCTCTGACGGAGTGAGGAGTCCTGCGTGAACTCTCCGACTTCAACGCACGAGGCGATCCAAACTGTCGATTGCTGCATCGCTGGCGGCGGACCGGCCGGCGTCGTGCTGGGGCTGCTGCTCGCCCGACAGGGGGTGGACGTACTGCTGCTGGAAGCGCACCAGAACTTCGACCGCGAGTTCCGCGGCGACACCGTTCATCCGTCGACGGTCAACCTGATCGAGCAGCTCGGCCTCCTCGACAAACTGCTAGCCCTGCCGCACGTGGCCATGCTGGACTATCCGTTTCATTACCCCGACGGCAGCATCTCGCCGCCTCCGACCAAGCGCGACCGCGCGCGGCTGTCCTCCAGTTATATGATCCCGCAGCACCTGCTGCTCGAGATGCTGGTTCGCGAGGCCCAGCGGTACCCCACGTTTCGCCTTGCTACGGGCGCGCGCGTCGACGATTTGCTGCGCGACGCGAGGGGTGTGTGTGGGATCCGCTACACGGCGGCAGATGGCCCGCACGAGGTGCGCGCGTCACTGGTGGTTGGGGCTGATGGCCGGTTCTCCAAGGTGCGCCAGCTTGCAGGTGTGCCGTTGCGCGGCCGCGGCGCGCCCATGGACGTACTGTGGTTCCGTCTGCCGAAGGCGGCGTCCGATCCCGAGCGCGCCGCGGGTGTCTACCTCGGCACCGACGGTGTGGTCGTGATCATGGACCGTCCTGACGGGTGGCAGGTCGGCTACGCCTTCGCCAAGGGCGCCTACCAACGCCTGCGCGACGCCGGCCCGGAGGCGCTCCGCCGATCGGTGGTCGACCATGCTGGCTGGCTCGCCGATCGGATCGAGCTGCTCCGAGAATGGCGTCAGGTATCGCTGTTGTCGGTCGATGCCGGCCGCGTAGAGCGCTGGTATGCGCCTGGCCTGCTGTTGATCGGCGACGCCGCGCACGTGATGTCACCAGTAGGCGGCGTGGGAATCAACTACGCGGTCCAGGATGCCGTGGTCGCGGCCAACATCATCGGACCCGGCCTATTACAGGGCACGCTGCGCACGGCCGACCTCGCCGCGGTACAGTGTCGCCGCGAGCTGCCAACCCGACTGATGCAGGCGCTGCAGCAGCGGATGACGCCATTCTCGGCAGCGGGCCAGCCACGTCAACGGCCGCCGCTGCTGATACGACTGGCCATGGGTTCACCCTTGGCCGCGCTGCCGCGCCGCTTGATCGCCTTTGGCGGCTGGCGGCCCGAGCGCGTGCGCGACCTCCAGTCGAAGCGGAGGGGTCGTCTTCGCAGGTTTGCCGTGCAGCTTGCAGTATCGACCGCGAAGTGCGTCTGGAGCGCCTTAGGGCAGGTCGACACGCGCGCGTTCGCCGTTTTCGGTCTTCCCGTCTACACGCATGAGCTGCTGCGGCCTCGCCATCTCCGCGCGGGAGAAGCCTCGTATTCCGAGCGCGACGTCAAGTCCCCGAGCGACAAGCAGGCTGCCGTGGACGGCGGATAAACGATCGGCGTGTTGGGCAACACCATGCAAGGCACTGGCGTAGTGGTCTTTAGCACGCAGATGGGTCTCGATGGAAACCGCATCAACCGAATAACCAAGGTGCTCGAGACGGCGAACGTGGTGGCGTTCAATGCGGCTGGCATCGAGGCGATCGAAGTAATCGACGCCGAGTTCTGTGTAGGGCTGACCGGTGCGCAGAACGTGATAGGCGGCGTTGAGGATGCTGTGCGCGACAGCGATCGCGGCCTTGGTTCCGGCCGCGGCATCTGGCGATTCGATGGAACTGCGTGTAGAGGTAGCTGGCCTTGGACTTGATGCTCGCCCGGGCGACCTCACCCATAATGGCGCGCGGCCACACGTTGCCGCGCTTCATCGGACCCTGCATGCGTTTACCACCACTCTCCTTGTTTGTCGGGCACAACCCGGCCCACGCGCCAGGTGCGCAGCGGTTGGGAAACAACTCATGTCTGCGCCTAATTCGGCCAGGATGGCCGCGCCGGCAACTGCGCTCTCAGCCACGTCGGCTCCAAGCCGAGGCCCAGCAGGCGACACCCTCGCGACTGCGCGGGGACAGTCCTAAAAGAATAAGAACAGACTGAAAACCAGTTCAGAGGTCGATCTAGGCGGTGAGATGGCCGGTAGGTGAGCCTGCGCGAGTCTTGTCGGTGCCGGCCGGGCGTTCAGGCCGCCGCCGGAGCTTGATGAGCTCCCGCCTACCCAGGATCAGCGTCGTCAGTTGCACGGGCAATTCGCGGGACTGTGCCGTCCGGGTCCACCCTTGAGCCCCCTTGATGGACGGACCGACGGGCATGCATCGAGATCCAGGCCAGCCGATCACAAGTATGTGCGTCGACAAACTACGACAGTTTCGCGCAGGGTTCGGCAGCAGGTCGCGCTCGATGTGCTCGATCAGCACTGGAGCACCGAACGACCAGCGCCGCCTCGGCGTTACTCCCGGTCGTCGATCACGGTGAGGTTGTAGAAGGTGGGTGGACCCTCGGCAAAGGTCATCATCTTCCTGGAGAGCGCATCGGTCTCGGGCATAGCCGAGTTCTCCATTGCCGCTTCATACGACTCGAAAAACACAATCTGCAAGTACCGGCCCGGATTGTCTCGGTCCTCACACAGAATGCTGCGCCCCGCCTTGCGCTTTCCTTCTGTCGCCTTCTCCCACTCATTGCCGACTTCTTGTATCTCCGCGAGCTTGGAGGTACGGAACTCAATGATCTGGACGAACCCCATAGCCAGTTCCTCCTATCCAATCCTGATTGAGTGTAGGCGGGTTGGCCGAAGCCTGATCACCCCCTTGCGGTGTTGGCGAGCAATTCATCCTCGCTGACTGCCGGCCATTCCGATCGACGGGATCACGTCCGTTGCGAGCAGGCGGATCGTCTCGTGATCCATGGCGTGTCGAATAGACGTGTGACGCAGGACCCTGGGTGCGGTACGTATCGTAGACCTCGTCAATGGCCGCCAGCATCTGCTGGCGGTCGGGAAGCAACTCGACCAGCGGCGGTTCGTGCGCGACCAGGCTGCGTGTCTGGCCTGGACGAGCAGTGGCAAGTGCAAGTCCCGCAATCGCGCCGCCGCTGCTTCCGAACACATACGCTGGTTCTGTAAGACGACAGTCAGCAAGCGGTGCACATCGTCAGCGATCAGGTCAGGGCTCGCATCCTGGCTGGAGTCCTCGATCGTGCTACGAGAGATGCCTCGGGGGTCGTACGTCACGACTGTGTAGTCGCTCGCGAGCAGGGGCGCGATTGAGGCAAAGCCAACGCTGTCCCCCCGCAGGGCAATCAATATCAGGACTGGACCCGACCCGCGTATCTCGTAGTACAGGGACGCGCCGGGTACTTCCAAGGTGCGCTCGGTCGTGGTCATCGCTGGTCTCCTAGTTGGGCCCAAGTGTTATCTGTTTGTGTTCCCGGCCGCACAGTAACACCTGCTAACACGCCCGTTCGACCCGGCGACACCAAGTTCCCGGCTCGCGGGAGGTCGCGGGTCGGCAGTATGTCGATCATGCTAGCCCTGGATTGTCGCCTCGCGGCGCTCAGCTCGCGTCCGCGGGGTGTGAGGTGTTGTCAGATAGGCCACTCGTTGTCACGGTCGCCACGAACTGCGCCTCACACACGCGGTATGCCCAGTCGGCATCGCGGAGCAGGTCAGCCCAACTCCCTGGCCGTGATCATTGGACAGCCGCCTCGACCACCGCGCGCAGCTCTACGTTGCCACAGCGTGGGCACTGGTTGACCTGCTGGAGCACGCCGCCTGCGCCGCTCGAGTAGTCGATCTTCTCGGCGTGGTGATTCATCGCCGTGCCGCACATCGAGCAGGCGACCTTCGGCGCCGCGTCGAGCGCGACTTCGTCGCGACCCGCGCGCAGCACCTGCGCCATCCACACCAGCTCACCCAGGAATTTCTGAAGACGCCTGGGCAGCGCCTCGTCCAGCAATTGCCCCGCAGGATCGAAGGCCTTGCCGACCGAGGAGACGTTGACGTCCCAGAAGATTGTGACCAAGCCCAACTCGCGCATCACTGGTAGCAGGCTCTCAACGACGCGAGTGCCGCCAAACCCGCCCGCGGAAACGCCGCACAGGCCGACCGGCTTGTGGATGTACTCCTTCAGATTCGAGTCGAGCGCATGCTTGAGCATGCCCGGATAGCCGTGGTTGTACTCGGGAGCGACGATGATCAACCCGTCCGCGCGCATGATCGTCTCAGCGAAGCGCTTGTCCTTGATTTGCTCGCCGGCATCTGAAGACGTGAGTGGAAGCTGGCGGACATCGATGAGCTCGGTCTCAACGTCCTCGCGAGCAGTTGCCTGTTCGATGATCACTCGGGCAACGTGCTCGCTCAGGCGGCCTTGACGCGGCGTGCCGAGGATCACCGGGATCGAGAGTGGGCGGCTGTCGTGCACCTGTCGGCTCTCCTTTGCTACCGATCTTGTCTCGGCATGCATGGCCGGCGTTACACGCGATTGGGTGTAACGGATCCGGGGCGGAGTGGGACTAGACGACTATGAAAGCTATTGCGGTCTACCCGGGCCAGAAGGATTCGGTTCACCTCGCCGAATTGCCAACTCCGTCTCTGGAGGAGATTCCAGTCGGCCGCGGCGTGCTCGTGCGGCTCCTGCGCTGCGGCGTCGACGGCACCGACAAAGAGATCAATGCCGGCGAATACGGTGCCGCACCCGACGGATACGACTTTCTGACGATCGGCCATGAGAACTTCGGCCGTGTCGAGGCGGTCGGGCCAAACGTTGCCGAGTTCGCCCCAGGTGACTACGTCGTGGCCACGGTGCGACGCCGAGGCACGAGCATCTACGACCAGATCGGCGCCTACGATATGACCACGGACGAGGTCTACTTCGAGCGCGGCGTGAGCCGTCGCCACGGGTACATGACCGAGTTCTACGTGGATGACCCCGAGTACATCGTCAAGGTGCCCGATGGCCTGCGAGATATCGCGGTCCTCGCGGAGCCGCTGAGCGTGTCCGAGAAGGGCGTCATCCAGGCGTTCGAGATCCAGCGTCGCTTGAAGGTGTGGCAGCCCAGGAGAGCCGCCGTACTCGGCGCCGGTACGATCGGCTTGATGGCGGCCTTGATCCTCCGCTTAAAAGGGATTGAAGTCACCGCGTTTGGTCGCACGCCGGCGCCCTACCTGAATTCGGACCTGCTCGACGCGATCGGCGCTCGCTATGTCAGTACCCAGGACGTGTCACTCCGCGACGCGGCGGCGCTGTATGGGCCGTTCGACCTGATCTACGAGGCCACTGGATTCGCGCCGATTGTCTTCGAGGCCATGCAAGCTCTGGGCAAGAACGGCGTCCTCGTCCTGGCGAGCGTCACGGGCGGCAACCAGACGGTCGAGGTGCCGGCAGCAAAGATCAACCTCGAGTTCGTGCTCGGCAACAAGGTCATGGTCGGGACCGTGAATGGCAACCGCGAGTACTTCGAAGCCGCTATTCGCGATCTGTCGATGGCGCAGGCGCAGTTCCCAGGCTGGGCCGAGCGCCTGCTGACGCATCCAGTGCAGGGGCTGGAGAATTTCCGACAGCTGATCGACACGTTGACCAGCGGCCGTGATGTCATCAAGGCCTTCTGTGAGATTGCCCCACTGGATTCGCCCACCGGGGTTGCTCCCGGCAGCGGATTGTTGAGCCCCACGAGCGCAGATTGAGGAGTAGTGGTGTTGGACCGTCGAGAGGTAACCATGGCGCACACCGCTTCAGGACATGTGGACTAACGCGTCAACCCACCACTGCCATTCGGCGCCAATCTCCGGTGATGGATCCTCCTCAAGCGCAAGTGCCTTCAGCCAGAGCAACATGAGGGCCCCACACAGCACGCCCACGTCGACCAGCCGTGCCCAGACGTCGTCAGCTATCGGAGTGCCAGACTCCGCTTCCAGGAGGCGTCGATAGCGTTCGATTACCGCGTCCCTGGAGCGCGCCAGTCGGCCACCATTGATGGCCAGATACCAACCCACATCGAGCGTGGAGGGGCCAGCACGACCCACGCCCAATCGATCGCTGCCACCTCGCCGGTCGGCAGCACGGCGAAGTTGCACACCTTCGCATCGCCATGCAGCAGCGTGAACGGCAGCTTTGCATAACGGGCAGCGAGCACCTCCGGCGCGTTCGTCAGGAGTGTGCGTGCGGCTTCGGGAACACGGCTGAGCGCCGTTTGCCACCCGCGCTGAATCTGCTGCTCCAGCTCTGATGGATAGCGGCCGCTCCACCGCGCGAGCGGTCCCAGGACGGCGAATCGGTCCGCGGGTTGCAGTAGCCATGGCAGCCGCAACGCTTCGGATTGCCAGAACCGGGCGTGCAACCGCGCCAGTGCCAGTAGCAGAGCATCTTCGTCATCTTCCGAAAATGGCGGCGGATCAGCGATCTCCGGGCGGTCGGCCCAGATGTGCTCGCTCAGGTCCTCCATCAGCACAGCCTCCGGTCGTGCTCCGCCGCGCAGGCGATGTATGGATTCGCAAAGATGCCCCAGACGTCGGCCAGCACTGGCCTGGAGCAACTGCGCTTCCCTGCCCAACTGATCGCGCGTGCAGACGGCCGCCCAATCGTGCGACGGGCGAGAGTGCTTGAGGATCAAAGCAACACGGGCACCGTGCTCCAATTCGACGTCCAGGCGTTCGTGCGTCGCTCCGGAGTGGCCAAGCGGTCCGATCTTCGTCCGTTCGATACACGTGATTGGCCCCATCACCCGACTCAGCGCGGCAGGATCGGTGAGGTCTGTCACGCGCGCAAAGCAGACTGTCCGAATGCAACTCTCCAGGCGCGGTTGGAACTTCACTGCCATAGTTTCACAAATGCACCCACAGCCATAATCGCACCGAGCACCAGCATCCAGCCCAAGCTACCCATGCACACCGCGAACATGCCGACGAGCCGGACTCCCGGTCCGCCCCTCAGGCCGAGCAGTCCGCGAAAAGAGCCACCGGAGGCAGCCTCGTCGGCAACCTCTACGCGCAGACCGCGACGAAAGCAACACAACGAGTGCGCCGTCGCCGTGGCGCTACATCGAACTCGGCCTGCTTCAGCAGGCGGGGTGACTGACCCCATCGGAATGGGGCCAGCCAAGCCAGTCCGGAGCTGGCGATCTCGGCGAGGTGGACGTCATCGGCGGCGGGCACGGCACGGTGGGACTACGGCTGCCGACCTTAAGCGGACGGTGTACGCGCAGCGACATACTCCTCGAGCGCCGCGCGTACTTTCGAACGGCCGCGGTGGAGCAGCACGCGTTGGTTCGCGTCGGTCAGGTCGAGCACCTCACAGACCTCGTCGGCGCCCAGATCATCGATGTCGCGCAGGGTAACGACCTCGCGTTGTGCCGGCGGTAGCTGAGCGACGGCGGCGCGGACGTGCGCCTGCAACTCGTCCGCCAGCAAGTGCTCCTCAGGCAGGGCGCTCACGGGCCGCACCAGCCAGTGTCCGGGCCACCGGTCCTCGGCGCCGCGGAAGCGGTCTGGGCTCATGGCCGGCTCGAAGGTTTCCGTCTCGGCGTGTACCAGGCTGGAAAACGCGACGGTCCGCGCCTCGCGTGCCGCACGTGTGCGGGCGCGGTTCACGAGAACACGGAAAAGCCAGGTCTTGAGCGAAGCGCGGCCCTCGAAACCATCGAGCCCACGCAGAAGGGCGAGCCAGGTTTCCTGGGCGACGTCCTCCGCTGCGTTGTCGGCGACATAGAGGCGCGCCAGTCGGACCAGCGAGTGGTGGAGGCGCTCCACAAGGCCAGCAAATGCCAACTCATCGCCAGAGCGCAGCGCGGCGACCAGCCAGGCATCGTCGGACGGAATGGCTGTAGCGCCTGGTGGTGCCTGGAGACTCTTGTTCATGGTCGAGTTCGCGAGGACGATGCCAGTCTACGCCCGACGTGCTGCGCACACGCCCGTGCACTTCTATGGCACGTATTCGAGGATCCGGCCGAGATCGCGGAAGCCCAGGGCGGCGTAGATACCCTCGGCCATCTCCGTGGACTGCAGACTCGCCGTCTGACATCCGCGCGCGAGGGCGTCGTGCAGGTGGACGGCGGTTAGCGCCGTGCCCAGTCCGCGCCGCCGGAGGTTCTCCAGCGTTGTGACGTTATAAATGCCGCAATCGCCGCCGCGATCCAATGCCATCGCCGTTGCGACATTCTCGCCACCGAGGCGTGCGAGCAGGACGTGAAAGGCGGCGGGGTCGGCACCACGGAGGTAGCCCGGCGGCACCTCGAGGATGCGCAGGTACTCGAACCAGTCCGGTGGCGCGAGGTCGATCTCCGGGCGGGGTAGATGGATATCGTCGAGCGCCATGCCCATCGCACGCGTCCACTCGGCGCGCGTGTAGCCACGCCGTTCGAGATCATGGCGCATCGCCTCATCGCTCTCGTGCACCCAGGCAGCAAAGCGCGTGATGCCGGCCACAGCGTAGGCAGCCTCTATTGCATCAATCGCATCGGCGCGCTTAGCCGTCTCGAGATCGCGCTCGAGCAGCGCGTTGTTGTAGAAGGCGTGCTCGGGCTCGCTCGGGAAGACGGCGGCTGCAACGCCTGGTGAGCGCTGCACCGAAGCACCGGTGGCTGCGCTGGCATACGTCTCCCACGCGGCAAGCAGAGTCTCGGTCCCACGCAGGTACAGGTCCGCATTGGTGAGCACGGTCATCGGAGATCGCCGAACTAGCGCCGTTGCCAGGCGCGGTACACGCCTAGCAGCTGCCCGCGCGTTTCAGCGCTGATGGTCGGCTCCGGAACCTGGCCCAGCGTGCGCAGCGTCATGCGCATCTGCTCGAGATACGTCTGACAGCCGGAGCACGTCGCCAGGTGCTCCTCAAAACGAGCCCGCTCGGCCGGCGCGAGGCAGCCCTCCAGATAGTCGGTGACGAGCTCGACCAGCTCCTGGCACGCCATGTCTTCGTCGAGCTCGCCCATCGCCTTAGGACCGCGCCACCAGTAGCGGAACGTCCTGCTCGTTCACCACCAGGATCTGGAGTCGTGTCGGATCGAGGAAGCGAGCAGTGTCTGCGGCGACCGCTTGACCCTCGACCGACGCGAACGCCGCCTGCATGGCCTCTGGGCTGTCGAACCAGTCCTCGGCAATTCCGTCGCACGGACCTGAAGCACCATCAGGTCCCGGCAGGGCATCATTAAGAACCAGGCGCCGCAGACCGGGCAGGCGGACGAGTAGCGCCTGGTGTTCGGTGTGCCAGTAGCGACGGAACTCCTCGACGCTCAAGTCGGCGCGTCGATGCAACAACAACATGATCTTGATCATGAAATCTCCTTCAGGCTGCCCGTAGAACGCGTCCCGGCTGAACCGAACGGTGAAGGGCGATTGCGCGGATAAACCGCCGACACGCCGTCCGCCTGCTGATAGACAGTTTGCGCCGGGCCGCAAGCTGGCGAACCAGATCATGGACGACACGAGTCCTGGTCATTGGCATTTGTGATTCTCCTTCGCCCATACAGTCTCGGGGAGAGCCGTCGCGTTACACGGGGCCCGGCCCGCCAACCTGGCGGAAGTACACGTCCCAGCGCTGATTGGTGCCGGCCGTGCATGGGATCAACTGGAGTGGCGTGCCGTCGTAGCCCTGTCCGTTGGGAATATCAAGGCATTGGCCGCCGAGGGGGACGGCCAAGAGAGATGCCACTGCTGATTGCGCTTCTCGGCGCCAGCGCGCCTGCAATCGCACAACTGCAACGCCAGTGCCGGACTGTCACCGCGTTGAGCTCGAGGCCAGAATGTTGAACGATTCTCCTCCGAGTGCAGGCCCGGTGTGGCTGCCTACGAAAACCGGTGTTGCGATGCTCAGCTTGCCAAAGGCCTAGCCGTAACGCTCCTCCAGCCACGGATCACCGTGATTGTGATAGCCGAAGCCTTCCCAGAATCCGGCGCGGCCGCGGTCAAGGAACTCGAACCGGCGCACCCACTTGGCGCTCTTCCAGAAGTACAGATGCGGCACCAGCAGACGAAACGGCCAGCCGTGTTCGGGACTGATGGGCTCACCGTTGCGCGTGTCGGCAAGCATGTTGTCAGGTCGCAGAAACTCCGCGAGTGGCAAATTGGTGGTGTAGCCGTGCTCGGCATGCACAAGGACGTGGGTTGCCGCCGGCTTGAATCCAGCCTCCGCCAGGGCTTCAGGCACGGCAATGCCGCCCCATGTGCTGTCGAGCAAACTCCACCGCGTCACACAATGGATATCGGCCTTGAGCTCGGTTCTCGGCAAGTGCCGGAGTTCGTCGTACGTCAAACGAAGCGGGTGTTCGACGAGTCCATCGACGCGCAAATCCCATGTGGCGAGATCCACGCGTGGCACGCCGCCGTAGTGCAGCATCGGCCATTTCTCGGTCAGGTACTGGCCTGGCGGGAGCCGGTGTGCGACCGTTTGTTCGCGACTATTTAGTGGCCGACGAGGAAAATGAAGAGCCATACCGAGGTAGTCTCGGCAGGGTCCGAAGCATTACACGGCCGCGCGCACTCGAGACGAATTATCCTCAACCAGCTGCCCTTCGGCGGTCGTCATGCGTGCCTCGGCTGCGATTTCGCGTTGCAGGAAATAGTTGAGCGCGGTGCGGATGGTGGCAATGGCGGCAAGGCGCCCGATCTCATCCCAGCTCGGCTCCACCGCGGTGCGCAAGATGTCCGCGCCGAGCAAGAACTCGAGCGAAAGTGCCAGCGAGCGGCCGAGGGCCAGCCGCGCGGAATCGGACGGCAGTGTCAGACGCCGCGCGACGAGCCCGGTCACAAAGCGAACCGTGGCGATCACCACTGCAACCGCGACAATCAGCACGCCGATGCCCTCCACCACTGTGGCAATGTTCTGCGCGACGAGGCGTAGTGACTCGGCCAGCGACGTCATGCCGCGGTTTCCAGCATGCGCAAGGCGCGCAGCACTTCGGCCACGCCCCACGCCTGGGCGACGGCGCCGCGCGGCAGGTGCGGCGCATCACCTTCCAGGATCTCGGACACGCTGCCGAGGCAGGCGTCGCGCAGGTGGTGCGCGAATGGACGCAGGAGATCCAGCGCCACGGAGCGATCGTGGTGGATGCCGTAGTGCGCTTCGACGTACGCGCCCAACAACCAGGTCCAGACTGGCCCCTGGTGGTACCCGCCGTCGCGCCTTACGGCGTCGCCACCATAGTCGCCGCGGTACTCCGGGTCCTGTGGGCTCAACGATCGGAGGCCATATGGCATGAGCAGTGACCGGCCAACGGTCGTAAGGACACGCTCCGCCATGTCACCCTCGATTAAGGAATAGGGCAACGACAGGGCGAAGATCTGGTTGGGTCGCAATTGCAGCTCGTCACCGTTCGGGCCGTCGACCACATCTGCGAGATAGCCGAGCTCCGAGCGCCAGAAGCGGTTGAGAAAACTCGCGCGCGTCTGCTCCGCCAGCGCGCCGTACACAACTGCGCTGCTGTCGCCGCGATCTGGCAGCCAGCCGGCAATCGCGCGGAGCGCGTTGTACCAGAGCGCCTGGATCTCGACGGGCTTGCCGACACGCGGCGTGACCACCCAATCGCCAACCTTCGCGTCCATCCACGTGAGCTGCACTCCGGGCGCCCCAGCGCTCAGCAAGCCGTCGGAGGGGTCGACGTGGATGCCGTAGCGCGTGCCGCGCACGTGCCACTCGAGGATGTCAACAAGCACCGGCAGGAGCTCATCAACGAGGGTGCTGTCGCCCGTCGCCGAGACGTAGGCGCGGATGGCCAGCACGTACCACAGCGTGGCGTCGACCGTGTTGTAGCCGGGCACCTGGCCAGCATGGTCGGGAAAGTTGTTGGGCAGCATGCCCTGATCCACGTAGCGGGCAAACGTGCGCAGAATGTCCGCGGCTTCGTTGGCGCGGCCGGTGGTCAACGTCAGCCCCGGCAAGGCAATCATCGTGTCGCGGCCCCAGTCGTTGAACCAGTGATAGCCGGCGATCACGGTCCGACCGGCGCTGCCACGCCGCACTAGGAACTGATCTGCCGCGAGCACGAGCTGCTGCACAAGTGGTGCGCTGCCAGTCGCCTCGGCCCGGACAACCAGTGCACGCTGACGAGCGAGCTCCTCGTCCAGCGCATGCTCCGCCGACAGATCCGGGGCCGGCTCTGTCGTGAGTACGAAGGTTATGGACTGTCCGACGTGGAGTTGCGCCGAAAAAACGCCCGGCACGAACAGGTCGGACGTGTCATCCAGTCCGCGCGCCCGCTCCTCGCGGTGCAGGAAATTGAAGTACCACGTGGCTTCGGGTTGCGCCGTCGAAGGCACGAACTTCGATCCCATCGGGCACCTGCACGAAACACGGCACCCAGCCGTAGGCGCGGCTCAGGCTATGAAAATCGCGGTACGTCACCAGCGGCCTGAGCTCGAGCTCCAGCGGGCCAGAACTTCGGACGACCGTGAAACGAACGTACGTCGTGTTCGATCCGTACGCCATCCAGACGCGGCGTTCGACCAGCGCGTCGGCCAGCGCGAATGTCCAGACCGGCAGCGCACCCTGGAGCCGAAAGCCGACCAGATTGCGGTATCCGTGTGGATCAACGGTGCCGTCGGCGTACTCGTGTGTGGACAGTGCATAGCGCTCACCGGCGTAGGTCGCCCAATCCACCGAGCCGGCCACGAGCACCGTGCTCTGGACAGGCGGCGCCAGCGCCGCGACCAGCAACCCGTGGTACCGCCGGGTGTCGACGCCGGCTACCGTTCCCGATGCGTATCCACCCAGACCGTTGGTGACCAGCCACTCACGGCGCAATGCATTCGGCAGATCGGCGGCGATCTCTGGCCCAAAGTCGATCAGCGGGTGGTCCAGGATGGTAACGGCGAGATCGCCCGGTCGAGTAGACGCAACAAGACTTTGTGGCATCTGGATTCACCGTGGCGCAAGCTGCGATGCCTGGGGCTGAGCCGCGGATGATGCCGGTGTATTGGCATGCATCGCCGTCTGCTCCAGCAGTTTGGCGACCAGGCCCGTCCAGCCAGTCTGGTGGCTGGCGCCCACGCCGCGACCGTTGTCGCCGTGGAAATACTCGTGGAAGGGGATGTGATCGCGCCAGTGGGGGTCGGTCTGGAACAACTCGACCTGGCCGAGGACTGGCCGTCGACCATCAGTGTCCCGCAGGAAAATGCGCTCCAGCCGGCGTGAGATGTCGCCCGCGACCTGCCATAGCGTCAGCTTCTCTGTTGAGCCTGTCGGCGTTTCGATCAGAAAATCGTCGCCGTAATAGTGGTGGAACTTCTGGAGAGCCTCGACAATGAGGAAATTGATCGGAAACCAGATCGGGCCGCGCCAGTTGGAGTTGCCGCCAAACAGGCCGGTGGACGACTCGGCCGGCTCGTAACGGACTTCGTGCACGGACCCGTCCAGTTCGAGACGGAACGGGCTCTCCAGGTGGAAACGGCTGATGGCACGGATGCCGTACTCGCTCAGGAACTCCGCCGGATCGAGCATGCGTTTGAGCAGCCGCTTCATGCGGTGCCCGCGCACCAGTGCTAGCAGGCGGCGCTCGCCCACACCCGGCTCCTGCCAGCGTGAGACGAGGCCGGCCAGATCGGGCCGATGATTCAGGAACCAGTCCATGCGTCTCTTAAAACCCGGCAGCTTGTCGAGCAGGTCGGGTTCGATGGTCTCCACCGCGAGCAGGGGCATCAACCCGACCAGCGAGCGCACCTTTAGCTTCTGGACGTCGCCGTTCGGAAAGTGCAGGACGTCGTAGAAGAACTCATCCTCATCGTCCCAGAGCGGAATGCCCATGCCGCCGACGTTGTTCAGCGCCTCAGCGATATATAGGAAATGTTCGAAGAACTTGCTGGCCAGATCCTCGTAGACGGGGTCTTCCCGAGCGAGCTCGAGGGCAATGGACAGCATGTTCAGGCAATACATGCCCATCCAGGCTGTGCCATCCGCCTGGCCGAGGTGGCCGCCAGTCGGCAGCGGCGCGCTGCGATCGAACACGCCGATGTTGTCCAGCCCCAGAAATCCACCCTGGAAGACGTTGTGGCCATCGGCGTCCTTGCGGTTGACCCACCAGGTGAAATTCAGCAGCAGCTTCTGGAACACGCGCTCCAGAAAGCGGCGATCGGCTTTACCTGAAATGCGTTTGTCGATCTTGTACACGCGCCAGGCCGCCCAGGCATGCACCGGCGGATTGACGTCGCCGAAGGCCCACTCGTAGGCGGGGATCTGGCCGTTGGGGTGCATATACCACTCGCGCAGCATCAGCACCAGCTGACGCTTGGCGAAATCCGGGTCCACCATTGCCAGCGGAATGCAGTGAAACGCCAGGTCCCAGGCGGCGTACCACGGGTACTCCCACGTGTCGGGCATCGAGATGATGTCGGCGTTGTGGAGGTGCTTCCAATCGCTGTTGCGACCGTGGTTCCGCCCGTCGGGCGGGGGCGGACCGGCTGCATCGCCAGTAAGCCATTCTTCGATTTCGTAGAAGTAGAACTGCTTGCTCCACAACATGCCGGCGAACGCCTGGCGCTGTACGCGGCGTTCGTCTTCGGTCATCTCTTGCGCTCCGAACTGCGACTCGTAGAACGCGTCGGCCTCCGCTTCGCGCACGGCGAGCACTTGCTGGGCATCGCTGAACGGCTCGGCTGGCAGTTCGGTGCTCAGCCGCAGCACCACGCTGCGCGCCTCCCCCGGCTGTAGCCGCAGCACATACTGTGCGGCGGCTTTGGTCCCGATCCGCAGCGGGTTGACGGCGTCGGCGCGGCCGTTGACCACGGCGTCGTTGATGCCGTCTTTCACGTGCGGCGTACCGTTGGCAACACCCCACAACCGCTCGGCGTTGGAGTCGTTTTCGGTGACCAGCACCTCGGGCGCACCCTCGCAGGCCAGGGTGTACGTGCCAAGTTGCGCGTGCTCTGCCTCGACGACACCTGGCGCGATCTGGCGCAATTGCGGGCGGTCGTCGGGTGTGCCCCACGACCAGGTGTTGCGGAACCACAGCGTGGGTAAGACGTGCAGTGGCGCCGCTTCGGGACCGCGGTTTGTCACCGTGACACGCACCACCAGGTCGGTCGGGCTGTTCTTGGCGTACTCGACTTGCACGTCGAAGTAGCGATCGTCGGCGAAGATGCCCGTGTCGACCAGCTCATACTCCGGCTGGTCCTTGCCTCGCCGAGCGTTTTCAGCAACGAGCTCCGCGTACGGAAAGGCGCGCTGCGGATACTTGTACAAGGCCCGCATGTAGGAGTGCGACGGCGTCGAATCGAGGTAGAAGTAGTACTCCTTGACGTCTTCGCCGTGATTGCCCTCGGGTCCCGTAAGTCCGAAGAGCCGCTCTTTCAGAATGGGATCGTTTTCGTTCCACAGCGCCACTGAAAAACACAAGCGCCCGTGGTTGTCCGAGATGCCGAGCAGGCCATCCTCGCCCCAGCGGTACGCGCGCGAACGCGCATGGTCGTGCGGAAAAGAATCCCACGCGGTGCCGCCTGGCGAGTAATCCTCGCGCACGGTGCCCCACTGGCGCTCGGACAGATACGGTCCCCACCGCCACCAGGGCGTGGCGCGCTCGCGCTGCTCGATGAGTCGCTGGCGTTCGGCGGCCGGCTGACTCAGGGGGTCGTGGTCGGCGCCATTGGTAGTCGTTCGGCTCATGCCTGGACAGTCTCCGCTGACCCGATTTCCGTTACAGGCGCCGGCAGCCGCGTCACGCGCTCGACCTCGAACGCTAGCGATCGGCGTGAAGTCCCGATTTCCATCGTGATAAGCACGACGCCGACAAGCACCGCCAACACGCTGAGCAGAAAGACGCCATACACGAGCGGGCCCACCCAGTCGGCCTGAACAGTCGCGGTTAGCGCAATGATGCACATGGTCAGTACCAGAATCCCGATCGAGGCATACACCGCCAGCAGCGCATGATGGATCAGCCGATGTCGGTGCAGCAGCTCTGGCAACTGTGTGTCGATTTCGTCGAGTCGCTCCAGACTCAGGGCGCTCTTGCCGACACGCAGGAGCTCGAGCCGTTCGCGCGTCAGCGCCCGGATGCGATCACCCACCGACGTGTAGTGATTGAGCACGCCCCCGACAAACACCGAGCAGGCGCTGAACATGACCACCGGCGCCAGGATCAGCTGAATCGTGCGACCGATCGCTTCAGGGCTCACGAGCCCAGCTCGGCGGTGCTGAAGACCGTCGTGAAGCGGCGACAGTAAATCACGACCGAACGGAATCTGGTCAGATCCAGATTGGCGGGCAGCGCGTAGTTCTGGCTGCCCATGTTGCCCTTGAGCTGGGCTACCTCGAACGCACCGGTTTCGTGCAGTTCGGCACTTGTCCGAGGAGCCGCGGAGCCTGACAAATAGACGTACAGGTCGGGTCCATTGGTAACGCGGAAGTCGTCTTCCAGGCGCAGCACAGCTTGGCCGTCGGGCAGCCGCACCAGAGTTGCAGCACCTTCGCCTTTATGAATGCCGTCGACAACGCCGAATCGGCCGGCCGCCAGGCGGCTTTGCGCCGGCGCGGCCGGCGCGCTTTCGCTCACGGCCTGGGTCAGAAACAGCGGCGAGGCCAGGTACCACGCGAGCGGCAAGGCCAGCACAACGATGGCGGCAGCCGCCACGACCAGTGCGGTGCGCCTCGGGGAGCGCAGAAGCATTCGTGTAGTCGCCATGGACGAGCCTCCACACGGAAGGTGTTGCCAAGCCTAGTCTCAGTTGCGGGCCGAGTTGTTACAGGTCTAGCCGCGCTCTGCTTTCCAGGCGCGGAAGACAGCCAGGACCTCGTCGCGGGTCCTGGCCGTGATCGGCTCGTGCGGGACATGGCCGATGGCACGGATCGTCTGGCGCATCTGCTCCACGTAGGTTCGGCAGCCGTCGCACTCGGCCAGGTGCCGCTCGATCGCTGCGCGCTCATTGGCTGGCAAGACGTCCTCGAGGTACGGCGTCACCAGCTCAACGAGCTCTTTGCAGACGATGTCGTCGTTGAGGGCGGTCATGGCTGCTCTGTTGGAGACAAGTATGGCTCAACGGCCGCTCGCACCTTCGATCGCGCACGGTGCAGCAAGACGCGTTGATTGGTCTCGGTCAAGCCGAGGGCGTTACAGACATCGGCAGACGACCAGCCCTCGATATCGCGTAGGGTGATCACCTCCCGCTGCGCAAGTGGCAACGCCTCGATCCCTCGCGCGATGACCGCCTGGGTCTCGCCAGCCAACAACTGCTCCTCGGGCGCGACGCCACGTGGCGCCGACGCCCAGCGGTCGATCAACGCTGGATTCTCGAGCCCGAAGAACCGATCGGGGTCAACGGCGGGCTCGTCGGCAACCGTCGCCAGCCAGGAATCACTAACCGGCGTGTTGCGCCGCTCGCGCGTAGCGCGGGTCCGGGCACGGTTCTTCAGGATGCTCACGATCCAGGTCTTCAAGCTCGAGCGGAACTCAAATCGGCCCAGGCCACGCAGCACGTGCAGCCAAGTCTCCTGCGTGACGTCTTCGGCCGTGGCCATGTCGGGCACGTAGCGCAGCGCCAGCCGCACCAGCATGGCGTGGTGCTGGTCCACGAGCCAGGCGAAGGCGCGGCCCTCACCCCCCTCAAGGCCGCGACCATCTGCTCCTCACGTGGGTCAACCTCGAATGTCAACGCCGCGCCAGCATAGTGGGCGGGGGGAGGCACTTGTAACGCTCGCGTGTCCAACGAGACTAAGCTCACCTGAGCCTTGACATCCCGAAACCGTCGCGCGCCGGGTCCAGCGGGAGTGCCGCTACTGGGGAGCGCGCTCGATCTCCAGCGCCGCGGGCAGGTCGCGTTCTTCGTCGAGAATTGGCGCGCCTATGGCGACGTGGTCCGTTTCCGGCTTGGCCCGTTGGTCGCGCACATGCTCGCGCACCCCGATCACATTCATCACGTCCTGGTCCGGAACGCGTCCAACTATCCAAAAGGGCCGAGCTATGCCAAGATGCGGCCCGCGCTCGGGTCAGGGCTAGCTACGAGCCAAGGCGCGCTCTGGCGCCGCCAACGTCGTATCATCCAACCCCCGTTCACACGCAGCTCTGTCCTCGGTCTCGGTAGCCAGATCACGGAAGCACTGGACTCCGCGCTGTCGGACTGGCACCGCACGGTTTCCGCCCGACGCGTCATCGCCATCAATCGGGAAATGGCGCATCTCTCGTTGACTATTTTGCTGCGCACGATCTTCGGCACTGACGTTGGAGCCAACGCTCGCCCGATCCTGGAGGCAACCATGGAGGTCGGGAGCTTTCTCAACCGCAAGCTCGCCTCATTTGTCGACATTCCCCTGGTTGTGCCTACAGTAGCGAACCGTCGGTTCAACAAGGCACTCCACGGCTTCGACGCGGCCATAGATGACCTCGTCCGTTCGCGCCGCCTGCGGACGACACCAGCACAGATCTACTCGGCGCGCTCCTGTCGGCCCGCGATACTGAGACGGGCCGCGAGATGAGCGACCGGCAGATTCGCGACGAAGTGTTCACTATTCTGCTCGCCGGCCACGAGACGGTGGCGCTCGCGCTCACCTGGGCGTGGTACCTGCTCGCCTTCCACCCGCACGTGGAGGACAGACTTCAGGCTGAGCTGTCTGCGAAGCTCGCTGGACGCACCCCCGCGGTCGAGGACCTGGCGGCCTTGCCATACACGCGCTTGGTGCTCGAGGAAGCCATGCGCCTGTTCCCACCCATCTGGGCGGTCCCGCGGGCGGCGCTCGCCGACGATGAGATCGTTGGGTTCCACATCCCGGCGGGCTCATTGATCTTTGCCAGTCAGTATCTGGCTCATCGCCACCCGGATTTCTGGGAGAGTCCAGCGACCTTCGACCCGGAGCGTTTCGCGCCCGACCGCGCCGAACGAGCCCGGCGGGCCTACTTTCCCTTCGGGGAGGGAGCTCGGAGTTGTATGGGGGTGCATTTCGCCATGGTCGGGATGTGTCTCGTCCTGGCCACCGTGGCTCAGCGCTATCAGCTCCGCCTGGTCGATGGTGCGCCGATCGAACCAACATCGATGGTGAGCCTGCATCCGTCACGTGATGTGCTCGCAATTGTAGAGACCAGATGACCCAGGAGATACCGGCGCGGGACCGGCCAGGAGTGTCATCGCCGCCGCGTGATGACCGTGTGTTGCGCTCTACCCGAATAACCTCGGCAGTTCTGGTACCGGTTCTCGTGACGGCCGCCGTGATCCTCTATCTGTTCCCAGATGACACGGAGCGGCTGTTCGCCTGGCCAATGCGACCGCGCCCCACGGCGCTCGTGATGGGCGCGGGCTATTTCGTCGGAGCGTACTTCTTCGCTCGACTCGCCTTCGCCGCGCGCTGGCATCGCGCTGGCGTACCACTCCCCGGAGTTGCCACGTTTGCCGCGCTCCTGGCTGTGGTCAGCGTGCTCCATTGGAGCGAATTCACTTTCGGCCACATCGCCTTTTATGCCTGGGTGATCGTGTACGGCCTGGCTCCATTCCTGGTGGCGGTCATCTGGTGGCGCAATCGCGCCACCGATTCCGGGCGACCGGACGTTGCCGACATCCGCGTCCCGCGGCAGGTGCGTATTACGCTCGCCGTGCTTGGCGTGATGCTGCTCGGAGGTGCACTCATCGCCTTTATCCGACCAGACCTGATGATCGCCGGTTGGCCGTGGAACCTCAGTGAACGCGGCGCGCGGGCGATGGCTGCCTGGGTGGCTCTGCCCGGCGCCGCCGCGCTGACGCTCGCGTCCGAGATCCGGTGGAGTGCCTGGCGCATGCCGATGGAGGGGACCGGACTCTGGGCTTTGTTGATTGTCATCGCGCTTCCGCGCGCCTTCGAGGCGATCGATCCCACAGCTCGCGTGGCCGTCGTCGCTGTCATTCTGGTCTGGCTGGCCGCGGTGGTGGGCCTGTATGGCGCGCTGGAGTGGCGGCGACGTTCCCGGCAGGAGTTGTAACGCTCACGAGCAAAGCGAGACTAACACCGCGTGGCCACACCACCGACTACCGAATTGAGGTACTCCGCATGGTTCACGCGACCCGTCACCGACTCGGTCGGCGCTTCCTTCACGTCCTCGCTACCGTCGCCGCGATTGGCGCGCTGCTGACTCCCTCAGCGGCTCTCGCTGACGGTGAAAAGAACGCCGTCTACACCATCACCAACGCCGCCAGCGGCAATGAAGTGCTTGCATTCCATCGCGCAGCCAATGGCGAGCTCACGCCCGCGGGCACGTTCCCAACTGGTGGCATCGGCACCGGTGCGGGCCTCGGCTCCGGCCATTCACTCGTCGTTTCCAAAGACGGCAGAGCGCTCGTCGTCGTGAACGCGGGCAGCAACACCGTTTCGGCCTTCAGGGTCGATCACAACGGTCTGCATCTGATCGGCAGTCCAGTCGCCTCTAGTGGCACCCGCCCAACCAGCCTCACGCTGGACGACGATCTGTTGTATGTGATGAACGCCGGCTCCAACTTGATCGCCGGCTTTCGTCTCGACGACAAACGTGGTCTGAATCCAATCGCGGGTTCGATTCAACCCCTCGGCGCAGGCACCAGCGTGCCGTCGCAGCTTCAATTCGACAAGACTGGGCGCGTGCTTATCGTCGACGAGCGCGGCTCGAGCACCATCGACACCTTCGTCGTTGACCATCGCGGCGTCGCCGGTCCTGCCCACACGACTCCGTCGAACGCGGGCGGGCCATTCGGCTTTGACGTCGATCGTCAAGGCCACATCCTGTTCTCCGCTACAACCCTGGGCGGCGGGCTGATGAGCGGCGCAACGTCATACGACGTTTCGCGCGATGGCGTGCTGACGCCGAACGGTGGTCCGGTCTCGTCGGGCCAGGCGGCTGCCTGCTGGCTGGCCGCGGCCGGGCACTTCGCGTACACGACCAACGCCGGCAGCGGCTCAATCGGCCGATTTGCCATCGCTCCAGATGGCGCGCTGAGCATGGTCGGCACAACCGTCGTCGGCGCGGGCAGTACCCCGCTGGATAACACCGTCAGCCATGATCAAGATTTCCTGTACGTCCTGCTGGGTGGCTTTCACCAGATCGTGGGCTACCGCGTCGGCCACGATGGGAGTCTGACCCAGGTCACTTCGGTGGCCATACCGGTGGGTGCCGCGGGTATCGCCGCGCGCTAACCTCTCGATCACCACAGGAATCGGTGAAAGTGGCTGCCGCGCACCCATTCGCTGCCGCCGGTACGGGCCGGGCACGCCCCTTAATCGGACGTGCCCGGCCCACTCGCCACGTTCACCGAATATACGGCGCAGGCCCAAGCTGACATCGGGGATGCGCCGCAAACGGCTCGGCGGCCCCGGGACCGGGACCGCGGCAGTGCCGGCAGCGGGTATACCAGGAGGACTACGGGCCGAAGATTAGACGTCCCGAATATGTTCCCGAGCCGCCGGAGCCCTGGAAAGTGCCCTGTCCCGTGACGTTAGCGAGGTCTCCTGTGCCGCCGATGACCGCGAAATGACCGGTGGCAGCGCCCGTAGTGACGTTGCTAATGTGGAGCACATCCGCAAACTCCAGCGTGCCGCTTCGCCCAGCCGCCGTTCCGGTCAGGGTCTCGCGCGCTACGCAGGTTCCCTCACCAGAGGCGTGTATGACGCAATGGCCTTGGATCAAGGTCGTGCCCGACAACGTTCCGGTGAGGGAGTCGGTCTCAGTGAAGTCGAACAATGTACCGCCGTCAGCGGTCCTCACGTTCGATTGGACGAACGTATTCTGCGTAAAGGAGCCGCTCGCGGTTATGGGCGGCCCCGCGGCCGCTACGGGAGCTGCAGAAATCGCCACAATCAACAGCCCGACCACTAATAAGAAAGGCCAAATGCGCAAGCTCTTCATGGAGCACTCCTCTCTCGGGATCCCTCGGGGGGACGCCCATCCCCGAGTGAGATACTACCTGAGGGTGCGCGTTGAGCTCGCATCGTTCTGACGTGTTGGATGAGAGTTCCGACTGGCTTGATCGGTTGTTCGGTTACTCAGATCGGCCTGCAAAAGATCGGTTCCCCAGACCGCGCTTGACGTAGGCAGTGGCCTCGCGATAGTTGCCGTGGTGACCGAGCAACTTGGCCAGGGCGATTGTGCTCAGTGCCTGGCCTGATCGCCAGCTGATCGCTTGAGTGATTTCGAGCGCCTGGTGCGCTCGAGCCACGCGGTCGGCGAGATCGAGTCCAGCCGCGCCGAACGGTGCGTTTGAGGTATTGCAGCCCACAAAAGGACAGCATCGACAGCGCGGACGCCATGCCCTCGCGGTCACCGAGACCGCCAAAACCCTCGACCGCCGCCAGGTACCAGCGCGTCGCCTGATCCATGTCACCCAGGGTCATCTCGACAGTGCCGAGAAGATCCAGCGATTGGGCCACACCGTGTGCGTCGCCAAGTTCCCGGAACAGTTCAAGCGCGTGCATGTGAAGGCGGGTCGCCTCCTTCGGGTGTTCGGCGGTCAAATGCCAGTTACCGACCCGGTTCAGCGTTCGCGCCACCAGCCCACGATCCGTACCGGCGCGCGCCGCATCGAGTGCCGCATGGAAGTACGCGCCCGCGCGCTCGTAGTCGCGCGAACCCCACAACCAGCCGAGGTCGAGCTCCGTAGCGCTGATCAACGATGGGTCGCCGATAGCTGTCGCGAGCGCGGCGGCTGCCTCGAGATCAGGCCGGCTCCGCACAAAATCCCCCAATCGCTCCAGCGCCCGGCCGCGCCCTCTCAGCAAGTCCATTGGTACTTCGAGGCCGAGTCGGTGGGCCGCCTCTTCGGCGCGATCGAATAGCTCCGCCGCGGCGCCGGGTGCGAAGGCGTCGAGCGCGTAGGCGGCGGCCTTCAGTGCGCTTTCGAAGGCCTGGTCCCAGACTTCGCTGCGGTACCAGTGCTCGCATCGCGACGCCCAGCTGGCGGGATCGTCTCCGCCTGCCCGCGTGAGCTCCTCGGCAGCCAGGCGGTGCAGGCGACGGCGTTCCCAGCCCATGACGATGTCGTAGACAGCCTCGCGCGTCAGGGCGTGGCGGAATGTGAATGCGTCGGGCGATTCCTCCAGCGCCAGACCCGCGCTCCGCGCTTCGGCTAACGCCCCGACGACGGCAGCCAGTGGACGAGCGGCGACCGCGGCCAGAACCGCCAACGTAAACCGCTGTCCGATGACGGAGGCCGCTTCGAGCACGCGCCGCGCGTCGTCGGTGAGCTGATTCATACCCCGTCGCACCGTCACGCGGATGGCGCGCGGCACCGGCACACGCTCCAGGTCAGCAAGCTGGAGTCGCCCGTCAGCCGAGCTGCCGAGCTGGCTCACGATCTCCTCGACGAAAAACGGATTGCCCTCGGTCAGCGCGTACAACTGGTGGACCAGCAGCGGATCGGCCACCATCGGCAACAACAGGGTACGGGTCATCACCTCCACATCGGCGAGCTCGAGCGGGTGGAGCGAGATCTCCTGGGCCAGATGTTCGCGATCGAAGGCAGCCAGCGCTTCTTCAAGTTCGAGTGGCGCTTCGTCGCCACGGTAGGTCGCCACCACGACGAGCGGGACCGTGGCGCTCGCGCGGCGCTCGCCACCAGCGCTTCAATGCCGGACGCGTCGCTCCAGTGAAGGTCTTCGACGATCAACAACGTCGGCCGCACAGCCGCGAGTCTTCGAAGCACGTAAGGCACCCGCTGAATGGGCGGAAGCTCGCTCAACAAGTGTCCGCGAATCACGGTGGTGCCCAATCGTCTCAGTTCGGGCACCTGGTCAGCGAATGCCGGCGCCGCCTCCGCCAGGAACGCCTGCGCGTCACCTGGATCGGATGCCAGACGACGGAGCATGTCGGCTACCCAGGCTGACGGAACGGCTCGATCACCGGGGAAGCATGCGCCGCGCAACGTCCGCATGCCGGCCGTGTTCGCCACCGCCTCCAACTCGCGCGTGATCCTGCTCTTTCCGATGCCGGCGTCGCCAGGAATGACCAGCGTCGCGCCCTGGCCGTCGGCGGCCCGCCTCAGCGCGGCACCAGGCAGGGTCATGACGGCCTCGCGGCCGACGAACAACGAGCTGGTGGTCATGCGTCTGGCCGAGCCCATACACCGAATGGCATCACAATGCTCATGTGCGCCGGCAACCACGACTCTACGTAGCCCCCGCACTGATCGTCGTCAAAGAGCTGCCGCGCGTGGCAAGGAGGCCTATCGCAGAAGGAAGGAATCGACGGTCGCTGCATCTCAGTCAGCAAGCTGGGACGGGAAGTGTTCATGGCCCATCGTCTGCAGTATCCGATGGCAGCATCCGCAGTGATGGTGTCGGCGTGCCGGCCGGCTGTCCAGGCGCCCGCCCCACGAGTTGAACTCAAGCCCGTGGCGCCACCACCTGCTCGTGGCTCTCAACGACGATCTGCCGGCCAGCCCGGGTCAAAACACATGTAACGCTGCCACCCCCTCGATGAGACTGATCCATCGTATGCAGCCCTCGCGTCGGACCATGCTGGGGCTCGGGCCTGGAGCTGCGGGTACCGACGGCGAGCTCGATGACGTGTTGTCGCGGGCGCTGATTCAATAGCTCCGATGGTGCGCTTGAGTCAGCTTTCGGAGATCGGTCGCAAGTCGGCGCTTACCCACCCCTGCCAGATCAACGACGACACACCGTGGACCGTACCGACGAGGTCACTGTCGGAGGCTCGGCTCGGGCTGGTGACCACAGCCGGCCTGCATTTACGTGGTGACCGGACCTTCGTCAACGCCGACACGACCTACCGTGTCTTCCCGACCGACTCGCGGCCAGGAGACCTGGTCCAGTCGCACGTCAGTATTGGGTTCGACCGCACCTCCATCCAGCGCGACCTCAACGTCGTGCTGCCGCTCGATCGGATGCGCGAGCTGGTCGACCAGGGCGCGATCGGCAGCGTTGGCCCGAACGTCTACGCCTTCATGGGCGCCCAACGCCCGCCTTACGTAGCGCTCGAAGCGAGTGGTGCCGAGGTTGGCGGCCGCCTGCGCTCGGAAGGTGTGGACTTCGTCTTTCTGACAGGCACCTGACCGCTGTGCTCGCACGCCGTGGGTGTGCTCTCTCGAGCGCTGGAGCGCGCTGGCCTCATCACCGTGGGCATCACCCTTGTGCGTGAGCACACAGAAAAAGTGAAACCGCCGCGAGCACTGTGGGTGCCCTATCCGTACGGTCGCCCGCTCGGCGCACCTGACGACCCGCGGTTGCAGCATGAGATCATCCGCGCGGCGCTCGATCTGTACGCGGCGCCCGCCGGGCCGGTCCTGGCCGAATTCCCGGAACAGGGCAGCCTGGGCGACCTCACGCTGCCGCACGCCACTGATGCACAACCGTCAGCGAGTGCCGGAACTGACGTGGCGTTCGAAGTCACCACACTGCGGCCCTACTACGAACAATGGCTCGCCGAGCACGAGCGTCGAACTGGCGTGGGCATCTCGGGCATTGATCAGCGCCGCTTTCGTGGCGCCATCCGTTTCCTCGAGTCTTTCGAGCGCGGTGAACACGTGGATGTGCCTGAGCGCTCAGCCGATGTGAGTCCTGAGCAGTTCGTGCGCTGGGTCGTGGACGACCTGAAAGCGTTTTACTTCGAAGCGCGCATGGCTCAGCGGCCACAGGCCTCCTACCAGGAGTTGTACGCCTGGTTCTGGAGCGAGACCGCGCTGGCGAGTCTGCTGCGCGGTATCCGTGACCGTCTCAAGGCAAGTAGCGATCCAGTGTTAGACCAGATCGCGTTTGGCATCGCCCACTGAGAGTCGCCGGACTCACATGACACTGGAGCCACGGAACAACCTCCCGCTGCAGCGCACCAGCTTCGTCGGACGCGAGCAAGAGGTCGAGGACGTGAAGCGGCTCCTCGGAACGACCCAGCTACTCACTTTGACCGGCGCGGGCGGGTGCGGCAAGACGAGGCTGGCTGTGCAGGTGGCGAGGGAGGTCGCGGACGAGTACCCCGATGGCACGTGGTTCGTCGAGCTCGCCGCATTGGTCGACCCCACGCACGTCGTTCACGCCCTAGCCGCCGCGCTCGGGATGCGGGAAGTGCCAGGCCACGCGTTGCCCGCGGGTCTCATCGAATTCTTGAGCGGCAAAACCCTTCTCGTGGTCCTCGACAATTGCGAGCACGTTGTCGACGCGGCCGCACACGTGGCTGATGTGATGCTGCAAGCCTCGGCCCAACTGTGCATCCTGGCGACGAGCCGCGAGCCACTCGGCTGCGTTGGTGAGACAACCTGGCGCGTGCCATCGCTGAATCAGGCCGAATCAGTCCGCCTGTTCACTGAACGTGCCCGTGCCGCACGGCCCAAGCTCAACCTGGGAGACGCTCAGTCGCCCGCGCTGGCTGAGATCTGCCGACGGCTAGACGGCATCCCACTCGCACTAGAGCTTGCCGCTGCGCGGGTACGCGTCTTTTCGGTCGGCCAGATCGCGGCGCGCCTGGACGACAGGTTTCGCCTCCTCAGCGGCGGTCCACGGACGGCCATGCCCCGCCAGCAGACTCTGCAGGCGGCGGTCGATTGGAGCTATACCCTGCTTTCTGAGCCCGAACGAGCGGTTCTGCGCCGTCTGTCGGTGTTCGCCGGCGGGTGGACCTTCGAAGCCGCCGAAGCAGTTGTCGCCGGCGATGGCGTCCATTCGTACGCGGTGCTCGAGCTCCTGGCGCAGCTGGTCGACAAATCGCTGGTCCTTGCCGAGGAGCAGCACGGGGCCATTCGCTACCGGCTGCTGGAGACCATTCGCCAATTCGCGTTTGGACGGTTGGAAGAAGCAGCCGAAGCGACAGGTGCACGGGAACGTCACGTGGCGTATTTCCTCGAACTTGCGGAGCTTGCGGAGCCGATGATGCGCGGTCCGGATGCACTCGAGTGGGTGGATCGCCTGGATGCTGAGCACGACAATTTGCGCGCCGCACTGGCATGGAGTCTCGAGCAGGACGGCGATGCCGCGCTCCGACTGAGCGGCGCGCTCGGCTGGTTTTGGTGGAGCCGCAGCAATCACACCGAGGGCAGGCGCTGGTTGGCACAGGCGCTCACTGCCACGTCTGATCGAACGCGGGCGCGGGCAAAGGCGCTGCACGGCGCAGGCTGGCTTGCCCACCATCAGCGTGATTTGCGCGAAGCACGCATCCTGTTCGACGAGAGCCTGGCGATCGCTCGCGAGCTAGAGGATCACTGGACAGTTGCCTGGGCACTCCATGGCCTTGGTCGGGTTGCCTATTTCGAAAACGACCCGACCAGCACTCGCTCACTGGCTCGAGAGAGTCTGTCTATCGCCGAAGAACTTGGTGACGCATGGCTGATCGCGTATGCCTTGCACCTGCTGGGCATAGCCGCGTACATCGAGGGCGATTATGCAACGAGCCGCGACTACTATGAGCGAAGCCTCGCGATGCGGCGTAAGCTCGGGTATCAGGAGGGCATCAGCGTTCTGCTCAGCCTCCTCGGTATTGTCGCGGTGCGTGAGAAGGAGTTCGCCAGAGCGCACGCGCTCTTCACTGAGGCAGCGAGCACGATGCGCGGACTGATGAGCGAATGGGGCACGAGCGTGAATGTGGCAACCTTTGCGGGACTCGCCGGCGCGCAAGGACGTCTGATTGAAGCGGTGCGGCTCGCTGGCGCCTCGGCCGCGCTGCGCGAAGCGTGGCAAACGCCGCTGATTCCCTTGATCGAGAGCGTCATCGACGAAGGCCTGACACGGGCGAGGCAGGTGCTGGATCCTGCGACCTACGCCGCCGCCTGGGCAGACGGACAGGCCATGTCCCTGGAGCAGAGCCTCGCGGCAGCCCTGACGCTGAAGGTCGCGCCGACAGAGCCGGCCAACCCAGGAGGTCTCAGCGCTACTGAAGTCCAGGTGCTGCGACTACTGGCCAGAGGTCGAACCACGAAGGAGATTGCCGCCGAGCTCGTCATCGCGACTTCGACCGCGGATCGCCACATCACCCACATCTATGACAAGCTCGGCGTACGCAACCGCGCGGAAGCGGTGGTGCTGGCCCTGAAGTACGGCGTTACCTGAGGGAATACCCTCACCTTTCTCGTTCCCGGACGTAGACACGAACCCAGCTTTCTCGGATGGCGCAAAGGCGGCCCGGGCGTAGCGTATCCAGCGAAAGGACGAGCACATGCAAACACTTCGGTGGTGGTTGCGGATTGTTGGAGTGTTCTACGCATTGCAATTCGTGATGAATGCAATCGTCCATGCTCCGATCAGTACCGTTGGGCCGAAAGGGGCGTTGGCTCTGGCGTCAGCCGGAGATCCGTTAGCCAAATTCCTTGTAGATACCTGGATCACGTTCGGGCTGGAAATCGGAGCTATCGGCGTGGCGTTGGTCGTTGCGTCGCGCATACCAGAGCAAGCGAAAGTCCTGGTTTGGACAATCATTGCCATCGAATTGGCCCGCGGGATCGCGAATGACGTCTACATGATCGCGCGCGGGTACGACGTGACGGTGTTCATAATCTGGATTGTTATCCACACCGTGGTCATCCTGACCGGGCTTCTTGCGTTAGGGCGGACTGGACTCGTCGCCAGGGGCAGCGATCGGAGCGCGGTGTTACAGCGAACTGTCACCGAGTAGGTCAGCTTCGCGATAACTCGTCGTGATGCGCCTGTGGTCGATTGGCCACAGGCGCTTTTTTCGCGCCTCGCACCAAGTGGATTTCGGCGATGGCCCGGCATCGGCTGAGGGATATCCCTCTCCGTGACCCTCAGAGACTCGGGCACAAGATGCCAGCTTTCTCGGATTGCACTGCCAATCAGCGTACGTAAGCTGGCGGACGTGACAAGCGCCATCGCCGTCAATGGTCCCATTACCGCGTCGCCGTCCCGCGTCGACTGGCTCGCCCTCGCCCGCGAGCTCGGGCCAGGCTTCGCCGCCCGTGCCGCGGCGTACGACGCCAACGACTCTTTCCCCGAGGAAAACTATCGCGAACTGAAGGAGCACCGGTTCTTCTCGGCTGGCGTACCCATCGAACTGGGCGGCGGGGGAGCGTCGCACCGCGAGCTGTGCGCTATGCTGCGCGAGCTCGGCCGCCACTGCGGTGCAACCGCGCTCGCGTTCTCAATGCACACCCACCTGGTCGGGACAACGGTGTGGTTGTGGCGCCAGGGCGCACCAGTGGCTCCGTTGCTCCAACGCATCGCCGCGGAACAACTGGTGCTGGTCACAAATGGTGCCTCCGACTGGCTGGACTCAAGCGGAGCGGCCGAACGCGTCGACGGCGGCTATCGAGTCACTGCTCGCAAGACCTTCAGCAGCGGTTCACCGATGGGTGACCTTCTGTTGACCAGCGCTCTGTACGACGACCCGAAAGACCGCCCAACCGTGCTGTACTTCGCCGTGCCGCTGAAGGCTCCGGGCGTCAAGGTCCTGGACACCTGGCGGACAATGGCCATGCGTGCCTCGGGTTCGAACGACATCATGCTGGACGGCTTGTTCGTGCCCGACAGCGCGGTATCGTCACGCCGGCCGAAGGGCGTTTGGGCGCCGATCTTCAACGTTATCGCGGCTATTGCCGCTCCGGTCCTCACCTCGGTCTATCTCGGCGTCGCGGAGGCGGCGCGCGACCTGGCGCTCCATAAGATCGCGAAGAAGCGCGACGACGCGGACGTCTGGTATCTGGTGGGCGAGATGGAGAACGCGCTCGTGACGGGGCAGATGGCCGTGGAAGGGATGATCGATCTCTGCGCCGACTATGAGTTCGTGCCGGATATCGCCACGGCGAACGCGCTCTTTATTCGAAAGACGATCGCGTCAGAGTCGCTGCTGTTCGCCGTCGAGAAGGCGCTGGAGACGGTTGGCGGGGGCGGTATCTTCCGCAGCATGGGTCTGGAGCGACTGGTGCGCGACATGCACGCCGCACAATTCCATCCCATGCAACCCAAGCGGCAGCACCGCTTCACCGGCCGCGCCGCCCTCGGCCTGGATCCGGCGGGCTAAAGAACGACAAGGAGACCAACGATGGCAATCGAGCACAGTCACCCGGGCATCGCGGCGGGCGGGCTAACGGTAGACGAACACGCACTGCAAGCCTTGAGGCAAAGCGTACGGGGCAGCGTGCTCCGTCCAGGCGAGGATGGCTTCGATTCGGTGCGACACATCTGGAACGGGATGATCGACCGCAGTCCGGCCGCAATCGTTCGGTGCGCGGGTGCGGCCGACGTCATTTCCGCTGTCAACTTCGCCCGCGACCACAAGCTCATGCTGGCCGTGCGCGGCGGCGGCCATAGCGCCGCAGGCAGTAGCGTGTGCGATCGCGGACTGATGATTGATCTCTCACTCTTGAAGGGCATCCGCGTGGACCCCGCACGTCGGATCGCGCGTGCCGAGCCTGGTGTGACCCAGGGCGAATTCGATCGCGAGACGCAAGCGTTTGGCCTGGCCACAACCGGCGGCGTCGTGTCAACGACGGGCATCGCGGGTCTGACGCTTGGCGGCGGTATTGGCTGGCTTGGGCGCACGCACGGCTTGAGCTGCGACAACTTGCTTTCAGTTGACATCGTTACCGCCGACGGTCAATTGCGCACGGCCAGCGCCGACGAGAATGCCGACCTCTTCTGGGCGCTACGCGGCGGCGGCGGCAACTTCGGTGTTGTCACATCGTTTGAATACCGCCTTCACGATGTGGGACCCACAGTCCTGGCGGGTCTGCTGGTGTGGCCGCGGCCGATGGCCCGCGACGTTCTCCGAGCGTTCCGCGAGTTCACGCAGCAAGCGCCTGAGAATGCAAGCGCCTATGCCGGGCTGGGAACCGCGCCAGATGGAGCACCCATCGTGGTGGTCATCGCTTTCCATCACGGCCCGACTGAGGAGGGCGAAGCGCTGTTCCAGCCGCTGCGGACCTTCGGGCCACCTGTTGCCGACATGATCCAGCCGATGCCGTACACAGCCGCGCAGCAGATGCTCGACGCATTGAACCCACCGGGCAACCGCGTGTATTGGAAATCGGCCATCCTGCGGCACATCGACGACGACGTCCTGGAGACGATCATCGAAAAGGTTGATCCGTGCCCGTCGCCGCTGTCGGCAGCCCTCATCGAGTTCTACGGTGGCGCGATCAATCGCGTCGGAGTCCAGGACACCGCGTATCCGCTGCGCGACGCCACGTATGCGCTCAATGCCATCTCAGCGTGGACGGACCCCGCGCAGGACGACGCCAACATCCGCTGGTCGCGCGGGTTGTGGGAGGCGATGCGGCCGTTTTCGCCAGGCAGCGTCTACGTCAATTTCCTGGGAGTCGGCGATGAAGGCGAGGACCGCGTCAAAGCGGCGTACGGACCGAACTATGCGCGTCTGGCACAGGTCAAGGCGGCCTACGACCCGACAAACCTGTTCCGCCTAAACCACAACATCAGGCCGGCTGACTGAGCCCTTTAGCCGCGGCGCTCTGCCTCCACTGGGCTGGCGGGCTACCCATTGCTCGCTTGAATGCGCGGTTGAATGCTTCTTCCGATTCATAACCAATGCGATATGCGACACCAGCCACGCCCAGCGTCGTGTCGCGCAAAAGCCCCGCGGCGACCTGGAGGCGCCAGTCATTGAGGTACTGCATCGGAGCGCGCCCCAGCAGCCGGCCGAACCGGTCGTTCAGTGTTGATCGTGAGCAGGCTGCGTGCGCGGCCAATTCGTCCAGCGTCCACTTACGAGCCGGGTCGGCATGCAGCGCTGCCATGGCCAGGCCGGCAATTGGATCATGAACAGCCGCCAGCCAACCACTCAGCTGGGGCGACGCGCTGTCGATGTAGAGCTTCAGTATTTCGACGAAAACAAGCTCAGCAAGCCTGACCGGCAGTCCTCCTGCGCGTGCGTCGTGGCCGTCCGATGCGTCGAGCGCATACTGGATGCTGGCCGCGACCCAGGCGGCTTTCGGCCCCGCCGGCGGTCTGACGCTGAAGAGCGGCGGCAGCGCGCCTACGACCGGGTCGAAGATCGGATCGTCACAGTGCAGGTAGCCGCAGATAACGCTGGTGCGGCCTCCGCCACCGCCGTAGCGGATGACTGGAAACTGTTGCCACGGCGGGACAGGCAAGAGCGATGCGATTGGCACGGGCGGCACCAGTTCAGCGCTGCCCATGAGGTGCTGCTCGCCGTACGGGAGGACAACGACGTCACCCTCACTCACCTCGAGCCGGTCGCCAGAGTTCACGCTGATCCAGCAACTGCCTTCAGCGATGATGTGGAACAGAATCAGCCGCTTGGCACCGGGCCTGAGGATGCTGGTGAGCGCGGCGGACGGCGGCGACTCATAGGCCCAGGGCGAGGTGTACTCGGCGCGCAGGAAGACCGCCCCGGCCAGGCGCACCGCGGCCAGCACGTCAGTCAGCAGATCGACGGGCGCGCTACCTGGCGCACGGTCTGGAAGATCGGTCAACTCGTTCGGTGTTCGCGTCATGGTGCGGTCAAGTTGCGCGGCTGATACTGCGGCTATGCGAGACAGCCAGGGTACCGCCGAATCGACCGCAAGACGAGGTGCGCCACCGACTCTGGCGCCGACGCCGCGAAGTCTGGCCCGTGTCGTGCGCGACGCCTCAGGACTCGAGCCCGGCGGACTCTTCCACCCGGAGGAGTTGCAACTCGCCCTGCGCAACCGGGCACTTCCGCTGGAGGCGCTGCGTTATGAACGCACGCCAACCGGCCTGCACTACACACTCACGCACTACGACATTCCGTTCATAGACGCTGCCGGCTACGGTCTGACCGTTAAAGGGCGCGTCAAACGGCGGCTGTGCCTCGGGTTGGCTGACCTGAAGAGACGTGTGGCTCGCACAACACGTGTGACGCTCGAGTGCGCCGGTGACGGGCGGGCTCTTCTCCAGCCTCGCCCAATCAGCCAGCCGTGGCTCAGCGGCGCCGTCGGCACCGCTGACTGGACTGGCGTCCCATTGCAAGCAGTGCTGGACGAGGCTGGCGTCGACGAGGCCTCGTGTGAAGTCGTCTTTACTGGACACGATCGCGGCATTGAAGGGGGGGTGGAGCAGGACTATCAGCGGAGTTTGTCTCTCAACGAGGTGCAGCGTGACGAAGCGTTGCTTGCCTGGTCAATGAATGGCGCGCCGCTTGAGCCGCAACATGGTTTTCCACTGCGCCTCATCGTCCCGGGCTGGTACGGCATGGCCTCAGTCAAATGGCTGCACTCGATTGAGGTCGTCGACCGCCCATTCGAGGGCTACCAGCAGACAGTAGCGTATCGCTACAGCTCTTCGCGCGCGGACCGAGGCACCCCGGTGTCGCTAATGCGGGCGCGCTCGCTGCTGGTCCCACCTGGAGCCCCCGATTTTCTGACACGTGTCCGGGTAGTCGGTCGGGGCACCCACGAGATCACCGGCCGCGCGTGGTCGGGGCGCTCGGCTATTACCAGTGTGGCCGTCAGCGCGGACGGCGGGGCCACCTGGGCGGATGCGGAGCTCCAGCCACGGACAAGTCCGCGCGCGTGGCAAGCATGGCGCTGGGTGTGGTCGGCGGAGTCATCCGGGCAGCACGAGTTGTGTTGTCGGGCCCGCGACGCGGCCGGCGAGATGCAGCCACTGGAACCTTTCTGGACCGCCCGCGGCATGGGCAACAACTCGGTTCAACGTGTAGCAGTAATCGTCGTCTGAGCGACACAGGTTTCGATCGAGAAAGGATGTGTACATGCCCCTATTCATGGATGTTCACACCGTAAGCGGTGCGACGGCCGAGGCGGTCGCTAGTGCGGTGTCCGGTAAAGATTGACCGGAATGGGGTCTACCGGTGAGGGCATCGAATCAGTAAAGATGAGGGCCATAGAGGTTGCTGCATGGCCCGACCGTCGTTGTTCATTCGACCGCTGGAGCAAGGCGAGATGGAGTTTCTGGCGCACCTGCGCAAGTCGCGCCGGCAAGCGCTCCGCCAACGAGCGCAGATTCTGATGGCGTCGATGGTGTACACGCCGGTGTACCAGATCGCGCTGATCTGCCAGACTGATGAGGCGCACGTTCGCCGCGTGATCCACGCGTTCAATGAGTTTGGGTTTGAGAGCCTGAACCCAAAAGTCGGCACTGGTCGGCCGCAGACGTTTGAGCCGGCCATCCGCGAGCGAATCGTGGCCATTGCGCTGACGCCGCCGACGACGCTGGGTGAGCCACTGACGCACTGGTCGTTGCGCCGGCTGAAGGGCTACCTGGAGCGTCGGCGGGTCGTGCGCCGGATTGCCATCGAGACGCTGCGCTGCATGCTGCGCGAAAAGAACGTCACCTTCCAGCGCACGCGCACATGGAAGCGCAGCACCGACCCGGCGTTCGAGGAAAAGGCCACCCGCGTCATGGCGCTGTACCGCACGTGCCCAGCCGATGGGGTGGTGGTGTGTTTCGATGAGTTCGGCCCGATCTCGCTGCAGCCCTACCCCGGGCACTGCTACGCGCAGCGCAAGCGGCCATGGCGGCGCCGCGCCACCTACGTGCGCAGAGGCGGTGTGGGCTACTTCTTCGGCGCCTACGACGTGCACGCCGACGTGCTGTTCGGCGGCTATCGCCTGGCCAAGAGCACAAACGAGGTACTGGCGCTCTATCAGTCCATCCGCCGTCGCTATCCGGATCACCTGCGCATCTACCTGGTCAACGACAACCTTTCGCTGCACTGGACATCCCTGATCCGCGCCTGGGCCGAGTCGCACAATGTGGAACTGGTGCCGACACCCACCTCGGCCAGCCATCTCAATCGCATTGAGTGTCACTTTCGACCCTTGCGCGAATTCGTGATCAACGCTTCCGACTACGCCAGCCATGCCGACGTAGCTGTCGCGTTCCGCCGCTATCTCCGCCGGCGCAACAGCGACCATCACACCAGCCGCATCCGATTACTCGAATCCAGGTCAAGAGTTGCCTGACACACCACTAGTAGTGCGCACCAGAAAGACCTGCAGGTGCAGCCTCAATACGGAGTGACGTACGTCAAGTACTGGCTGGATGAGGGAACGGGCAAAGTCTTCTGCCTGGCAGAGGCGCCGGATAAAGAGGCTGCGATTCGGGTCCATCGCGAAGCTCACGGACTCGTCGCCGACGAGATTTACGAGGTCAAAGAAGGCGCTTGAGGTCACAGGTGAGGGCGGCATTGCACCCACGTGGTCCGTACCAAGGACAACAGACGGACAGCTTCACACGGCTGCACGCCTGCCATTCGTCTATCTTTGCGCACCAGGGCAGCTATGCCGGGATAGCGCCGACCTGCTGAAGCAGGCCCAGCATGTCGTTCGGCCCATTGTTCCACGACGCGGCCGCCCCTCACCCTGAACATGTTGATCCCGCGCAACTCGATCGGCCGACCGGCTGCAGGGACACCCACGAGGTTGCGCCCTCCCCCAGCTCGCTCGGGTGGAGGGCAACCGCCGGCGAGCCGCCGCCGTCCGCCCGGGTGGAACGCTGCGCCATGGCTCTCCGCTGCCGGTGAGTCGCCAGTCGTAGTCGGACGCACCGGTCCCGAGCCCCAATTGAAGGCGACCGTAGACGGTATCGGGCGCGCGGTCCCGGTCCACTTTCCGCCTGTCCTGCTGCGCAGGCACGCTTCGTTGGTGGCCAAGACGCGCAAGGGTAAGTCCCGATTGCTGCGGGGACGAAGTAGGGTGACACCAGCGACTGCTAGAGCCGACGTTCGGTTGCTCGCCCTGGTCGCCCGGCGCCGTTTGCCTCGACCAGACACCTCGCAGTCCTGAGCGGGGAGCCGGCCTCCGCAGGAGTCTATCGCTCCGCCGCGAGACTTCTGGAGCGGGCGTTGCTGGGCTGCGTCGCTGGGCCGTCGACAAGTGGAATGGGTCGATCGCCGCGGCTCCTATATCTGACGGAGCTAGGCCTCCGTCTGCTCGCGTCGGAGGCCGGAGTGGATCCAGACGTGCTGGCTCGCGAGCTTGGGCTCGGGCGGCCCAGTCTGACACGGCGCCTCGCCGGGTTGCCGGCCTTGCTGGCCAGCTACGAGTGGCGGCTGGTCTATCAGCCGATCGTCTCGTTGACGGATGAACGGATCGTCGAAGTCGAAGCATTGGTCCGCTGGCAGCACCCGACGCGCGGGCTCATTTCGCCCGCCAGGTTCATCCCGATTGCCGAGGAGAGCGGACTTATCGCGCCGCTTGGCCTGTGGGTGCTGGAGCAGGCCTGCGCTCAGGCCGCGCAGTGGCAGCGTGCGATGCCCGGGCCGAGACCCCTGGTGATGAGCGTCAACCTTTCGAGCCGCCAGTTCCAGGATTCGAGCCTCGTTGAGCAAGTCAGACGAGTATTGGCAGAGACAGGCCTGGCGCCGAACGCACTGAAGCTGGAGATCACAGAGAGCGTGCTCATGCAGGACATCGAGCGCACGGCCGCCAGGATGCGCGCGCTCACCGACCTCGGTGTGAAGCTCGCGATCGATGATTTCGGCACATGCTACTCGTCGCTGAGCTACTTGCAGCGGTTGCCGGTCGACA
>WNGB01000895.1_pt1 | contig 48197 bp, 28 predicted proteins | sample 5400681 | NCBI WGS metagenome assembly WNGB01 (sample SAMN13153367, study PRJNA577476) | soil metagenome | isolation source: 115 cm soil or saprolite under grassland replicate 2 | place: USA:California | collected 2016-06-15
CCCTCGGCAGCCGCATCGAGGGAAGGCTCCGCGTCTCATCAGGTGCGACGGACGGCGACGCCATCGGCCTCGCGATCGGATTCAAGCCGGGCGATACGACGAATCCCGCGGCCGACTTCCTGCTGATCGACTGGCGGCGGGAGGATCAGTCGTTCCGCTTCGGCTGCGGCGGCCAGGCCACGGCGAAGAAGGGCCTCGCCCTGTCGCGCGTCTCGGGCGTACCTGCCGATTCTGAGCTCTGGGCGCACGCCGACCGCTCCTGCAACGGCACCGCGAGCGGCGTCCGCGAGCTCGCCCGCGGCAAGCGGTTCGGCGCGACCGGCTGGACGCCGGGCACCGAATACACGTTCGCGCTCGAAGCGAGCCCCGACCGCCTGCGGCTGTACATCAACAACGTGCTGGAGCTGGACGTCACGGGAAGCTTCCCCAACGGACGGCTGGCGTTCTATGGCTACTCGCAGGCCGACGTTACCTACAGCGGCTTCTCCATCCAGTCGCTGGTGGGCGACGAAGGGAAGCCGCTCACGGCCCGGGTGGGCTTCACCGACGCCGGCGTGCTCGACACCCATACCGCCACCATCGACTGGGGCGACGGCACGCCGGTCACCCCTGCCACGATCGCCGAGATCGCCGGCTTCGACGTCATCACCGGCACCCACTCCTTCCCGGACAACGGCAGCTTCACCGTGCGCGCCTGCGCCACCGATGACGACGGCGGCACCGGCTGCGACAACGTCCCCGCCCAGGTGCGCAACCTGGCGCCGGTGGTCGAGGCCGGCGACAAGGTGCTCACCGAGCCGGGCCAGCCGGTGCCCGTGCACGCCACCTTCACCGACGCGGGCGTGGCCGACACCCACACCGCCACGATCGACTGGGGCGACGGCACAGAGGAGGCGGGCGCGGTCGCCGAGAGCAACGGCTCCGGCACGGTCGCGGGCTCCCATGTCTTCAGCGGCGACCGCACCTTCGTGGTCGAGGTCTGCGTCACCGACGACGACGGCAATGTCGCCGAAACTGGATGCGACAGCTTCCAGGCCAACGGCGTCCTCGATCTCGGGCTGACCAAGACCCACGACGCCGGGAGCCTGGTGACGCCGGGCCAGGTCATCACCTACACGCTCACGGCGAGCCTCCAGGGCACTCTCCCGGCGAGCGGCGTCAAGGTGGTGGACACGCTCTCCGACCTCACCAACTTCGTGTCCGCGGGCCAGGGCGGGGTCTACGACCCGCAGGCCCACACCGTCACCTGGTCGCTGGGCACCCTGGAGGCGGGACAGAGCGTGCCGCTGACCGTCACCGTGCAGGCCGACTTCGTGCTGCCCGTGGGAGCTACCCTCAACAACACGGCGGCCATCTCGTATGACGGCGGCCAGGGGCCGAACGTCAAGCCGGGCGACACGAGCGACGACCAGGGCGGCGCGACCGTGCGCACGCCGCCCGACCTGATCGTCCGCTCGCTCGACCGCAGCGGCACGGCGACCGACTTCGCGCGGCTGACTCTGACCGGCACGCTCGGCGTCGAGATCGCCAACCAGGGCGGCCTCGACGTCACCGCGCCGTTCCGCGTCACCGTCTTCGCGGACGTGGACGCCGACCGCCTCTACACGCCGGGCGTCGACCCGGTCTTCGGCGAGAGCGACGTGACGTCTCCGGTCGCCGCCGGGGCCACGCTCACCGTGCCGGTCGCGGTCGAAGGGGAGGTCGCCTTCCGCGACGCTCCGCTCTGGGCCTTCGTGGACAGCGGCGCAGCCATCGCCGAGGTCGACGAGACGAACAACCTGCGCAACACGGGCGAGGCCTGCCGCGTCACCGGCACGATCGGCCGCCGCGTCTACACGCTCGACGCCGACTTCGATCAGGGCATCCTGTTCAACGTCAACCACGACGCGCCGCACCACGACGAGCTGCGGCTCAACCAGGTCACCGAGCCGTTCCCGTTCATCTGGGTCGCCGCCTCCGCGCGCGGCACCGCGGTGAAGATCGACACCGTGACCGGCAGGATCCTGGGCGAGTACCTGACCGCGCCCAACAACCGCGGCCGCGATCCATCGCGCACCACGGTGGACCTGAACGGCAACGCCTGGGTGACCAACCGCGCCGAGACCTCGAACAACCAGGGGTCGGTCGTGCACATCGGCTTGAAGGAAGCCTTCCAGTGCGTCGACCGCAACGGCAACGGAGTCATCGACACCTCGAACGGCCTGGGCGACATCCGGCCGTGGCCGAACACGAACGGCGCCGACAACAACGGCGGCGTCTCCACCGCGGCCGACGAGTGCATCATCAACTACGTCCGCGTCAACGGCACCGCCGCGCGCACCGTGGCGATCACCGCGGACAACGACCTCTGGGTCGGCGGCTATGGCAATCAGAAGCACGACCTGATCGACGGCGAGACGGGAACGATCCTCGACAGCATCGCGCCCCCCTGCGGCGGCTATGGCGGCCTGATCGACCGCCAGGGTGTCCTCTGGTCGGCCTCCGGCCTGCTGCGCTACGACCCGAGGACGGGCCAGATGGATTGCCTCGCCCCCACCTGGAATTCCTACGGTCTCGGCCTCGACAGCCAGGGCAGGATCTGGAACACGCAGGCCGACGCGGGGACCGTCACGGTGCTCTCTCCAGACGGAGAGATCCTCGACGTCTTCCCGACGGGAGGCTCGGTCTCGACCGGTCTCGCGATCACACCCGACGACAACGTCTGGATCGCCAACCGCGGCCCCCACACGATCACGCGGCTGAGCAATGAAGGCGACCTCCTGGCCACCATCCCCGTCGGCAACACGCCCACCGGCGTGGCGGTCGATTCCAACGGCAAGGTGTGGGCGACCAACCTCGGCTCCGACAACGTGATGCGGATCGACCCGGCCACCAACAAGGTGGACTTGACGGTCTCTCTCGGTCCCGGCGCCGGTCCCTACAACTACAGCGACATGACGGGTTCCGTGGTCCTCGGCAAGACCGCGCCCCAGGGGCACTGGACGGTCAACCACGACAGCGGCCAGGCCGGGACGAAGTGGGGCCGGGTGCGCTGGAGCTCCTACGAGCCGCCGGGCTCCAGCGTCACCGTCCGCGCCCGGAGCGCCGAGGCGGTCGGCGAGCTTGCGGCCAGGGAATTCCTCGACGTCGAGAAGGGGATCGAGAGCGGCGTGCCGGACGGCCGCTACCTGCAGGTCGAGGTCACTCTGAAGCCGTCGCCGGCGGGCGAGACGCCGATCGTCTACGACGTCACCGTCGAGACCCGCTCGGGCCTGCCGGACCTGACCGCCTCCTTCGTGCGCACGGTCCTCCAATCGAATGCGCTCGAGCTGACCGTCCGCATCGGCAACGGCGGCGACGCGAAGTCGCCGGCCGGGACGCCGGTCTCGCTCTACGACGGCGATCCCGCGGCCGGCGGCACCAGGATCGCGACCTACACCGACCTCTTCCCGCTCGCGCCGGGCGAGTACCAGGACGTCCCGTTCGTCTGGAGCACGCCACCGCCCGGCACCCACCAGCTCTTCCTGATCGCCAACGACGACGGCACCGCCCAGAACCGTGGGCCGGTCGAGGAGTGCGACCGCGCCAACAACGCCCAGGTGGTGACCGTCGCACCGCTGCCTGACCTGGTCATTCCGCGGATCGACCGCTCGACGGCGACGACCGACCTGCAGGCCCTGACCATCGCGGGCACCCTCGGGGTCGACGTCAAGAACCAGGGGAACACCGGCGTCACGGCGCCGTTCCGCGTCACCGTGTTCGTGGACCTCGACCGCGACGGCGTCTTCACTTCCGGGACCGACCGAGTCCTCGGCCAGGCCGACTTCACCGGCTCGCTCGCCGTGAACGCGACAGCCACCTTGTCCGTTCCGGTCTCCGGCGAGGTCCGCTTCCGCGACGACCTGCTCTGGGCGTTCGTGGACAGCGAGGGTGTCATCCCCGAGCTCTCCGAGGACAACAACCTGAACCAGACCGGCGCCGCCTGCGCGTTCCGGCCGCCGGTGGGCCAGTTCTCCCCCGCCGTCGAATGGCAGTGGACGGGCAGCCAGGTCCTCTCCGGCTCGAACCAGGTGATGATGACGCCCGCCGTGATCGACCTGACCGGCGACGGCGTCCCCGAGGTGATCTTCACCACGTTCCAGGGCGCCAACTACACCACCGACGGCCATCTGCGGGCGGTCGACGGCCGCACCGGCGTGGAGCTCTTCACGGTCACGGATGCCGTTTTCGACGTCCGGCCAAGCAGCAGCATCGCGGTCGGCGACATCGACTTCGACGGAAAGTCCGAGATCCTCGCCGTGTCCGAGTCGGGAGACCGCCTCCTGGCCTTCGAGCACGACGGAACGTTCAAGTGGCGCAGCGGCGTGATCTCCGGCGGGATTGGGTACGGCGGACCCGCAATCGCGGACCTCGACCGCGACGGCCTGCCCGAGATCGTCGTCGGCGCGACCGTCCTCGACCACGACGGCACCCGCCGCTGGATCGGCACCGCCGGACGGGGCGACAACACCAACCTCGGCCCGCTGTCGCTGGTCGCCGACCTCGACCTCTCGGGCGATCCGGAAGTCGTCGCCGGCAACACCGCCTACCGCTCCAACGGCACGGTCCTCTGGCAGCGGACGACCCTCGGGGATGGCTTCAACGCCATCGGCAACTTCGATGCCGATCCGTTCCCGGAGATCGTGCTGGTGACGAACGGCAGCGTCTACCTGCTCAACCACGACGGCTCGACCGTCTGGGGTCCCGTCGCGATCCCGGGCGGCGGACGCGGCGGCGCGCCCACGGTCGCCGACGTGGACGGCGACGGCCAGCCGGAGATCGGCGTGGCCGGCGCCTCGCGGTACGTCGTCTTCGAGACCAACGGCACGATCAAGTGGCAGGCGGTGACCCAGGACGGCAGCTCGAACGTCACCGGCTCCTCGGTCTTCGATTTCGACGGCGACGGCCGCGCCGAGGTGGTCTACGGCGACGAGAAGTTCCTGCGCATCTATCGCGGCACGGATGGAACGGTCCTCTACCAGCTCGCGAAGAGCTCAGGCACAACCTACGAGCTCCCTGTCATCGCCGACGTGGACGCCGACGGCAACGCCGAGATCGTCGCCGTGGCCAACACGCTCAGCGGCTTCGGACCGCAGACCGGTATCTATGTGATCGGCGACGCCGCCGACTCCTGGGTGCCTACGCGGACGTTGTGGAACCAGCATACCTATCACGTATCGAATGTGAACGACGATGGCTCGATCCCGCGGCGGGAGGAGCCGAGCTGGCGCAGCCACAACACCTACCGGCTGAACCTGCGCACCGACGGCGATCCCCTGGCCGCGCCGGACCTCACGGCCTCGCGCATCACGGTCGACCTCGCCAACCCCGGCGTCGAGGTGCCGCTCACCACCCGCATCGGCAACGGCGGCAAGATCTTCGCGCCCGCGGGCGTGGCCGTGGCCTTCTCCAACGGCGATCCGTCCGGTCTACCTGCGGGGGGCACCCTCCTCGGCACGGTCGCGACGACCCGCCGGCTCGAGCCCGGTGAGTTCGAGGACATTTCCTTCGTCTGGCGAACGCCGGCCCCGGGCACCTACACGGTCTTCGCCGTCGCCGATCCCGGCTCCGGCCGCGGCAAGGTCAGCGAGTGCGAGGAGGGCAACAACCGCCACTCGCTCACCTTCCAGGTCCCGGCCGTCCCGGACCTTGCACTGGCCAAGGACGACGGCCGGGCGAGCGCCGTGCCCGGCCAGACGATCACCTACACCCTGACCGTGACCAACGTCGGGGCCCGCGGCGCGACCGGCGTCACCCTGACCGACACGCTGCCGCAGAACACCACCTTCGTCGGCGCGAGCGACGGCGGCACCCTCGCGACAGGGACCGTCACCTGGCCGGCCTTCAGCGTGGCGAGCGGCGGCAACGCCACCCGCACCCTCTCCATGCGCATCAACCGTCCCCTCCCGGCCGGCGTGACCACCATCACCAACCGGGCGGCCGTGGCGGATGACGGCGCCAACGGCCCCGATCCGCATCCGGCCAACAACAGCGCGACCGACGTCGACAGCCTGCGCAACGCGCCCGAGGCCGGGGACGACACCGCCACGACGCCCGAGGACACCGCCGTCGAGATCGATCTCTTCGCCAACGATTCCGACGCCGACAACGATCCGCTCGCGCTCTCCGAGCTGACCCAGCCCGCGCACGGCACGGTCACGGTGATTGGTGGCGGACATATCAGTTATGCGCCCGCCTCGAACTACAACGGCACCGATACCTTCACCTATACGGTGAGCGACGGCACCGGCGGCACCGACACCGCCACGGTCACCGTCACGGTGACGCCGGTCAACGATCCGCCCGTGGCGCTCAACGACCTCGGCGAGACCGACCGTGACAAGCCGCTCGTCCTCGACCTGCTGGCCAACGACAGCGACGTCGACGGAGACACTCTGAGCTTCCTCTCGCCGCCGCAGCCCTTCGGCGGGACCTTGGCGCTCAACGCCGACGGCACGGTGACCTACACGCCGGCCCCGGGCTTCTTCGGCGTCGACGTCTTCGTCTATACGATCACTGATGGACATGATGGAACGGATAGCGCCACGGTCACCGTCAACGTGAAGCTGACGGATGAAGAGAAGCCGGTGATCCTGATCAGCGGCGTCACCTCCGGAGAGTGCGGGAACCAGGACGTGGTTCCGGTGATCTCGATCGCGGATGAGCACCCCAACACGCAGTCGATCACGCTCAATGGCCAGCCTTTCGTGAGCGGCACCCACGTAACCGCCGACGGCGACTACACGCTGGTCGCCACGGCGACCGACCAGGCCGGCAACACCACCACCGAGACCGTGACCTTCACCATCGACAAGACGATCCCGGTCGTCACCGTGACCGGCGTTCCGGCCAATCAGTGCGTGAACGTCCCGGTCACACCGGTCATCCAGGCGACGGACGCGCACCTGGGTGTGGTGGCGACCAGCCTCAACGGCATCGTCTTCACCAGCGGAACGGCCGTCGGCAACGACGGCGATTACACGCTGACCGTCGACGCCGCCGACACCTGCGGCAACACCAGGACCGAAACCCGCACCTGGACGATCGACACGATGCCGCCGGGGATCAACGTCACCGGCGTTCCCGAAAATCAGATCGTGAACAGCGACGTCACGCCGGTGATCGGTGCCATCGACGCCCACCCCGGCCCGGTCACCATCACCCTGGACGGCGCGCCGTTCACCAGCGGCACGCCGGTGAGCACCGAAGGCGAGCACACGCTCCGCATCGAGGCCGCCGACACCTGTGGCAATCACAGCGACCGGACGCTCACCTTCACGATCGACAAGACACCGCCCGTGATCCAAATCACCGGAATCGTCGAGGGCGCCTGCGGCAACGCCGACGTGACTCCGGTCGTCACCGCGAGCGACACCCATCTCACCGGTCTCGACATCACCCTGAACGGCGTGCCGTTCGAGAGCGGAACGGCGATCACCGCCGAGGGTGATTACGTTCTGGTCGCGATGGCGGCGGACACCGCCGGCAACTCGTCCCGGCAGGAGCGCCGCTTCACGATCGACAAGACCGCGCCGGCGATCTCGATCACGGGAGCCACCGACGGATCGATTGGAAATTCCGCGGTGACGCCTGCCTTCTCCGCCACCGATCAGCACCTCGGAACCGTCTCGGCGACGCTGAACGGCCAGCCGTTCTCGAGCGGCACGACGATCACGGCGGACGGCGATTACACGCTGGTGGTGACGGCCACCGACACCTGCGGCAACCGCTCCACGCAGACCGTGCGCTTCACGATCGACAAGACGCCGCCGGCCATCACGATCGCGGGCGTGCCGGAAGGCTGCGTCAACGTGGACGTCACGCCGGTGTTCACGGCGGCGGATCTCCATCTGGACGTCGTGTCCGCGACGCTGAACGGTCAGCCGTTCACCAGCGGCTCGGTGGTGACCACCGAAGGCAACCACACGCTGCGGGTCATGGCGACCGACACCGCCGGCAACTCGACGACCGAGGTGCGGACCTTCACCATCGACAAGACCGCGCCGGCGATACAGATCAGCGGCGTCACAGATGGCGAGACCCGGAACGGCTCCGTCACGCCCGTGTTCTCGGCCACGGATGTCCATCTCGGCCCGGTGACCGCCACGCTCAACGGCGCACCCTTCACCAGTGGCACGACGATCAGCCAACCCGGCGTCTATACGCTGGAGGTGACGGCGACCGACACCTGCGGCAACCGCAGCACCAGGACCGTGCGCTTCACCATCACCGTCACCACCCCCTCGTGCGAGCTCTACCCGATCGCGCTGCACACCAGCACGCTCCAGGGCGTCGCGCCGGGGGCCCTCCTGCCCGACGTCTTCAACGGCTCCCAGCCCGGCAACTTCGGCTGGCTCACCTGGACCGGCGCCGAAAGCGTACCGGACCTGATCACCAGCCTGACCCCGCCGGGGAACAGCGGCGCCTACACCAACCCGGACAACCCCGCCGACCACACCGTCTCCGCCGGCGATTGGGTCCAGGGCCGTCCGGGCGTGGTGAACGCCTCAGAAATGCGCGACGCGCTCGATACGCTGAAGGCGCGGGACATCGTCGTACCGGTGTGGGACGTGGCGACCGGTCAGGGCGCGAGCACGCGGTACCACATCGTCGGCTTCGCCCGCATCCGCATCACCGACTACCGGCTGCCGGGCCAGAACCGCATCACCGCCCGCTTCCTCGGATCAGTGAGCTGCGGGGGTTGAGTTGAAAGCGGCTCCCCCTGGCTTCTCCTCCTCCCGCACCACCCCCAGCACATTCGGAATCGCCCACTGCTGCGCGTTGCTGTCATCTGACAGGAAGCCCGTCTCGTAGCTGCCGGACAGATCGAGATCCAGACCCGGCACGTGGATGGAAAGGCTCGCCTCGGGACCGCCCTCGACGTGCATGGCTCCTGCGATGTCCAGAGGGAGCTTCAGAAGGAGGTCGTTGAAATCCCGCATCCCGTAAGGCGCGCGCGAGAAAAGAAACAGCAGCCGCCCACGCGAGTCGATCGCCAGGGCCGCCTCGCTCCACCGCCGGTCACTGCGCGACCAGACGTTCTTGCGCTCCTTGGAGATCAGCCGGAGGTTCTGCACCACGATCTCGTACCCGGCGAGCCGTGGGTCCGGCTTGGAGGACCCGAGATCCAGCCACAGCACCGGTGGAAGCGACGGCTTCGAGGGATGGATCGCGACGGCGGACCGGTAGCTGTTCCACCGCGGGTTGTTCACGTGCCGGCCGTGCCGGAGGTACCCGACGTTCGAGCGATGATCGGTCTGGTACATCCCGAGATTGATCGCCACCGCGAAACGCGACGCCCGGCACCACTCCCCCGCCGTCCGCACGCCGGTTTTCCCCTCGGAGGCAATCCCCACCGCGACCTTGGCGCGCTCGGCGTCGACCCTCACGACATAGAGAAGGCCCGCCTTGCCGGAAGGCATCGTCCCGGCCGGGATCGACGCGAGCTCGACTCCCGGCTGGAGCATGCGCCAAGAGACCTCCGGATCGGCCACGGCTCGCGGTGCCCCGCTCCTCAGGAGAGCGGCCGCGCACAAGAGGAGGATGTTTGCCGGGAGGCGCATGCTTTGCCGAGTCTACCTGGCTCCGGGGTGAGATAGGGAGCTGCCCGGCGACAGCTCTCGTGGCCTTCGGGCTCGCGGAGGGAGGAGGCTCTTCGTCGCCGAGGGCGAAGCCGGTTGGAGCAACCCCGGTGCCATGCCGGGGGACCGCGTCTTTCCCCCTTCTTTTCAGCGGCTTACAATGGCTTCCGCCAAGCGGCGGCAGGATGGGAGGGTGGACCGATCTGTCCACCCCCTAAGGTGGGTGGGGTGGACGGAAATGTCCAGCCGCATGGAGTCTCTGGGGCGGAAGTAGAGGCAGAGCGGCCAGAAGAAACGGCTCACTGCATCAGTCCAACGCCGTATTGCACACGAGAAACGGGGCATTTCGCACGCGCAACGCTCCATTGCACAGGAGAAACGGGGTTTTTCCCATGTGCACCGGCTCGTTTCTCTGGCGCATTTAAGCTTTTCCTGTGCGCAATGGCTCGTTTCTCCGACGCATTTTAGTTCTTCCTGTGTGAAATGACCCGTTTCTCCGGCGCATTTAAGCCTTTCCTTTGCGAAACGTGTCATTGCACAGGAGAAAAGCCGCATTGCGCAGGGGAAACGGAGCTCTTCGCACGCGCAACGGGGCATTGCACAGGAGAAAAACCGCGTTGCGCAGGGGAAACGGGACTTTTCACACGAGCAACGAGACGATGCGCAGGAGAAAAGCCGCACTGCGCAGGAGAAACGAGGCTCTTCACACGAGCAACGAGCCGATGCGCAGGAGAAAAGCCGCGCTGCACAGGGGAAACGAGGCTCTTCACACGAGCAACGAGACCTTGCACAAGAGAAAAGCCGCGCCGCACAGGGGAAACAGGGCTCTTCGCACGAGCAACGAGACCTTGCACAGGAGAAAAGCCGTGCTGCGCAGGGGAAACGAGGCTCTTCACATGAGCAACGAGACCCTGCACAGGAGAACAACCGCGTTGCGCGGAGGCAACAGAGCGTTTCACACGTGTAACGGGACCTCGCGCAGGAGAAAATCGCTTGGGATCTATCACGTGCCGAAGTAGGTGAAGAGGTTCGAGTAGAACGTCCGGTCGAGCTGCTCAAACCGCTCCACGACCCTCTGTTTGGCCGCCCGGAAGCCGTCCGGCGGAGGCAGCTCCTCCCCGAGTAACCGAACGTCATTGCCCTTCTGGCGGTTGCCAGAGCTCAACCTTGTTGCCCTCTGGATCCATGACCCATCCGAATTTCCCGTACTCCGAGTCGTCGGTCTTCTCGAGCACATTGCAACCTTCCTCGCGCAGAGCTTTGAGAAGTGTTGCCAGATCTTCGACGCGATAGTTGACCATGAAGGTCGACTTGCTCGGAGCGAAGTGCTTGCCGTCCGCTGGACCGATCGACCAGGCCGTAGTTCCCTTGGTCGGGTTGCCTTCGGAGTCAGTCCAGTCGAAGGCTGCTCCACCCCAGGGCTGAACGTCGATCCCGAGGTGCTTCTTGTACCAATCGCATAGCGCCTTGGGATCCTTGGCGCTCATGAAGATGCCGCCAATGCCTGTGACTCTTCGCATTCGGACCTCCGATGTTGGTTGAAGCCTGCAAGGGTAGCACTCCCGACGTCCGACGGGGATGGCGTTCACCGGTGGCGAAGCCGTCGTCCCGTGCAAAGCCCGGGTTGGCCGGCGTGTCTCCTAGTAGCCATTCAAACTGCGCATAAGCCACCCCTCCCCCCGCTTGAATGCCGCCGAAATACTACCCTGAAATCGCCCCGGATGAACAGCTGCGGGATTCAAGATGGAGTCTCAGGGCCAACGACCGCAGCGCCGGAGGGGCCGTTCGCCCGGCTTCTATCGAGAGCTCATAGGACCTCGGCACGACCCGCTGTCGCCGCTCGGCCGACGTCGCGGACTGCCAGACAAGCGGCAGTTCTCGCCGCCTGAGCAGTTTGGCGGTGCCACCAGGCGCCAAGTTGCGACGAGCCGGTTGTTACCCTACATCCAAACGCTTCGTCACAGCCGCTTCTTTGACAAGTTTGGCAAGACCTTTAATATTATGTACCAAGAGACGACGAGAGACACCCATACACAGATGCCAGCTATTTCTATTGCTAAGTCCCAAGTGCCAAGACGATGGACACCTGCAATATGATCGCGCAAGCTAAGGATGTGTCGCAGTGTGAAAGCGACGGCTAATAAGATCGTCAGGACTGCGCCACAAATCATTGCGCTGCGGAGGCGGCGAGCGCGCGAAACGGATGCTGTTTCCACAGGAACTGGTTTTATCCACCAGGGGCTCATCGAGTTTCGTCCTTCAAGGGTAGGCTTCCAAACTACGCCTCGTACATCTCAGCGATGGTTTACGCCGGCAGCAGTCGCGGTAGGGACGCCGAAGCGCCCCCCGCACAGATCCCGGCGTGCAGTTTTCCCGCACCGGGCTCTTCGGTAACCCTCGCTTCCGCACTCAGCAAACCCCGTCAAGTACCATCTGCCGCTGCCGACTCTCCGAAATCCAAGGCTCCTCCAGAGGAAATCGCTTCAGCAAGGCGCTGAACTTCTCCCAGGTCATCCGGCTCTTCTGACTTCGCCTCCCCAGCCACTTCATGAGGAGCCTCGTTACCTGGTAGAAGTATGCCCATAGGCTTCTGTAGTTGCCGATCACCCCATAGTAATTATAGTGCCCACGAAGCCTAGAGTTCAACGCCTCGACCAGCTGGCGTATCGGCAGGTGCCGCTCGGCCTTGACCCACTCGGTCACCCGGGCCAACGACGCCCGAAGCCGCTTGCGCGACGTCCGGCACGTCACCCGGGCCACGCCCTTGTGGTCCACCACCCAGCGGAACTCGAACCCGAGGAAGTCGAACCTCTCCGAGTTCTTGCCCAGTTGGAACCGGCTGAACCGCACCATCCGGCTCTTCTCCACCGAGAGCTCCAACCCGAACTTCGCCAGCCGTTTCGGCAGGACCCGGAAGAATCGCTCGGCCTCCTCATGCCACTGGAACGCGAACACAACATCGTCCGCGAACCGGCACATGAAGGCCCGCGCCTTGCACCGGGGCTTCACCTCGTCATGGAACCAAAGGTCCAGCACGTAGTGAAGGTAGATATTGGCGAGCACGGGCGAAATACTACTGCCCTGCGGGCAGCCCGTGTCCGGGTGGATCACCTTCCCACCCTCTTCCAACACTCCTGCCCTCAGCCATTTCCAGATCAGCCGCAAGAACGGCCGATCATCGATCCGCCTCTCGAGCATCTGCATGAGCTTGTCATGGTCTATACGGTCGAAGAAGCCCTTGATGTCGATCTCTACGACGTAACCGTAGCAACCAAACTGAAGCTCCTGTTTCAGCGTCCGCACCGCCTCGCGCGCATTCCGGCCGAGCCTGTACGCCCAACTGCACGGCAAAAAGATCGGCTCGTAGATGGCGTTGAGGATGCGGGAGACTGCGGTCTGGAGCAGCTTGTCCTCGACCGCCGGGATGCCCAGTGGCCGAGTCTTGCCCCCTTCCTTCGGAATGTGACATCGCCGGACCAGCTTCGCCCGGTAACTGCCCCGCTTCACACGCTCCCAGAGGCTTCGAACGTTGTCCACCAAGCCCTTTGCGTAGTCTCGGGCCGAGACCCGATCCACGCCGCTGGCAGCTTTCTTGTTGACTCGCTCCCAGCAGGACAGAAGGAACATAACGGTCAGCAGCCCAAAGAGATTGCGGAAACGGTGGTCCTTGTCAGTACTTGCCTTGTTCGCTATTCCCCGCAGGGAGGTTGGCATGAATTGTCCAGCCTGTCGTATCTGGTTCATGTTTCCTTTGCGGGCTACGAGTTACCGTCAGCCCCTTCCCCATGTAAACGGCTCTCCCGTTCTCGGAGTACTATGAGCTGATCCGACTCCCCAAGGATCTTCGGTCCCCCTTGCCTTCTCGGTTCAGGTCGCCTACCTGTCATCTCTCGTTGCTCCTCGTTTAGGCGCCAGGCATTCTCTCTGGGTCCGGGTTTCCCCTTCAGTGCCTAGCCAGCCTCGCACCGTGCGATTTGTCTCCGAGAGCGCAGGAATCAATGGGATCTCCCAAGTTCTTCGACGCTCCTCTCCATGCATGCCATGTCCTGATGACCCCGGCAGGCCTCCGGAATCTCACCAAAGCGATTCCTTTGCGTGGGCTTGCTCGCAAACGTAAACGATGGCCGCCTGCATCTGTAATCGGCGCTTTCGGGGCTGTACCAGACCTCAGGGAGGTGCGGGTCTCCCTTACGGCCTACATGGTTCCCTGTGTACGCTTCAGACCTTTCGTTCGGTTTGTCTTCCGACTCTCCTCCTACGGATCTGCAACACTCGGTACGGGTGGTTGGTTAGACCTTACCCGGCAGGGACTTGCACCCTGCAAGAAGCGCCAAGCTTGTCTTGGCGCACACGGAGATGCCGATGAGCGGCGGCTTGCCGTCCGCTCGATCGGCCTGGGTTGGCCGGGACGAAGCGTGCGATACCGCTGGGCTCGCATCTCTTGGGAAGTTTGTCGGTCACTGGTCATCACCAAACAATCTTCGTGATGCGCGCATCCGGTGAATAACGTTTTGTTTCTCGCTCTCCCTCCACGAAAATTCCTCCCAAAACACCAAAGCTAAGGCCCTTAGGCTCGTTGGTGAATTCGGCATATTCCTCAAATGTGGGTTCGGAGGTGAAGATACGCTTGATCTTCCCCAGCTTCTTCTCAGCATCGGCCAGTAGCATGCCGACGCGCACGCCTTCTTTAGTCTTGTACTTCGAGCTGTGAATCATGATGGCTTGAACTTTTGCCGCATAATTGATCGTGTAGTCCTGGCACTCATCGCTCCAGAGCGACATAAGAACTTCCTCGTTGGAGACATTGTCATGAATCTGAAGAAGCCAGCCGGAATCACCACCCAAGGCGTACGTTTGGTATTCGGGTTTCAGCGCGTTAATTGCTTCCTTAAGAGTCATGCCTGGTCTTATGTTCAGTGGTTTCCCATCTGGACCTATGATTGCGCCGGACTGCGCCGCTCCTGGCATTTGATACAAGACCAACATCATCACCGAAGCTAGAGCTACTCGAACTCGCATAAATTAATCCCTCCGTCGCCTGTGTCTTTCTTCTCGGCTTGCTGCGCCATCTCTGCTACTCTGCCTGGCTGAACTGTGCCATGGCTCCGTCCATCTTGACGGCGCCCCCTGCAACATAGGTAACCACCAAACGATCGTCGGTTCGTTGGAACTTCCACGTCATTGGGGAGTTGTCGCCGAGATCTATGCTAATGGAATCGCCCGCGATGAAATACTTACCTGCCAGATCCCTTGGCTGACCACCCATACCATACTTCATGTTGGCGCTAAAGCTTCCGTCGGGCCGAAACTCGATCACATCACTTCCATTGATCTCCTGCCAGCGCCCAGTCAATGCGGCTTCAGGTGCGCGTTTGCAGGCGGTAACTAGCCCGGCGAACAAAAAAATTACGAGAAACGCTTTGGTAGATTTCATGGTCCCTCCTGCGATGTACGGCAGCGGCTGCCACTCCCCAGACAGGTGCGGTCACTCCTGCAACCGCCATCCATCGTCAAAAAGCGCGAACTGAAATGACTTGGTTACATCCGCTGGTAGGCTATACAGCTCGGGGCACGATTCGGAGGCGCCGAATTCCTGTTGAAAGGCTTGCTCCGAGGCCGTTAGTTGCTCAGCAACTGGAGTTGGCGTGTAGTGAATGGTTGCTTCCACGGTTGCTGTCGTGTCATTCTGGGAAACTCCAGTTACGGCCGAGAATTCGGGATTGCCCATTACAAGGGAGAGACTTGGGCGTACATAGGTTGGATCGCCAACTTGAAATTCATAACCTGTACCGCCCGGGCGATACTCGTCGTACCTTGGTATATCGTAAACCTTCATCCTGAGGATACCCGCATTCGCGAGGCGCGCGGCATAGTACAGCTTCTTGTGAAGCGTGCAGTCGGGATCTTGGCCACGCCTTATGTTAAACATTGGGCCAGGCAAATTGCCATCCCAGATGGCTTGCTCGTTTCCGAGGAGTTGGGCAGAGTGTGCTTTTAGAGTCTCCAGTGCGTCGGCTCGAGTGAGCTCCTTCCGCCCCATACAGCCTGAGCTGCAAAGAACGACTACTAGTAGAACGAAGGTTGTCTGGCGCATCTTTGACTCCCTTGCTAAGTTCGTTGTGCAAAGCTCGACCGATTGGTTAGCTGTGTCGCCCAACCTTAGAATTCTACCCCACCGACCGCCTCACTTACGACCATTCTCTTCTCCTTCTCCTCGGCGGCAGGCGCCTCGGAGAACCTCTAAGTCCCCGTATGCTCTTAAACTTACGCCGCTTGCTTGAGCGATGTCAAGAGCGAGACCTGCCGGTCATATGGATTCCGACGCCACCGCCCCCCGGAGTGCCTTTCCGCGAGGGGCCGGAATGCCTATGTCCGGCGATAGGCATTCCCGGCCGATGGCGGCTTAGACGGCCATGAAGGAGTCGGACAGGAGGTCCCGTAAGTGGCTCCTCGACAGTGGGTTGGCTCGAACTATGGAAGGTTGGGCGGTGGCTTACGCGACGTGACGCGCTACAGAAGGCAGCCGTTCCCGATCGCGGGACTGGCTCAGCCCGTCGGCCGACGGAATGACCGCGTCGCGAGACTCGCCGAGCAAGTCCCGAGACTTTTTCCGCCGATCCGCCGAGCGCCTCGACCCATCAGGAGAGCAGACGACCAGATCGGGAGACCTGGCGGCCCGAAGGCGGGGACGCCCTCACCAACCAGCCGACCCGGCCACGCGACAAGGCGACCAGGCAGGTGAACGGGAGAGCCTTCTCGTTGAACGAGAGACCCTCTTTGTTGAACGGGAGAGCCTTCCCGTTGAACAAGAAGCAGCCTCCGTTGAACGGGAAGGGTCTCCCGTCGAACGGTAGCGGCTTCTCGCAGAGAAGATGAGCGTCACTCCAGTGCGGGTGAGCGCGCCTCCAGAGAGGACCTTATCCCCCAATCCGCGTGATCCTGGCGGAGTCGATGTGCCAGGCCCGCTGCTCGGGGGTCGCGCCGTCGACCACCGACCGGCGCAGGACATAAGTCCCAGCGAAGCGTTGCGTCGTGCCGCCGGTCGTCTTCGCCTCGATGGCCACCGGGACCGTGACATAGCGCGAGCCGGCGGCCCCTTCGATCCGGCCGGGGGAACCGACCTCGGCCTTCACGGTTTCCGTCTCGGCGAAACCTCGGACGAAGCTCTCGAACGTCTGGTGGCTCGACGCTCCCTCGCCACCCCAAGCGCTGTACGCCCGCTCGTAGTCCTTGTGGTCGATCGCCTCGTAATAGGACCGGATGACACCGGCAGCCGCCTCGGCGCTCAGCGGATCGGGCTCCGGCGTCCGAGCTGACGGTGCCGCGGGTGGCAAGGGCGCAGGACCCTGCGGCTCTTCGGCGCGGCATCCCACGGCTCCGGAGAGGACAAGGACGAGGGCAGCGAAGGAGAGACATCCAGCTCTTCGGAGCGACCTCCAACCCCCGTCTCGACCGGCTTGAAGACGATTATTCACCATGCTCTTCGATCAAGGAGGCAACATACTCGACCAGCTGCTCAGCCTCTGCGATCCAGGGGCGCACCTGGTCGGATTCGAGGTGGACAAAATCCAGGTAATCACTTTCCTGACGTCGTGCGAAGAGATCGTTGTACACCTGGGCCAGCACCTTGGGAACCTTGTCGGTTTTGACCAGATGGCGATTGAAGAGGCTACGTACTCCGGTATGTTTAGCGGAAGAGAGACCCTCTTGGAGCAGCAAGGCGGATACCGCGTAAAAGCAGGCATAGTAAAGGCGGTTCACACAAGCGGACCAACGACTGGCATCGGCGAGCACGCGAGCATCTTCCAGGGCCTCGCGTGCTCTCTGCAGACGGTATCGCACGACATCGGCCTGCGCCTCCACTACAGCGTTACCCCCTCGCGCTCGACGTTTTGCCGGAACGGCATCGCACGGTAGCGCGGGCTATGCCACTCCTGGCGGCTTCGCACGACAGCGCATAAGACTTCCCCGCTCTCCCATTCAATTTCGTACAATCGGTGTCGAATAGAATCTGCGCGCGCCTCGCTCATTGGTCCATCCACCAACACCAGAAAATCCCAATCGGATTCTGACCCGGCCTCCTGGCGAGCGTGTGACCCGTACAGGATGATCTCTGCCCCGGGCTCTGCGTCGTGGACAGTCTGCTTGACACGCTGAAGCAACTCTTCCTGTTTCATCTCGCTACCATCCCTCGGCCCCTGGTCCTCCCCAAGATCTCAGCTTCAGGCTAGCACATCCCACCGGAGGCTCACCGCGACCTTCTGCTTCGGCGCGGCAGCCCAGGGCAATGCCGAGGACGAGGAGGAGGGCAGGACCGATCAGGAGCCTGTTCTTCATGGGCGGATCTTACTGCCCAGGGGCTCGGGCAGAGTCATCATAGCGGAGGACCTCCGCCCACCCACCCTCACCCCCCGTCCCCCTCTCCCACCCGCACTCACGCCCGCCGGGAGAGGGGGCGCCACCGCCCAAGACATTGAAAAAGCGTGCGTTGGGGGTTCCCCCTCTCCCGGGAGGATGGGAGTGCGGGTGGGAGAGGGGGCCAGGGGGTGAGGGTCTTTGGGCGGGGGGAGCTCCGCCTCCGCCTGACTCTGCCGGCGCCCTGTCTTACTCTCCGGACCCGCCTTGACACCGGGCTGTCACCGGATCTACAGTCGCCCCGAGTGTAAACGGTTACACCGCCGTGAACGCCCCACTCCGCCAGCCCCTTTACCGTTCCCCCTCGACGCCCCAGTCTCCCGGGCGCCGGAGGAGCTCTCGCCCATGAGCGCCTCGATCAAGAGCGCCACGATCAAAGAGGTCGCGCGCGCGGCCGGGGTCTCCGTCGCCACCGTGTCGCGGGTGTTCAACGAGAAGGGGCCGGTGCGCGAGGAGACGCGGCAGCGCATCCGGGAGGTCGCCCAGCGCCTGGGCTATGCGCCCCATGCCATGGCGCGCAGCCTGATCACCAAGAAGACCGGCACTCTGGGCGTCCTCCTTCCTGACCTCTACGGCGAGTTCTTCTCCGAGGTGATCCGCGGCGTCGACCTCGCCGCCCGTCACGACGGCTACCACATCCTGGTGTCGAGCTCGCACAGCGACAGGAGCGAGGTCGAGGCCGTGCTGCGCGCCCTGCGCGGGCGGATCGACGGCCTCATCGTGATGTCGCCCGAGGCCGATGCCCGCGCCCTCGAAGCCAACCTCCCGGGCGCCCTGCCGATCGTTCTCCTCAACTGCCGGGTCGAAGGGACGAGGTTCGATTCGATCAACATCGACAACTATGGGGGCGCCCGAGCCGTGGTCCGCCATCTGGCCGGCCTGGGGCACCGCCGGATCGCTCACGTCAAAGGCGCCCCGGGCAACCACGACGCCCTCGAACGGCTCATCGGCTATCGCGACGCCATGCAGGCCCTCGATGTTCCGGGGCAGGCGACGGACGAGCTCGAGATCGAAGGGAGCTTCAACGAGGAGTCGGGCTATCGCGCAGGGGAAGAGATCCTGCGCATGCAACCCCGCCCCACCGCGGTCTTCGCCGCCAACGACGCCATGGCGGTCGGCCTGCTGTCCGCCTTGCAGGAAGCCGGGCTGGGGGTGCCCGACGACATCGCGGTCACCGGCTTCGACGACATCCCCATCGCCCGTTTTCTGACGCCACCGCTCACCACCGTACGCCTCGCCATCGCCGAGCTGGGAGCCCTCGCCGTGCAGCGGCTGGTCCTGGCCATGGCGCGCGGCGAGGACCGGGAGCGCCAGCACGAGATCCTTCCCACCACGCTCGTGGTCCGCGGCTCCTGCGGCGCCAACGCTTCCCCAACCCATGAAGATCCAAGGAGGAGGGTATGAAACGAAGCAAGGCAGCACTTCTGCTCCTGCTGGCCCTGGCGCTGACCGTCCCCGCGGCCCGGGCGCAGACCACCGCATCGTCCCTGCGCGGCGTGGTGAAGGATGAATCGGGACCGGTCGCCGACGCCACGATCGAGGCGGCCGGCAAGGAGAGCGGTTTCAAGTACACCGCCACGAGCGGCAAGGACGGCAGCTTCTCGCTGCCCGGTCTAACACCGGGCGTCTATTCCCTGACCGTCTCGTCCCCGTTGTACGAGCCGCAGAGCCGCGACGTGCAGGTTCTGGTCGGCCAGGACATCTCAGTGGATTTCGTGCTCTCGCCGGGCGAGGTCTTCACCGAGAACGTGACCGTGGTTGGCCAGGCCGTCCAGCTCCTGGTCGACACCCGGAGCTCGGAGATCTCGACCAACGTCACCCCCCAGCAGATCGAGTCGCTCCCCCAGAACAACCGCAACTTCCTGGGGCTCGCGGCCCTCGCTCCGGGCGTCCGCGTCACCGACGACACGGACGCGGCCGGGCAGAAGTTCAGGAGTGGCGGCTCCGACGCCCGCCAGGTCAACGTGTTCATCGACGGTCTGTCGTACAAGAACGACGTGCTGCAGGGCGGCGCCTTCATGCAGGACTCCAGCCGCGGCAACCCGTTCCCGCAGAACGCGGTGCAGGAGTTCCGGGTGCTCACCCAGAACTACAAGGCCGAGTACGAGAAGGCGTCTGCGGCGGTGATCACCGCGGTCACCAAATCGGGCGGCAACAAGCTCACCGGCGACGCCTTCTATCTGTACCAGGACAAGGACCTGGTGACCCAGGACGAGATCACGAAGAAACGCGGAGACAAAAAGCCCGACTACGAGCGCAAGCAGATGGGGCTGGCGCTCGGAGGCCCGATCATCCACGACAAGCTCAACTTCTTCCTCTCCTACGAGGGGAACGATCAGGACAGAAACGCCTCCGTCTTCTTCGGCTCCTCCTTGAGCTCCGCGCCGGCCAACGTGCGGCAGTTCCTGAGCGGGTTCGAGACCGGCACGCTGACCTCACCCTTCGAGTCGGACCTGTACTTCGGCAAGCTCTCCTGGCAGCCGACCGAGGGGCAGACCTTCTATGCCACCTACCACCGCCGCGACGAGCAGGAGGTGCGCGGCTTCGGCGGCCAGCGGACGCGCGACGGCGCCGAGAGCTTCGAGGTCAACACCGACGCGTTCGTCGCCAAGCACACGGCCGTGATCGGCAACCTCCTCAACGAGGCCACCGGCACCATGCAGACCCTGGAGTGGGCTCCGACGGCGCTCGCATCCGATACGCCCCGGCAGAACTACGTCGGCATCCTCGACATCGGCGGCAAGGACGCCACCCAGGACTTCAAGCAGGACAAGATCGGCCTGCGCGACGACGCCTCCTATGCGCTCGACTGGCGGGGCACCCACACCTTGAAGGCCGGCGTGTCGGCCAACTGGATGGACTACAAGGTCAGCAAGAACACGTTCGAGAACGGATATTTCGAATTCCGCAGCGACGAGGGGTGGCAGTTCCCGTTCCTGGCGCGCGTCGGCTTCGGAGACCCCGCGCTCGACTTCAGCAATACCGAGGCCGGCCTCTATCTCCAGGACGACTGGCAGGCCAGCGAACGGCTGACGCTGAACCTCGGCGTGCGCTGGGACTACGAGTCGAACATGATCAACAACGACTACCGGACTCCGCCGGAGCTCGTGTCCGCGATGCGGAATGCCTGCCGGACCTACGGCTCGCCGGTGGGTGGCCAGACCACCTGGTGTCTGCGCGATTTCCTCGACTTCGACAAGTACACGACCGACGGCAACGACCGCGACCCCTACTACGGCATGGTCCAGCCGCGCCTCGGCTTCTCCTATGACGTGGGAGGCACCGGCAAGACCGTGGTCTTCGGCGGCTGGGGCAAGTATTACGACCGCGTCAACCTGAACGACATCTTCGACGAGCAGTACCGCCAGCAGTACAAGATCTATACGTTCTGCTTCTCGGCCGATGGCAGCCCGGCGCCGAACTGCGGCGTGCCCGCGCTCGCCTGGAACCCCGGATTTCTCTCCGGAGAGGCCCTGCGGAATCTCGTCGCCAACGGCCAGGCGCCCGGACCCGAGATCTTCCTGGTCAACAACGACATGAAGCCGCCGCGGTCCGACCAGTGGACGCTCGGCGTCCGCCACCAGCTCGGCAACTGGCTGACCGGCCTCTCCTACGTCGGCGTGCGGGGCTACAACAACCTGATGTATTTCTTCGGCGACCTGCCGCCGGGGACCCAGTTCGGAGACCGCTTCGGCGGCAACGTCGGGGTGCCCGGCTACGCCCGCGTCTTCGTGACCTCGACGGCACGGCGCAACTGGTACGACGGGCTCCTGTTCAACCTCGACCGCCCGATCGCGGCCGACGGCCGGTGGGGCTTCAACCTCGCCTACACCTACGCCAAGGCCAAGCAGACCGGCACCGACAACCCCGGCGAAGGGGTCGCGTTCGGCGCCTTCGACTACCTCGACTCCAACAGTCTCTTCAAGATCCCGGGCACGAACGACGAGCGGCACCGGCTGGTGATGAGCGGCACGGTGGCGCTGCCGGCCAACTTCCAGCTCTCGTCGATCATTACGCTCGGCTCCGGCCTTCCGTTCACCATCTTCGACGACTCGGTGGCTCCGTTCACCGTGCGCTGGAACGAAGGGAAACCGGAGAAGTTCGACTTCATCATCCCGAACGCCTGGGCGTACCGCAGCGTCGACGTGCGCCTCGAATGGCAGGCGCCTGAGATCGCCGGCCGCGTTCGCCTCGGTCTGATCGCCGAGGGGTTCAACGTCTTCAACTTCGAAAACGGCGCCGACTTCGACAACGGAAAGCCGCGTCTGCCGGCCACCAACCCGCGTCTCGGCGAGCCCAACCGCCTGATCAACCCCCGCCGCGTGCAGGGCGGGATCAAGGTGGGCTTCTAGCGGTGATGCGCACGACCGCAGCGGCCGCGCTCTGCACGCTCCTTGCGAGCTGCGGGCCGGCCGCTTCCCCGGTCACCACACCGCAGGTTCAACCCGCCGTCCATGCTTCGCCCCTGGTCGACACGCTCCAGGAGCGGACGTTCCGCTATTTCTGGGATCTGGCCGGCCGCGAGAACGGCCTGATCCCGGACCGCTGGCCCACCCCCTCCTTCTCCAGCGTCGCCGCCGTGGGCTTCGCCCTGACCGCCTACCCGGTCGGAATCGAGCACGGATGGATCACGCGCGAGGAGGGCCGCGGCCGGGTGCTCACCACCCTGCGCTTCCTGGCCGACGCGCCCCAGGGTCCGGAGCCCACGGGACGCACCAGCTACAAAGGTTTCTTCTATCACTTCCTCGACATGAAGACCGGGGCCCGCTTCGAGCAGGTCGAGCTGTCGACGATCGATACCACCCTGCTCCTGGCGGGCGCCCTGTTCTGCCAGTCCTATTTCGATCAGAAGATCCCGGAGGAGGAGGAGATCCGCTCGCTCGCCGAGTCGCTCTACGAGCGGGCGGACTGGCAGTGGGTCCGTCCCGACCCTCCCCGCGTCTCCATGGGCTGGCATCCGGAAAAAGGGTTCATCGACTATGAATGGATGGGTCTCAACGAGGCCCCGATCCTCTACGTGCTCGCCCTCGGCTCCCCCACCCATCCGATCGACCGCGAGGATTGGGAGGCCTACACGAGCACCTACAAATGGGGCTCCTTCTACGGCCAGGAGCAAGTGAATTTCCCGCCGCTGTTCGGCCACCAGTACTCGCACATCTGGATCGATTTCCGCGGCATCCGCGACGCCTACATGCGCGCGAAGGGGATCGACTATTTCGAGAACTCGCGCCGCGCAATTCAATCTCAGCGCAGCTATGCCATGGAGAATCCGAGAGGCTTCCGAGGCTACGGCGCCAACGTCTGGGGGCTCACCGCCTGCGACGGTCCGCTCGACGCAGATCTCGAGACCGGTGGCAAGAAGATCCATTTCATGACCTACGCGGCGCGCGGGGCTGCGCTCGGGGATATCCGCGACGACGGCACCATCGCGCCCACCGCGGCAGCCTCCTCGATCGCCTTCGCGCCGGAGCTCGCCATGCCGGCCATCGAGGAGATGCACCACCGCTGGGGTCCCTATCTCTTCTCCAAATACGGCTTCCTCGACGCGTTCAATCCGACGCTCGACCGCGCGATGCCGACCCACCACGGCCATGTCGTCCCCGGCGTCGGCTGGTTCGACGGCGACTATTTAGGCATCGATGAGGGGCCGATCGTGGCAATGATCGAGAACTACCGGACCGGCTTGATCTGGGAGAGGATGCGGCACAATCCGCACATCGTGCGGGGGTTGAAAAGAGCTGGTTTCACTGGGGGGTGGCTGGAGTGAGCGGCGCCCCCACCCGGCCCTCACCCCCGGCCCCTCTCCCGCGAGCGGGAGAGGGGTGCAGGTTAGCCAAAAACCTAACCCTCTCCCCTCTCCCGCTCGCGGGAGAGGGGCCGGGGGTGAGGGCCGGGTGGGCGGGGTTTCTGCTTCTTCTCCTCCTCACCGCCTGCGCCCGCGGCCCCGGCGACGCCCGCACCACCGTCCGCTTCTGGGCCTTCGGCCGCGAGGGGGAGGTGGTGCGCGAGCTGGTGCCGGAGTTCGAGAAGCGCCACCCCGAGATCCGCATGGAGGTCCAGCAGGTCCCCTGGACGGCCGCTCACGAGAAGCTGCTCACCGGCTTTGTGGGCAATGCCACTCCCGACGCCGCGCAGCTGGGCAACACCTGGATTCCGGAGTTCGTCTCGCTGCATGCCCTGGCGCCTCTCGACGAGCGGATCAAGCGGTCGGCCGTGGCGGGCCGCGGCGACTCCTTCGCCGGCATCTGGGACACCAATGTGATCGACGGGGTCACGTGGGGAGTGCCCTGGTATGTCGACACCCGCCTGCTCTTCTATCGGACCGACCTGGTGGCCGCCGCGGGCGGTCCGTGGCCGCCGCGAAGCTGGGGCGAGTGGCGCGACGCAATGGAGCGGATCAAGCGCCGCGGCGGGCCCGGCCGGTTCGCCATCCTCCTCCCCGTCGACGAATGGACGCAGCCGGTCATCTTCGGCCTGCAGGCCAACGCCGGGCTGCTCTCCGACGGCGGCCGGCACGCCGCCTTCCGCGATCCCCGGTTCCGCAAGGCGATGGCCTTCTATCTCGACCTCTATTCCTCCAGGCTGGCGCCGAGCCTCGACCTGCAGAGCGTCGTGAATCTCTACCAGCAGCTCGCGGAGGGGTATTTCGCCATGGTGATCACCGGCCCCTGGAACCTCGGCGAGTTCCGCAACCGGCTGCCGGCCGCGATGCAGGACCGCTGGGCGACCGCTCCTCTGCCGCCGCCGGAGGCAGGGATGCCCTATCCGGGGATCTCGCTCGCGGGCGGCTCGAGCCTCGTCCTCTTCCAGAAATCCCACGCACCGGAGGCGGCCTGGACGTGGCTGGAGTACCTCTCCGAGCCGGCCCAGCAGGCGCGCTTCTATCAGCTCTCGGGGGATCTGCCGGCCCGGCGCGCGGCCTGGAAGCTCGCCGGGCTCGCGGACGATCCCAGAGCGGCGTCCTTTCTCGTCCAGCTCGAGCACGTGGCTCCCACACCGAAAGTCCCGGAATGGGAACAGATCGCCACCCGGGTGGCCGAATGCGCCGAGCAGGTGATGCGGGGAGGCCGCAACCTCGACGCGGCGCTCGCCGACTTGGACAAAGACGTCGACCGGATGCTCGAGAAACGGCGCTGGCTGCTCGATCAGGCCGAGGAGCGCGGGAGGGTGGGCCTCCCCCTCTCCCGGCCGGCGGAGGGGCGATGGGAGAGGGGGACCGAGGGGGTGAGGGCCGCGGAGGCACGGCCGTGACTCCGGACGCGGACGAGGCCCGCGGCTCGCGGGCGGAGCGGCGGGCGGCCTGGGTCCTGATGTCCCCCGCGCTCGGCGCCATCGCCGTCTTCTTCGCCGTGCCGCTGATCGCCGCCCTGCTCCTCTCGCTCACCGACTTCGACATCTACGCCCTGGCCGACCCGCGCAACACCCGGATCGTCGGCGCCGAGAACTACCTTCGCCTGCTGCGCGATCCCCTCTTCTGGAAGGTGATGCGCAACACCCTCGTCTTCGTCGTCCTCGGTGTGCCGTTGACGCTGCTCGCCGCGCTCGGCGGCGCGCTCCTGGTGAATTCGCGGCTGGCGCGTCTGCGCGGCCTCTTCCGCACCGTTTTCTTCGCGCCGGTGGTCACCACCCTCGTGGCCGTGTCGGTCGTCTTCCGTTACCTGTACCACCCGCGCTACGGGATGATCAATCAGATGCTCGGCGTCATCGGCTTACCGCCGATCGACTGGCTCGGCGATCCGGCCTGGGCCACGGCGGCGATCACGCTCCTCGCCGTCTGGCGCAGCTTCGGCTACGCCCTCGTGATCTACGTCGTCGGTCTCCAGGCGATCCCCGAATCGCTCTACGAGGCGGCGGAGCTCGACGGCGCCGGCACCTGGCGGATGCTGCGCAGCATCTCCCTGCCTCTCCTCAAGCCGACCACGCGGTTCGTGGCCGTGCTCACCACCGTGAGCCTGTTCCAGATCTTCGCCGAGCCCTACGTGATGACCCGCGGCGGTCCGCTCTACGCGACGACCTCGATCACGCTCCTGATGTACGAGCAGGGTTTCCGCTGGTGGAACCTCGGCCGCGCGGCGGCGATCGCCTTCGTGCTGTTCGCGCTGATCATCGCCGCCACAGGCCTCCAGGAGCTGCTGCGCCGGAGGTGGAGCTCGTGAGACGACGCAAGCTCGCATTTCTCGCCGTGAACGGTACGCTGCTGCTCCTCGCTCTGCTCACGGCCTTTCCCCTGCTCTGGATGATCTCGGCCTCGTTGATGCCCACCGGCGAGGCGATGACCCTGCCGGCGCGCCTGCTGCCGTCGCGGCCGACTCTGGAGCATTACGGCACGCTGTTCACCCGCCTCGACCTCGGGCGGACTCTCCTCAACTCGCTTCTCCTCGCGACCGCCATCACCGCCATCTCGCTGCTCTGCAACTCGATGGCGGGGTACGCCTTCGCCAAGCTGCGCTTCCGCGGCCGGGACCGCCTCTTCGCTCTCCTCTTGGCGACCCTGATCGTGCCGCCGCAGGTGACGGTGCTGCCGCTCTTCCTGGAGATCCGTGCGCTCGGCCTCGTCAACTCTTTCGGAGGCGTGATCGTGGCGGCGATCGCAACGGTCTTCGGGATCTTCCTGATCCGCCAGTTCGCCCTGGGCATCCCCGACGAGCTCCTCGACGCCGCGCGCCTCGACGGCGCCTCGGAGCTCCGCATCTACTGGACGGTCGTGCTGCCGCTGCTGCGGCCGATCCTGATGACGCTGGGAGTCTTCACGTTCCTCACCTCCTGGAACGATTTCATGTGGCCGCTCATCGTGCTCACCGACGAGAGCAAATACACCCTGCCGGTGGCGCTCGCCAACCTTTCGGGAGAGCACGTCCAGGACACCGAGCTGATGATGGCGGGAGCGGTGATCACGGTCTTGCCGGGCCTGATCCTCTTCCTCTGCATGCAGCGGCAGTACATCGAGGGCATCACCATGGGGAGCGTCAAGGAGTGACCCTACGGCAGAAGGAAATAGGTGGGCAGGATCTCTGTGAGATGCAGGCACTCTATGAATTCAAAGAGACCGATGCAACAGAGAAAACCGCCGCCTTCCATGATTTCACCGCGGAGGGCTGTAGCATTGACCGAAACGTTCCCGTCCGTGAAGCTCGACCAACGTGGAAAGAAGAGAGGGACTCTACCTTTGTACACCGAGTACTCAGAGAAGTTCTCACTCAAGAACCTCTCTTCGGTCCGGATGATGTGAGGGTAGTACACGACGAAAGCGAGAACGAAAAGAAGGGCGGCGGTCAGAGTTTCCGTACAGAGACCCAGACCGATACCGCCGACAAGGGAAAAAAAGTACAACGGGTGTCTGCACATGGAATAAGGTCCCACGGTCACGAGCGCTTTCTTTTTCCGTCCTGCAATATAGGAAAGACACCACAAGCGACCGCAGAAGCCCAGCACAGCGAGCAGAACTCCGATCAAGAAGAGCGTCTGGCCGACGAGGGGGACGCTGGACCAGTAGCTGGAGCCGAGAACCAGCAGGGACAGGATCCCGAGCGCGAACAGCCGACTCACCAACAGCCGCGTCCGGGTTCGGGTGACCTGAAGGGAATTCATCACTTGAATACTGTCCATCGAAGCTCCTCAGACGGAAGGTTCCGCCTTGGCCACACTGGTTCGAGATCCGGGTCGAAAGCGCCCAAGTATACAGACATCCGCCGTCGTCGTGCATCGTTCTCGGCGATCGTGCTTGCCACCCTCCTGCTGGGCGGCGCCGCTTCCGCTCCGGCCCCTCGCCTGTTGGACGACTTCGAAAACGCCTCGAGCTGGAAATCCGCCCCTTCGGACGGCGTCTCCCTCGATCTCTCTTCCGCCGAGGGGCTTCACGGCAAAGCCCTGCGTCTCGATTTCGACTTCCATGGCGGCGCGGGCTATGCCGTGGCGCGCAAGGAGCTGGCGTTCGAGCTGCCGGAGAATTACGAGCTCTCCTTCCGCGTGCGCGGCGAGGCGCCGGTCAACAACTTTGAATTCAAGCTGATCGATCCCACCGGCGACAACGTCTGGTGGGTGAATCGAAAGAATTTCACCTTCCCCTGCGAGTGGACCGAGGTCCGCTACAAGAAGCGGCACATCCAGTTCGCCTGGGGACCGGCCGGCGGCGGCGAGGTCCATCAGGTGGCGGCGCTCGAATTCGCGGTCACCGCCGGAACCGGAGGCAAGGGAACCATCCTCCTCGACGAGCTGACCCTCCGCGAGCTTCCTCCGGAGCATCCGTACGACCGCATGCCCGAAGTGACCGCCACGCCTGGAGGAATCTCTCTCGATTTCCTGGAGAGCCGGGAGTACGGCGGGCTGGTGATCGATTGGGGATCCGGCTCCTGGGCCGGCCGCTACGAGGTCCAGATCTCCGGCGACGGCGCCACCTGGACCACGATTCACACCGTCGACGGCGGCAATGGCGGCCGAGATTATCTCTACCTCCCTGAAACCGAGTCGCGCTTCCTGCGCCTCCATTTCCTGGAAGGCACCGGGACCCCGAAGATCGACGTCAAGCCCCTGGACTGGGCCGCCACACCCGAAGCCTTCTTCACCGCCCTCGCGAAAGACGACCCGCGCGGCGCCTATCCCCGCTGGCTCACCGGTGAGCAGTCGTACTGGACCGTCGTCGGCGTCCCGAGAGACACCGCCGAGGGGCTCTTCAACGAAGACGGCATGCTGGAGAGCGGCAAGGGAGGGTTCTCGATCGAGCCCTTCCTCGCCCAGGACGGCCGCCTCGTCACCTGGAACGACGCGAAGACCACCCCATCGCTGGCCGACGGATACCTGCCGATCCCCTCCGTCACCTGGGAAAAAGGCGATCTCTCCCTGCGGATCACCGCCTTCGCCACAGGAGAAGCGGGGGCCTCCGTCCTGCGAGCCCGATATCGCCTTCACAACCAGGGAAAAACCGAATCGCGTCCGCGTCTCTATCTCGCGATCCGTCCCTTCCAGGTCAATCCCGCCTGGCAGTTCCTCGGCAATCCGCCGGGAGGCGTCTCTCCGATTCGAGAGATCGCCGCCAATGGCCGGACAGTGACGATCAACGGCGAAAAGAAGGTGACGTTCTCGGCGGAGCCCGCAGGTTTCGGTGCCGCCACGTTCGATCAGGGAGTGATCACCGATTTCCTCGCGCAAGGGAATCTGCCGGAGCGTTCGAAAGTGACCGATTCATTCGGCTATGCGTCCGCGGCGGCAAGATGGGATTTCCGGCTCCAGCCTGGGGAGACGAAAGAGGTGGAGGTGGCGATTCCGCTGCATTCCCCCGCCCGACCCTCACCCCCTCAATCCCCCTCTCCCACCCGCACTCACACCCACCCGGGAGAGGGGGAAGCCGGGCCAGGAAGGGAAACGCGGGAGGGGGCGCCCCTCGCCCGGGCGGGCGTGAGTGCGGATGGGAGAGGGGACGGGGGTGAGGGTCGGGTGGGGGAAGCCTGGCATGCCACCTTGGACCGCGTCGACCTCCGCATCCCCGCCGCCGAGCCCCTCGTTCGGACTCTCAAGAGCAACCTCGCCTACATCCTGATCAATCAGGACGGACCCGGCATCCAGCCCGGCTCGCGCTCCTACGAGCGCTCGTGGATCCGCGACGGCGCTCTCACCTCGACGGCGCTGCTGCGCCTCGGCCACTTCGAGGAGGTCCGCGCCTTTCTCGCCTGGTATGCGCCCTATCAGTTTGCGAATGGCAAGGTCCCCTGCTGCGTCGACAGCCGCGGCGCCGATCCGGTGCCGGAGAACGACAGCCATGGCGAGCTGCTCCATCTGGCGGCCGAGTACTACCGCTTCACCGGCGACCGGGAGCTGATCGAGCGCCTGTGGCCTCACATCGAAAAGGCCGTGGGCTATATCGACGAGCTGCGCCAAGAGCGCCGGACCGCGGAGTACCGGACGCCGGACAAGCTTCCCTACTTCGGCCTCCTCCCCGAATCGATCAGCCACGAGGGCTACTCGGACAAGCCCGTCCACTCCTACTGGGACGACTTCTTCGCGCTCCGCGGTCTCGAGGACGCGGCCGATCTCGCCGGCTCCCTCGGCCGGACCGACCAGGCGACGCTCTGGGGCGCGATCCGCGACCAGTTCCGGGCCGACCTCCTCACCTCGGTGCGCAGGACCATCGAGCTCCACAAGCTCGACTACATTCCCGCTTCCGTGGAAAAAGGCGATTTCGATCCCACCTCGACCAGCATCGACATTGCGCCCGGCGGCGAGCTCGAAGGTCTCCCTCAGACTGAGCTGCGGCAGACCTTCGAAAGGTATTACCGGGAATCGATCGCGCGGCGGGACGGCACCCGTGACTGGGACGCCTACACGCCATACGAGCTGCGCACCCTCCGCACCCTCCTCCGCCTCGGCTGGCGCGACCGCGCCCACGAGCTGCTCGCTTTCTTCATGACCGACCGCCGGCCCGCCGCCTGGAACCAGTGGGCCGAGGTCGTCTGGCGCGATCCCCGGACGCCCAAATTCATCGGCGACATGCCCCACACCTGGGTCGGCTCGGAATTCATCCACTCCTTCCTCGACCTCCTCGCCTACGTCCGCGAGGGCGACGGAGCGCTAATCCTGGGAGCCGGCCTCCCTCCGAATTGGAATTCCGTGAGCGTCAAGGGATTGCGGACCGAGTACGGCCCGCTGGAATACTCGGTGACGCCGGAAGGCAACGGGGTGCGCTACCGGATCGCAGCCGGGTTGACGATGCCGCCCGGTGGGATCATCGTCCACTGGCAGGACAAGGAAGCCGCCGTGCACGAGCTGCCGGCGACCGTCGACCTGCTCCCCTGAGAGCCGCTGAGAGAGGACGTCATGACCACGTACGGCCACTTTTCGAACGACGGCACCGAATATGTGGTGACCGATCCCCGGCCGCCGCGGCCATGGGTGAACATCATCGCCAACCCCCGGGTCGGCCTCGCCGTCTCACAGACCGGCAGCGGCTTCTCGTGGATCGACAACTCGCAGCTCGCCGTGCTGGTGCGCTGGCAGCAGGAATTCGCCGACGACCGCTCCGGCCGCTTCCTGTATCTCTGGGACCACGACACCGACGAGGTCTGGTCGCTCGCGCCCGCCCCCTGCTGGCCGGCCTACGACCGCTACTCCTGCCGGCACGGTCATGGTTACACCACCTTCGAGACCGAGCACCAGGGACTGACGGCCCGCTGGACCTTGTTCGTCGACTCCGAAGCCACGGTCGAGCTGTGGCGGGTGCGTCTCGCGAACACGAGCGGCCGGCAGCGCCGGCTCTCGGTCGTGGCCTTTCTCGAATGGAACTGCGGCGTGGCGCCCGCGCCCCGGCGGGAGTTCCAGAAGCTGTTCCTCGAGACCTCCTTCGATCGGGACCAGGGTCTGATCCTCGCCGGCAGCCACATGTGGGATGTCTCCTCGAAGCACTGGGGCCACTGGAACACGAGCTTCCCCTTCTGGAGCGCCTTCGCGGCAGCCACGCCGGTCGCCGCGGCCGAGGGGGACAAGGCGGCTTTCCTCGGCCGCTCCGGCAGCTGGCACAGGCCCGCGGCCCTGTGCCGCGACACGCCCTGGCCATCGCTCTTCGGACGCCACCACGATCCCGTCGCGGCGCTCCGCTGCGATGTCGAGCTGACCGCGGGCGGCGCTCACGATCTCGGGTTCACCCTGGCCACCGCCGAGGACCGCGACGAGGCGGCGGCTCTGGCCCGGCGCTTCGCCGTTCCGGAGGTCATGGACGCCTCGCTCGCCGCGGCCGTCGCCGGCTGGCGCGACCGCCTGGCCGGCCATCGCATCGAGACCCCTGATCCGCTCCTCGATGCTCTCGCCAATGACTGGCTGCGCTACCAGGCGATCTCGGCGCGGCTCTGGGGCCGCGCGGGCTACTACCAACAGAGCGGCGCTTACGGCTTCCGGGACCAGCTTCAGGACTCGCAGGTCTGGCTCACCATCGATCCGCCGCGCTGCCGCGCCCAGATCTCCCTCCACGCGGCGCACCAGCTCGCCGACGGCTCGGTCTACCACTGGTGGCATCCGCTCTCCGAGCAGGGGCACATCACCCGGATGACCGACGACCTCCTCTGGCTCGCCTTCGTGACCGCCAACTACCTCAAGGAGACCGGCGACTTCTCGATCCTGGACGATCGCGCTCCCTACCTCGATGCGGAGCCGTATCCCCTCCACGATCACGTCGAGCGCGCCTTCGCCCGCGTCTTCGCCCGCACCGGGCCGCGCGGGCTCCCTTACATCGGCGCCGGAGACTGGAACGACGGGCTGTCGGCGCTCGGCCTGGAGGAGCGCGGCGAGTCGGTCTGGCTCGCCCATTTCCTCGCCGGCCTGCTCGCCGACTGGAGCGAGATCCACCGCCGCTGTGGCGAGCCGGAGAAAGCCGCCGGCCTCGCAGCGCGCCGGCAGGCCCTGGTCGAGGCGGTCAACCGGCACGCCTGGGACGGCGCCTGGTATCGCCGCGCCACCCGCGACGACGGCACCTGGATCGGCAGCGCCGGCAACCACGCCGGCCGCATCTTCCTCAACGCGCAGACCTGGGCCATCCTGAACGACATCGCCCCGCCGGAGCGGGCCGCCGCCTGCCTCGCGGCGATCAAAGAGCACCTGGTGAGCCCGGCCGGAGCCCTCCTCCTGGCCCCCGCCTACAGCGTCCCCGACGAGACGATCGGCTACATCACCCGCTACGCCCCGGGCTTGAGGGAGAACGGCGGCGTCTACACCCACGCCGCCACCTGGGCGATCGCCGCCGCGGCCAAGATGAAGGACGCGGACCTGGTCGGGCGCCTCCTCACCGCCATCCATCCCGCCAACAAGGACCCCGAGCGCTACTGGGCCGAGCCCTACGTCCTGCCCGGCAACGTCGACGGCCCCGACTCCCCCTACCACGGCCGTGCCGGCTGGACCTGGTACACCGGCTCCGCCGCCTGGCTGCCGCGGGTCCTCTCCGAATGGGTCCTGGGTGTCCGCCCCACCTGGGAGGGCCTGCGCTTCGATCCCTGCCTGCCGGCCGGCTGGACCCGGGCCGCCATGCGCCGCCCCTGGCGGGGTGCCCACCTGCACATCGAGATCGAGCGGGTGGCGGGACTGGCACCGGGAGAGGTGGAAGTGACAATGGATGGCGAGCCGCTCGCGGGCGGGGTGCTCGGGGAGGTGCGGGCAGGGGCGGAGGTGCGAGTGGGAGTGCGTTTTTAACAAGCCGTGGCCGTTTCGCGGCGGGCGGCTTCCCGGAAGAGGAGGAGGCCAGCCAGAGGCTCACGGGCGACGTCCAGATCGCGGAAGACTGTCACCCATTCTCGCTGGCGAGCTCGGAGGCAGCCTAGATAGATGATGGTGAACAGAAGTGGGCGCAGGAGGGGAAAATACTCCTTGTCGAACGGACAATTGATAAACACATTCCATTCATAGCTTGGCGCCGGCCCTTCGTCGCTCACCCTTTATCCTTCGGGGGATGAGGATCGTTCCCATACGAATCCTTGCTCCGGATTGTACCGTCCCGCTTGTGGACGTAGAGCTCGGAGCCTTGATTCTTGCTCAGCTCACGAGCATATGAAATAGCCTTCCCTTGCGTAGCGAAGGTCCTCGTGGCTTTCGCTGCCCCTCCCTTCTTCACGCTCCATCCCCCGTTGGGATTCGGGACGACGTGCTGTGCGTTTCTGGACATTTGGTACTCCGTTAATTTGTTTGGTAAATTCCTCATCTTTCTGGAACCTAGCTTACGACAGACCCGCGCTCGCGTCAATATGGATTGGATGACGCCTCGCAGGCGGATCCTCCTCGCAGGACTGGCGTGAACCTGCCAGGCCTGGGCCTCACTCAGCGCGGTGCGAGAAGCGCCCGCGCGTCGGCTGTCGCGGGGGTCACGACATGCCGGCCTCACCCCGGTCAGAGAGAGCCCTTGTCCCCAACGGTCACCATGCTTCCGTCCGGCAGCCGCTCCACACCCGGTCCCCAGGCGCCGAGGAGCTGGCGGCGCCACCAGTGGCCGGTGGCGCGGCGCTCGGCTCGATTGGTGAACCAGTATTGCCAGAGAACCGTGCGTACCTGCCGCGGCGGCGCGCCGGCGAAGGGATCGGACCGGAAGAGGGCGAGCACGCCGGGGCTCCTTTCGAGCAGCCGCTCCTCGGCGTGGACCACCCAAGGGTTCTGCTGCCAGGACCCCAGCGAGGCGAACCACAGGTTCCATTCGAAGCGCGGCTGGTAGGGCGCGTAGATTCCGGGCGCCTCGGCCGGGTCCTGCGGCTTGTAGCGGAACGGATAGGGAATCCACGTGCGGCCGTCCCGCGTTCCCTGGAACTCGATCTCCCACCGCCCTCGGGTCATCACCGCGAACAGGCCGTAGGCGTTGGCGATGCGGAACGGCGCCAGCACCGTAGCCGGCCAGGCCAGGGGTCCCGGACGGTACGGCAGGAAGGCGAAGATGGTGGCCCACAGGACCAAGGTCAGCGCCACGGCGGCGCCGATCATCCGCCAGCGCGGCGCCGGACGGACGTCTGCCGCCGCCGGCGGCCGGAGCCCGAGGCGCGCCAGGACTCTATCGTCCAGCAGGAGAAAGCCGAGGACGAGCACCAGGTAGTTGAGGAAGGCGTAGTTGGCCGAGAGGATGATGCCGATCTGGAGCACGGTCACGATCGAGAAGCAGGCGAGGCGGAACGGGCGCGGCAGCCAGGCCAGCCAGACCAGGACGAGCTCCACGACGAGTGTGAGCAGCGCGGTGGCAGCGTGGAATCCGTGCGGGAGCTGGTGGGCGTACCAGCCGATCCAGGTGGGCAGCGGACCGGTCTCGTAGTAGTGATCCATCGCGGTCAGATGCCGCCACTGCTCGTCGCCGCTCATCAGCTTGACCAGTCCCGATTCGAAATAGATCCGGAACCATTCCCAACGCAGCAGGAAGAGGCTGGCCCGGGAAGGCGGATGATTCGCCCCGAGGCCCGGCCGCAGCCCGCGCGGCGCAAAGAACAGGGAGAGGAAGGCCGCTTCGAGCAGCATGCCGTCCGACTGGTAGGACGAGAAGTCCTGGGCGGCGCTGATGAACGACAGGAAGAGGACGAGGCAGATTGCGATCGATCCCCGCGGCCAGAGGTTCAGCGTGAGGAGCGCCGAAGCGATCAATCCGGTCCACACCAGAGCGGAGAGCGCGCCGCTCCCGGAGCCGATCCAGAGCACCGTGGGGACCCAATAGAAGCGGGAGAGGCCGGGCAGCATGCGCGCCACGTCGACGAGGTAGTCGCCGGCGGGCAGGATGCCGCGGGGGCCGATCAGGCCCTGGATCTGGAAGGCGAGCGAGTAGAAGGCCGAAAAGAAGATCAGGCCGAGGCAGCGCAGGAAGATCCAGCGCGGCCACAGCACGCCGCCCCCGGTCGCGGCGTCCGGAGCGAAGAGACGAGCGGCCAGCGTTCGCACGACACCAGGATAAGCGATCGTGCGAGCTACCGGCGCTCCCGGCGCAGCATGTGGTTCAGGCCCCCGACCCTGTACCAGTGGTAGCCGTACCCTTCGACGGTGATCTTGTGAGTGCCTCGCGCGTCCGCCTCGCTCTGGTCCACGATGAGCAGGTTGACCAGCTTCTCTCCCTCGGGGCCGGGCCGGATGCGGGCCTCGTGGGGCTTGTCGTCGAAGTTGTGGATCGTGACCAGAGAGTTGCCCCGCCAGTCGTAGCGCATCGCCAGCAGGCTGGGGGAGCCCGCCGACAGGATCTTCCAATCGCCCCAGCCGATCTCCGGGCACTCCTTTCTCACCCGGATCATGTCCGCCATCCAGTTCAGGAGAGACTTTGGATCCCGTCGCTGGAGCTCCACGTTCACGCGGGAACAGGAGAAAGGCCCCTTTTCGACCAGCGGGCGCACGGGCTTGTCGGCGAGCGTGAACCCGGCATGCGGCTCCTCGGACCACTGCATCGGCGTGCGGACCGGTTCCCGTTCCGGCTGCGCGAGATCGTCGCCCATCCCGATCTCGTCGCCGTAGCGGATCACCGGCGTGCCGGGCAGCGAGAAGAGGAGGCTGTAGGCGAGCTCGATCTGCTGCCGGTTGCCCAGCATCGGCGCGAGCCGGCGGCGGATGCCGCGGTTGTAGAGCTGCATCTCCTTCTCGGGAGCAAAGCGGGCGAAGACCTGCGCCCGCTGCTCGGCCGTCAAGCGCCCCAGATCGAGCTCGTCGTGATTGCGGAGAAATTGCGCCCATTGCGCGTTGCCGGGGATGTTCCTGGTGGCGCGCAAGGCCTCGACGAGAGGGCCGACGTCCGCCGTAGCCAGCGCATAGAACAGGTGCTGGTTGACGAAAAAGTTGAACATCATGTGGATGCCTTCGTCGGAAGCTCCGAAGTACTTCCGGGTCTCCTGGGGAAGCACGTTCGCCTCGCCGAGGAACACGGCGTCGCCGCGGCGCCATTGCAGGAACCGGCGCATTTCGGCGAGGTACTGGAACTCGAGCACGGGCTTCCCTCCGTCGGTTGACGGCTTTTCCAGGATGAACGGCACAGCGTCCACACGGAAGCCCGCGACTCCCAACTGCAGCCAGTAGCCCATGATGCGCCGGACCTCGGCCCGCACCTGGGGATTGTCCATGTTGAGATCGGGCTGGAAGTCGTAGAAGCGGTGGAAGTAGTACTCTCGCGCCTTCTCGTCGCGGGTCCAGGTCGATTTCTGCACGCCGGGAAAGACCATCCCCTGGTTCCAGCCCTTCGGGCGCTTCTTCGACCAGACGTACCAGTCCCGATAGATGGAATTCTTGTCGCTCCGCGCCTCCTGGAACCACCGGTGCTGATCGGAGGTGTGGTTCACGACGAGATCGATGATCACCTTGATGCCGCGTTTGTCCGCCTGCTGCATGAACTCGACGAAGTCGCCGCTCGAGCCGTTCCGCGGGTCCACGCCGTAGAAATCGGAGATGTCGTAGCCGTTGTCCCGGTTGGGCGTCGGCTGGAACGGAGCGAGCCAGACGGCGTCGATGCCGAGCGACTCGAGATAGTCGAGCCGGCGCATCAGTCCTTCGAAATCGCCGACGCCGTCACCGTTGGCGTCCATGAACGTCTCGACCTTGAGGCTGTAGATGATGCTGTGCTTGTACCAGAGGTCTTCGATCACGGGCGGGACCCTCCCTTCCACCGCCCGTGAGGTCGTGCAAGACCTTTGCCGCGGCCTCGGGTCTCTACCCTCTCTGCCGGGTGAGCAGCTCCAGATACGCGAGACGCGCCCGCAGCGCCTCCGCGACCATCCTCTCGTGGACGGCGAGGTGGTGGGCGTCGGCGGGGTCGGCGGAGAGATGGGATTCGACGTCGCCGTTCAGAGCGATGCGGGTGCGGGCCTTGAGCCGGCCTCCGGCCGGATCCGCAGGGTCGGCGGCGGCCCAGGTGGAGACGGTGAAGGTGTTGAGGTCGGTCCCGCCGGCTTCGCCGGGAAGGAAACGGGCCGGCGCGGGCGGGTCGGCTTTCGAGACGACGGTGAGACCGGGGAGGTCGATGGGTGCGAAATGGAGGCTCCGGAGGGGCTCGGGAACCGGCGGCAGCGGTCTCTCCCAGTAGATCGGACGGATGAAGGCCGCCCCTTTGCGCCCGGAGAGGCCCAGGGCGTGGCGCCACTCCTGCTCCACGTAGGGGGATCGACTGGCCGGGGTGGACCAGAAGAGCTGAAAGATGTCGGCCCTTTCGATCATCCGGAGGAGCTCGTCCGACCAGCTCTGCCCGCTCTTCAGGGTCATCACGTCGCGCAGGTAGTCCATCCCCAGCGCCTGGCAGGCCTTCTCCATGGCCTCGACCATCGGCGTGTCGTCGTGCGAGTAGGAAGCGAAGACGGATTGATAGAGGCGCGCGGATTGGAGGCCGGGACCCGGCTCCGGGGTGTCCTCCGCAGGGGCTCCGGGGCTGGGCACCACCACCGGCAGGCGGAGGTCTGCGACGAGGAGCGGCCCCACGTAGCAGGCGATCGAGCCTTCGATGACGTGCCCCACCCGGTCGCCTGTGGCAATCATGGTGAAGTCGGCCCGCTGCCAGGCGCCGGACCAGGTGAGCCGCGCCTGCGGCGGATCGAAGAGCAGCCCTTCTCCCTGGGGCACGACGAGGATCTCCGTGCCCGGGGCGATCGCCGCAGCGGACGAGGCTTCAGCGGCGCGGTATTTCGAGACTGCCTTGCCCAGCACCTGCCCGGCGTCGCCCGCCACCGCGCCTCCGGCGGAGAGGAGGTGGGCATAGACCAGGAGCTTCGCCGACTCCCCCACCGGCAAGGCCCGCGGATGCCACGCGCTGATGTGCACCTCATCGACAGCGGGGACGGCGGTCCCCAGGCGCGTACCGAAGGAGACCGAACCCTCTCCGGAAGGAGCTTCCACCTCCGCCCCTCGCTCGGTGCTCACCCTGGGAGCGGCGGTGAAGACGGGCAGCCGCACCGCCGGATCGCCCAGGATCACATATCCGCGGGCGTCGTTGTTGGAGGTCCACAGGCCGGCCAGCTCGTAGGGATCGGCTTCCTGGCCGCATTCGATATCTTCGAGCCGATCTGCGAGCACGGTGGAGAGCTCGGCGTACCGCTCGTTGAAGTACTCCATGGCGGAGCCCACGGGATGGCCGTCGAGGAGCCGGGTCAGGGAGCTCTCGAACACCGTGGTCTGCGCGCCCGCTTTCTGCCAGTGGAACGAATAGCCCCAGGCCCGCTCCACGTGTCCGATCACGGCCAGCGCGCCGCCTCTGGGGTGCGCAAGCAGAGAGGTGGGGAGCGCCGCCAGGAAGGGCTCGGGAGCGATCGCCGCGCGGTCTTTGAACGCCTGCTTGGCGAACTCGTCGAGCTGCGGCGTGCCGGCGCCGTAGCAGGCAAAGAAAAACGCGAACATTCCGAGGAGCCCGGCGCCGGCCGCCAGGTCGTCGCCGGCGAAGTAGAAGTCCTGGGGGATCGCGCCTTTCCACCCTTCCGGTCCCGGCCAGTCGCCGCACAGCAGCGCTCCCTGGTGCGGACGCTGGAGCGGGTGGCCCAGGGGAAATTCGAGGCCATGGCTCGCGGTGAAGAGGAGCGCCGGTGTCTCCCCTCCGCCCAGCAGGCGGGCGAGCCTGGCCTTCGTCGCCTCGCCCGCGAGGACCGCGTTCATCTGCCAGTCGGGCCGCGCCGTGCCCATCGCCGCGAGGAGCGGCTTCACCAGACTCTGGGAGCTCAGGCGGGTGGCGGCGTCGGCGGCGTTCTCGACGCCGAAGAAGCTCATCCGCCGCGGCAGGGCGACCTTGCCGGTCTCCGCCGCCACGACGCTCGCGGCGTAGCGCGCATAGTCCTCGGCGCGGTCGAAATAGAGACGGCCGACGGCGTATTGCACGTCGAGCTGGGACTGGAAGCGGTAGGGGATCTGCTCCGGGCTGCCGACGAGGAGCAGGTAGTAGGGCATCTTCACGGGATCGGCCGGTCCCGGACCCACCTTGTTGCGGGCGAGAAACTGCGCCTTGGGCTGCGCGGAGACCGTCTCGAAGACCTTGAACAGGTCGCCGGCCTGCTCGCGGCGCAGGTCGAGCAGCGGGGCGAGCGCCTCGCGCACCGCCGGCTCGACGTCCTTGGCGAAGATCACGCCCCAGCCAGCCTGATCGAGCCGCTTGGGGTCGATCCCCTCCTTCACGCCGAAGTGCCGGTTGCCCTGCTGCTCGGAGCGGAAGCGGAGCTCGGCGAGGTTCTCGGGCTTTTCCTCGCCGCGCAGGAAGCGCGCCAGCTCCTCCGCCGTCATCGGCGGCAGACCGTAGGTGCCGGTGGCGCCGTTGACACCGTTGAAGGTGAGGAGATCAGAGGGCTTGGTGTCGGACATGGTCTGTAGCTCCCGGCTCAAGGGGTCCGCTTCGTTTTCTTCAGCAGGATCTCTACTTTGCCCTCATCGTTCTCGGCCACTCCGACCACTACAGTGTATCGGCCATTCCTTTTCAGCGTGTGATTCTTGAGGAGGCTGTTCCCGTGGCCGCCGCTGTCGTCGTCGAACGCCTCCTTGTCGTAATCGGGGTCGAAGAGAGCAACATGGGGGTCGAGGCCGGGGGTCTTTCCGGTGACCCTGAGAGTGACCACCTCGCCGGCCTTTCCGTCGAAGACGAAGCGGGTATCATTCCAGATCTTTCGGGTGGCTGTCCTGCCAGACTTGAGCTCCTCTGGAGGGCTTGGTGGAGCTGGTTTCGGCACCCTTCTAGTGGCCGCTTGGCCAGGTTCGAGAACCTCTGGAGAGCTGGCTGGAACATTACCGGTTGGCGGTGCCTCTACAGGCGCTGGCACGAATGTGTTTATGGAGACATACAAAGTGACCATCCCACCGAGGAGCAATAACAACACAAAGAGCCTGATGCGGCACCTGTTCATACTCATCCCCAGCCTGAGTTTCAGGTTGCTCTTGATCAGTGTACCATCAGCTCAGGGCCGGCCGCGTGAAGCGCCTTTTGTGAGCAGAACCTCCACCTCGCCCTGGCTTTGGCCGTCCGATCTGACGATGACGGTGTACTGCCCGGTCTTCTTCAAGGCGTGATCCTTGATAAGACTGTTGCCGTGCCCGCCGCTGTCGTCGTCGAAGGCCTCAACCTGGCTCTTGGGATCGACGAGAGAAATATTCGGATCGAGGCCCGGGCTCATGCTGTTCACCTGGAGAGTGATCACCTCGCCGGCATGCCCTGCAAAAATAAAGGAAGAGAACTTCCACATGTGCTCGGTGACTGCGCGGCCAGGCTCGAGCGTCGTCAGGAGAGGCGGAGGTGGCGGTGGAAGGACCGGAGGGGGCTCAGGAGGGGGCTCAGGAGGAGGTGGTGACGGAGGAGGAGATACCTCCGGCGCAGTTGGCGGCAGAGGAGCCGACGCGGCGCAGGCTTGGAGAGCTATTCCAGCGGTGAGGAGGACCGCCGACACGAGGAACACCTGGCTTCTTCTCAGCATGGTTATCTCCTTTTGCAAGATTCAGGACGGCGGCTTCGCCTTTTCAAGCAGGATCTCCACCTTGCCCTGGGCCTTTCCGTCTGATCCGACAATGACGGTGTACTCGCCGGTCCGTTTCAGGATGTGATCCTTGATGAGACTGTTTCCGTGCTCCCCGCTGTCGTCGTCTGACGCCTCCTCGGCGTCCTCGGGATCGATGAGCGAAACATGCGGGTCCAGGCCGGACGCTTTGCTCGTCACCCTGAGGGCGATCACCTCGCCGGCCTTTCCTTCGAACAAGAAGTGAAGATCCTTTTTCCAGACCGTCCGGGTGACCGCTCGGCCAGGCACGAGGTTCTCTGGAAGAGTGGGCGCAGGAGAGCAAGCCGTCCCGGCGGTGAAGAGAACCAGCAACGCGATGAGCGCATGACCTCGGTTGAGCATCGTCATCTCCTCGGCTTGCAGGATTCGGGTTTTGGCTCGAAGTGAATCCAGGTCTGGCACTCCGCTTCGGTCAGCTCGCGCCCGGCGAGATCGCGGGCTGCGCTCTGCCAGTCGAGGTTCCAGAGCATGATTGTGTGATCGTCCGATGCTGAAGCCAGAGTGCGGCCGTCCGGGCTCATCGCCAGGCTGTTGACGGACAGGCCGGCTGTGCCATGGCGCAACCGGCCGATCTCCTGCCGCGCCTCCGGGTCCCAGACGATCAGCTCACCCCCCTGGTCTGCCGAAACGAGCCTCCCGTCTGGATTGAAGGCGACAGACGAGACCAGCTCTCTGTGGCCGGCGAGGCAGCCCCGGAATTTCCCGGAAGGCATCTCCCACAGGAAGACACACCTGGTGTCACCTTCCCGGCTGGCCGCGGCCACGAGGCGGCCAGCCGGGCTCTCGGCCAGCGCCGCAAGGATCTGCGGCGGGGAAGGCGGGTCGGGTTTGAGGAGAGATTTCTGTTTGCCGGTCGCGATGTCCCAGCCGAAAACCTGCCCCGTTTCGTCGCTCGCCAGCAGCGTCTTCCCTGCCTCACGAAAGAGGAAGCTCCAAATGGTGCCGGGATGGCTGGCCAGCGTCCGGCCCCGCGGAGGATCGAGGGAGAGATCCCACTGCACGAGGTCGCGGCCCTCGGCGGCGAAGAGGGACTCGCCGTCGGGACTGAAGACCAAGGCGTTGACCGGCTTCTCGGCCTTCCAGCTCGCGGCTTCTACAGCCTTCCTATCCTCTGTGTTCAACCGCCAGAGATGGAGGGTGCCGTCCACATCGCGGCTGCCGGAGGCAATTCGCTGGCCGTCCGGGCTGAAGGCCACCGCCCGGGTCGGACCGGCGCTCCCGGGAAGCTCGGTTCCGGTGCTGGAGGCCAGATCCCAGAGCCTCACGGTTCCCTTCGCGTCGGCAGGGGCCGGGCCGCTGCCATCCTCCCGTCGCCCTTCTCCCGAGACCAGCCGGCGGCCGTCCGGGCTGAAGGCCAGGCCCCAGACCTCGTCGCGGTGTCCGAGGAGCGGCCGGGCGAGGCGATCCGTGGCGGACGGCTTCCAGAGGATCACCTTGCCATCCTCCCCGGCTGAGGCCAAGATAGTGCCGTCCTGGTTGAAGGCGACTCTGGCCACCGGCGCATCGTGGCCGCCGAGGGGGTCCGCCGCCGGCTTTCGCGATTCCAGGTCCCAGAGAACGATGGTCCTCCCGTCTCCGGCAGCCGCCAGGGTCTTGCCATCGGGTCGAAAAGCGAGGCTGTGGATCGGTTTCCCGTCTCCCCTCAGGACTTCTTGCCGCGACGTGCTCAGATTCCAGAAGGTGATATCTCCCTTCTCGCCGGCCGCCGCGAGCGTGCTCCCGTTGGGATCGAACGCCACGCTCGCGACAGCTCCGCCGTCCGACGCTTGTACCTGCGACGACCTGGCTCCTGGGAGATCCCAAAGGTCGACGGCTCCATTCACCTCGCGTCCTATCGCCAGCCGGGCGCAGTCCGGGGTCACCGCGAGGCTCACGACACGCGGGCCTTTCTGCAGCGACTGCGGCGCCTCGGAGCTGCCGGGCCGCCAGAAGCTCAGCTCGTTTTTGGAGATCCAGGCGAGACGTGCGCCGTCCGCCGCGCCGCAAAAGGCCAAGCCGCGGACCACGGTCTCGAGCGGCGGCGTGGTCTGCCGGCGCGGCGGCGTGACGCTCAGGTCCCAGAGGCCGAGCAAGCCCACGTTGTCCGTCGTCTTCCCGCCGGCGGCGAGCCAGCGGCCGTCGGGGCTGAACGCCACGATCCTCACCTCGAACGCCTTGTCGAGGCGCAGGGGCGACCCCGGTGACGTCTTTCCGGTCTCGGTGTCCCAGAGCTCGATGGCATCGGACTCTCCAGAGGCGGCGAGCATCGAGCCGCCGGGCCGGAAGGCGACGCTCAGCCTCTTGCCCGGGCCGCCCTGCAGGAAGCGCCAGAGACGAGGATTGTGCTGGAGAGCGGTCAACAGGCTCCGGCGCGCCTCCAGGGTAGGAGCGATCCGGCCCGCCTCCAAGGAGAGGAGGAGAGCGAGGTCGAGCTGCCTGTCGAGGAGCTGCGATGATTGCAGCGCCAGCTCGCGGGAGGCGGAGCGGCGCGCCTCCTGTTTCACCGCGGTATAGGACAACCAAGCCCAGACCAATGCCGCGAGAGCCAGGACGCTGGTGAGGGTCGCGCCGATGGCCAGCCACCGGATGCGCCGCGCCTGCCGCCGCTCCCGCTCGGCGAGCGCGTAGGCTCGGCTCGACTCGGCGAGGAAGCGCCGCTCGACCTCCGTGACCAGCGCTCCATTCTCCGCCGCCCAGCGCACCCCCTCCGCCACTTCCGGCCCGGTCAGCAGCAGCCCGGGAGGCCGCCCCTGCCGTTCCCAGAGCGCGGCCCGCCGTTGGGCCTCGACGAGATGCTTTTCCCGCCAGGCGGCGTTGTTGCTGATGACCGGCTCGATCAGGCGATCGTGGGCCAGCTCATACCACGTCGCTCCGGCCCGCTTCTCCGCCCTGACGAGATGCGTGGCGCGGAGCGGTTCGATCAGCTCGTTGGCCAGGCCGCCGCTCGCCTTGGCCTCGCGCAGCACCTGCCCGCGGATGCCGCCGGCGGTGATCAGCTCTTCGCCGAACCAGTCGCGGATCGCCCGCTCCCGGCCGAGATCGTCCGCAGCGATCCGTGCCACCGAATCGGCGTAGTAGGCCGCCAAGGCTGCGGTGACGTCGCCGAAGCGCTCGAGGTCTTCTTCATCGATCGTCAGGTCGTCTTCCGGCATGGCGTCCCAGAGGCGGCGGCAGACCACCTGGAGCTGCACGGGCTCGACGTGCTGGCCGGTCTCCTCGAGGAACGAGCCGTCCGGCTGCTGCACCTTCATCGTCGCCAGATCGGTGACCAGCTTGTCGACCGCAGGAAACGTGCGGCCTGCTTCACCGGCAGGCTCGACCATGGCCTTCCGGGCAGCAGCGCGGTCCAGGAGATCGATCCGGAAACGGTTCTTGAGATGCGTGGGCACCTGCCGGGCATAAGGATCGAGAGGCGCCAGGTAATCCTCGCGGAGCGCGAAGAGAGCCCACACCCGCGGGTTGCGCAGCAATTCGCCGAGCTGATCGAAAAACCCATGCTTCGCCTCGACCGCCAGCGGATCAACGGTCAGGATCTCTTCAAACTGATCGAAGAGCAGGACTACGTTCTGCGGCGCCGACCGCCGCCGCGGGCGCTGCTCGAAGTAGGTGGCCAGGGTCTGCTGGGCGAGCACCTCCAACGGCCGGCGGAACGACTTGGGCACTCCCTCCTCGAATCCCTGCACCGCGCTCAGCACGTAGCGGTTGGTTCCCGGGTTCGTCCCTGAAAGCGCCGGCTCCGCGTTGACCCGGGTGGGGCCCCAGACGTCGAACGAGCGGGCGAGAAGCGGCAGGAGGCCCGCCTGAACCAGCGAGCTCTTGCCCGCTCCCGAGGGCGAATGGAGCAGCACGATGCGCTCGGCGTTCAGGCGAAAATGGAGCTCGCTGATCTCGCGCTCGCGGCCATAGAGGCGCTCCCCCAGTTCGAAAGGACGCGGGCCGACGAACGGGTTGGGACCGGCGTGCCGGTTCATCATGGACCGGCCGGCAGGTCGGGGCAGGTGCGCCGATAGGGGATGTCCCTGCCCAGGAACTGGTGCCATTCCGCCTGCGTCAGATTACGATTCGCCAAGCGGCAGGCGCGTAATTTCCAAGAATCTAGGCCTACATCCCAAAGAAGGATGGGTGGCAACTTAGAGGAGTCGTCGGTAACGCTGTAAGTGCTGGAGGACAGGAGTTTCCCCTCGGGGCTGAAGCTCAAGCTCGGGACGCCCACCCCTGCCGATCGGAAAGGTTCGCCGATGGGCTGGCTGGCCCCCACGTCCCAGAGTTGGATCGCACAGTCGGGGTAGTCACAACTACTGGATGCTAAAAGGGTGGAGTCGCGGCTGAACGCCAGACTCGCCACCGTCTTGGCAGCGCCGAAGGGTTCACCGAGCGGCTGTCCCGTCTTGACGTCCCAGAACTGCAGAGTGCAATCGAAGCCGAGGCCACTAGCGAGGCCAGCTACTGGACTGCTGTGTCCGCTCGCGACAGCCAGACGTCGCCCGTCTGGGCTGTATGCGAGGCTCAGCACGATCTTGTCGCCGACAGCAAAGGGCTTCCCGATCAATCGTCCTGTGTGCACGTCCCGGATGACGATGGTGTCGTGGCTCGATCCATCCTTCTGAAGGTTGGATTCGATGAGCGAGCCGACGTTATGAAGGCTGGAGGCGAGGAGCGAGCCGTCCGGGCTGAAGGCCATGGGAGTCCCCGCCTCCACCCACGAGAATCCACTGAGGGGGCCCGCGAGCTGAGCTCCTTTCTTGAGGTCCCAGACGATGATCGTCTGGTTCTCTGCGGTGGCCAGGAGTCTGCCGTCGGGGCTTAGAGTTGCGCCCATCCATTCCCCCGGCCCGGAACCTCTGAACGACCGACGCGTGTCGACTGGCTTGTCTTCCGCGACGCTCCACAAGTTCACCGTGCCATTCGATTCCACCAGGGTCAGGCGAGAACCATCAGCGCCAAAACCCATTCCCGTGAGGTTGCCCAGTTCCCCGCCGAGGGATTTGGCGAGGGGCTTCGCCTGTCCAGGCTTCCAGAGAAGGACCGTGCCGCTCCCGTGCAGAAACTTGTTCCCCGTGCCGATCGCGAGGCGAGCACTGTCGCGGCTGAAAGCCACGCTCGTCACTATTTCCGGCGTGATGAGCTCTTCGAGTGGCCGTGCCCTTTCCCGGTCACTACGGATGGTTTTCACATCCCAGAGGCGTAAGCTGCCCCCTAAGACAAAATCATTTCCACTTCCATCCACCAGGTACTCGCCGTCAGGGCTGAAAGCGACTCTGTTCACCGGCTGGCCCACCTTGAATTCCGCAAGCGGCTCTCCATCGTGCGTGCTCCAGACGACGATTTCGCCTTCGTCGTCAGGACGGATGTCCGGGTCGACTCTGATTCCGGCAACGAGGAGCGAGCCGTCGGGGCTGAACGCGAGATCGTTGAGGACGCGCTGCTCATCGATCTGGGCAAACTCCCTGGGCGGGCTGTCGTCTTTGAGAGCCCTGAGAGTGATCCTCCTGCCATGGCCGACAGCCAGCGTTTTTCGGTCGTCACTGAAAGCCACTACATCGCCCTTGCCGGAAAAGGATTCGTCGACAGCGGGGAGACCTTTCGCGTCAATCCAGATGATGTTTCTCTCGTATTGCTCGACGAGAACAAGGTGCTCGCCGCCCGGAGTGAATGCCATTTGCCCTATGATCTGGTTGAACTCGAGGGGTTCACCGATCGGCTGGAAGGTCTCGCTATTCCAAAACTGCAAGCTACTGTGTAGGTCAGTCCCCGAGCCCAGGTCCAGATCCCCGCTCACCGTCGCTAACCGCTTGCCGTCGGGACTGAAAGCCACGCCGCTGACTGTGTCTCCGACGAGGCGGAGAGGCGCAGCCAGAGGCTGGCCGGTAGCCACGTTCCAAAGACGGAGCCCTCCTCTTTTGCCGTTGATCCAGCCGCTTGCCGCCGCCAAGCGCTTCCCGTCGGGACTGAAAGCCACGCTCCACACCGCGCCCGGTAAGCCGTGTAGGAAGGTCTCGAGCCGAGGCTGGTGCTGAATCGCATTGAGCAACGCGCCTCGCGCTTCTGTGGTAGGAGCGATGCGGGTGGCTTCGGCGCTCAGGAGCAGGGCCAGGTCGAGCTGGCGGTCCAGGCGCACGAGAGCCTGCGAGGCGAGTTGGCGCGAGGTGGACATGCGGGTCTGTTCTTCGGCGCGCTGCCGCTGGGCCTCGGCCTCCTTGGCTTTCTTGTCGGCGAGGAGACTCTGCACGTTGGCCTTGTCTCGCTCCTGCTGGGCAATCTCTTTCTGGTTCTCTGCATCGGTTCTCGCGGTGTCCGCTTCAATGCGCTTCCCCTCAGCTTTCTGCCTCTGCGTTTCCGCTTCCTCCTTTTGCGTTTCCGCTACCTGCCACTGCCAGGCGGCAAGGCCACAAGCGGCGAGCGCGAGCACGCCGACGACCGTCGCGGCGATCAACCGCCTGCGGAGCCGCCGCGCCTGTTGGCGCTCGCGCTCGGCGGCCTTCTGAGCCTGGCGCGACTCAGCGAGGAACCTGCGCTCGACATCCGTCACCCGCGCCCCGTTCTCCGCCGCCCAGCGCTCCCCTTCCGCGAGATCCCCGCCGGCCAGCAGCAGCCCGGCCGGCCGGCCCTGGCGCTCCCAGAGCGCCGCCCGCCGCTGGACGTCGGCGAGGTGCTGCTGCCGCCAAGCGGCGTTGTCGCTCGTGACCGGCGCGATCAGCCGGTCGTGGGCGAGCTCATACCAGGTGGCCCCGGCGCGCTGCTCGGCGCGCACGAGGTGGGAGGCGCGGAGCCTGTCGATCAGGCTGTTGGCCAGCCCTCCGCTGGCGTTCGCCTCGCGCAGAACCTGGCCGCGGATGCCGCCGGCAGTGATCAGGCACTCTCCGAACCAGTCGCGGATCACCCGCTCGCGGCCCGGATCTCCCTTGGAGGCCGCGGCCACCGAATCCGCATAGTAGGCCGCCAGCGCCTGGGTGACGTCGCCGAAGCGTTCGAGGTCGTCGGCGCCGATCGTGCGCTTCTCCGCCGGCATGGCGCCCCAGAGGCGGCGGCAGACCACCTGGAGCTGCACCGGCTCGACGTGCTGGCCCGTCTCCTCCACAAACGTGCCGTCGGCCTGCTGCACCTTCACCTTCGCCAGGTCCTTCACCAGCTCGTCGACCGCGGAAAACTCGCGTCCGCCCTCGCGCGCCGGCTCGACCATCGCCTCGCGCGCCGCGGCGAGGCCCAGGAGATCGATGCGGAAGCGGTTCTTGAGATGCGTGGGCACCTGCCGGGCATAAGGATCGAGAGGCGCCAGGTAATCCTC